>OLFX01001797.1_pt1 | contig 21589 bp, 18 predicted proteins | sample 1605091 | NCBI WGS metagenome assembly OLFX01 (sample SAMEA3888906, study PRJEB22519) | human gut metagenome | biome: human gut; feature: human-associated habitat; material: faeces | place: Denmark | collected 2012 | reverse complement strand
ACCCCGCAGGTGCTAACCTGCGGCGGTCCCAACGGAACCACCTGCCGCCGGCAGGGCCCGTTGTCACAGAACGGGATTCTCTAAAATTCCAATCCCCTGGATCTCACACCGGACCACGTCCCCGGATTGCAGGAACTTGGGCGGGTCAAACCCCATCCCCACCCCCGCCGGGGTGCCGGTGGCGATGATGGTCCCCGCCTGGAGGGTCATCCCCTGGGAGAGCTCGTGGAGGATGTGGGGGATGGAGAAGAGGAGCTGGTCGGTGACCGCGTCCTGCCGCAGCTCCCCATTGACGTAGGTGCGGATGGCCAGGGCCGGGGGCTGGGGGAACTCGTCTCGGGTCACCAGGCAGGGGCCCATGGGGGTGAACCCGTCCAGCCCCTTGCCGAAGTACCACTGCTTGTGCCCCGTCTGGAGGTTCCGGGCGGAGACGTCGTTGACGATGGTGTACCCGAAGACGTAGTCGAAGGCGTCGGCCTCCGCCACGTTCTTGGCGTCCCGGCCCAGGACCACCGCCAGCTCGGTCTCATAGTCCAGGCTGTCCACCAGGTCGAAGTGGCCGGGGATGGGCGCCCCCGGGCCGGGGCAGGCGGTGGCTCGCTTGGAGAAGTAGACCGCCTGGCCCTGCCGGGTGAAGGCGGCGGGGTCAAACTGCTCGGCCTCGGCCTTGTGGGCCCGGTAGTTCATCCCCAGGCAGATCACGTCCTGCCGGGGGTGGGGGATGGGGGCCAGGACGGTCACGTCCCCCAGGGAAAACTCCCCCCGCCCCTTGGCCGCCCGGGCCAGGACCTGGTCCCGGTGGTCCGGGGCGTCCATGAGCAGGTGGTTCATGGTCTCGTAAGGCAGAGGGGTGAGCCACCCCGGCTGGGATTCCAGGCAGACCAGGGGCCGGTTCTGCCAGGATACGGTGTAGAGTTTCATGGGTGTTGCCTCCTTGCTGTCGTTGGTGTGTGGGGGATGGTTACCCCTCCTCCCACCGGTCCACCGCCTGGATGAGGGCCTGGATGGCCGCCGGCTCCGTGGCCCAGCTGGTGCAGAGGCGCACGGCGGTGTGGTCCTGGTCCACCTTCTTCCAGAAGGAGAAGGCGAAGCCGGCCTCCAAGTGCTCCACCAGCTCGTCGGGGAGGATGGGGTACTGCTGGTTGGTGGGGGAGTCGTAGAGCATGGCATACCCCCGCTCCTCCAGGGCCCGGCGGAGGTCCAGGGCCAGCCGGTCCGCCTGGCGGGCCAGGTCGAAGTAGAGGCCGTCCTCCAGCATGGCTTCGAACTGGACCCCCAGCAGCCGGCCCTTGGCCAGCATCCCCCCGTGCTGCTTGAGATGGTACCGGAAGTCCCGCTGGAGGGCGGGGTGAGCCAGGACCAGGGCTTCCCCAAAGAGGAGCCCCTGCTTGGTGCCCCCCAGGTAGAAGGCGTCGCACCGGCGGGCCAGGTCGGGGAGGGTCATGTCGCAGGCGGGGCTCATCAGGCCGTAGCCCAGCCGGGCCCCGTCCACATAGAGGAAGAGGCCACAGTCCTGGCAGGTCTGCCAGAGGTCGTCCAGCTCCGCCAGGGAGTAGAGGGTGCCGTTCTCCGTGGGCTGGGAAAGGTAGACCATCCCCGGCTGGACCATGTGCTCCCGGGTCTCGTCCTGCCAGTGGGCCTCCCACACCCGGCGGACATCCAGGGCGGTGAGCTTCCCGTCGGCGCTGGGCACCGCCAGGACCTTGTGGCCGGTGGCCTCGATGGCCCCGGTCTCGTGGACGTTGATGTGGCCGCTGGCGGCGGCGATGACCCCCTGGTGGGGGCGCAGGGCGGCGGCGATCACCGTGGTGTTGGTCTGGGTGCCCCCCACCAGGAAGTGGACGGCCAGGTTGGGGTTGCCGCACAGGTCCCGGATCCTCTCCCGGGCCTGGGCGCAGTGGATGTCCTCCCCGTAGCCGGGGGTCTGTTCCAGGTTGGTCTCAAAGAGCCGGCGGAGGACCCGCTCGTGGGCCCCCTCGGCATAGTCACATTCCAGTCGGATCATGGCAGTCTCCTTCTCCCCCTAGGGGGTGTGTTCTCTTTTATTATATGGGGTTGGGGGGGAAAGGTCAACGGGGGGCTGGGCGGGGATACGAAAAAGGAGAGCGCCAAACGGCGCTCTCCTTTGCTTCGTCAGGGAAACGGGTTTATTTTGCCACGCCCTCGCAGAAGCGCATGAGGATGGTGGCAATCTGAGCCCGGGTGGCATGGCCGGCGGGGTTCAGGTTCCCGTCCATGCCCTCCACGATGCCCTCGGCCACGGCCCAGGTCATGGCCTCCTGGGCGTAGGTCTGGACCTTACCTGCATCGGGATAACCGGACAGGTCGGCAGCGGCGCTTACGTCGTAGCCCTCGGCCTCGGCGTAGCGGTACAGCATGGTCACCAGCTGCTCCCGGGTGAGGGTGTTCATGGGCGCGAAGGTGTTTTCACCCAGGCCGTTGACGATGCCGTTCTGGGCGGCCCAGAGAACGGCGTCGGTGTACCAGGTGCCGCTCTCCACATCAGTGAAGGGCAGGTCACCAGACACAGCGGGCTCCCCAGCCAGGCGATACAGGATGGTCGCCAGCATGGCCCGGTTGGTGGCGGTGTTGGGGGCGAACTGGTTGTTCTCCACACCGTTCATCAGACCGTTCTCGTAGACGTAAACCACTTCATCATAGAACCAGTCGTTCTCGTCCACGTCGGGGAAGGGCTCGGCGGGGGCGGGCTCCTGGGTCTCCACGAAGGTGGCCTTCACGGTCACCTGGCCGTTGGGCATGGTGAAGGTGTAGGTGCCGTCGGCGTTTTCCGTCACCTTCACGGCGTCGCCGAAGCGGTCGGTGACAGTGATGGTGCCAACTGCATAGCCCTCATCGGGGGTAGCGGTCAGGGTGACCTTAGCGCCGGCCTTGGCGGCGGCGGGGTCGGCGGTGACGGTGCCGCCCTCGAAATCAGGGATGTCGATGCGGTAGTTGGGGTTGGCGGGGGGGATGTAGGGCTTGCCCACAGAGCCGTCGGCGTTCTGGACCATGCCGTCGTCGAGGTAGTCAGACACATTCTCCTTGAAGGTGCCGCCGGAGATGGTGATCATATCGGTGGGTTCTTTAACTTGAAGATTTCCATTATCGTCTTTGGTAACTTCCAACACATTCTTGAAGTTACCACCCGTAATATCCAGCTCGACCTTGTCCTTAACATTCTGGAGCATCACATTCTGGAAGGAACCACCGGAGATTTCGGCCTTGACTTCTTCTTTCTTCGTATTTTCAATAACCACAGAAGCCTCTTCGCCGATTGTACCGGAAGTCATGGTAAAGCTGCTACCCTTATTAGCAATCTTCGTGTCCACATTGACACCACCCCAACCATTGCCGCTGGTATTGAGGTTTGTGGCATTGAGGATAGAGCTGTTGCACACGACGCCATAGCCGGTGCCATCCTTAATGGTGACGTTCTCTACGGTCACAGTTGCACCGTAGAGGTTCAGGCCGTGTTTGGCTGCATTGTTACTATTAATGGTCAGGTCTTTGATGGTAACAGTGGCATTCTCAACGTTAATCACGCTGGCTTTTTTAGCGGTGTCTCTGTTCTGTCCGGAAGTAATGGTTTTCCCATTGCCATCCAGGATGATTTTCTTCGTGATGGTCAGGATGCCGTTGGTGTCGCCTTTGTTCTCATCGCTAACAGTGACATCCTTCAGCAGGGTCACGGTGTCGCCGTCATTGGCAGCACTGATGGCATTGGCCAGGGTGTCGTAGCAGGTGGTCTTGCCTTCCGCAGTAGTCACAGAGGCTTCCTGCTCGGTGGAATACACTGCATAGTCGGAGAAATGGGCGACCTCCCAGGTCAGACGGTCTTTTTCGGTATCTACGTTGCTGTTCATCTTCTCTGCGCCGTCAGCGCCCAGGTAGTAGACGAAAGCAGTATCCTCAGCATAGGTCACATCCACCTTAATGCTACCTCTGGCACTGTCAACATCATACACCTCATTGCCCGCAGCATCGGTGGCGGTGAGGGTATAGGTCAGAGGAGCATCAGCGGTTGCAGCCGTCTTCTTCAGGGTCAGGGTCACAGGGCTACCGTTGGCATTATCAGTGATAGCGTTCCAGGCCTTCTTTTCCAGGGTCAGGGTGCCCACATCGGTGGCGATGGAGACCGAAGTAATGTCAGCACCCTTAACGGAAGTCAGAGACTCGTTGGCAATGGTGACAGCGGTATCGGTAACGTCTGTATTTTCAGTGGGGGTGCCTCCCTCCCCAGTGCCGGTGGTTACGTCAATAGTGAGAATTTTATTTGCAGCGCTGACGCCTTCGCCATTTGTTGCCTCATCGTTGGCAAAAGAACCACCAACGGTGCCGTTGGAAGTAGTGCCGGTGGCCGTACCGCCAGCTTCCATGCCATCGTCAGCCTTTAGGCCGACAACATACTTGCCGTCCTGCAGAGTAGCAGCATAGCCGGTGGCGAGATAGTTGGTGGCCTCCCCGTTCGTATTCTTGCTGGGGTCGCTGGAGAAGGTTCCGCCGGTAATAGTGGTACTTACTTTGCCAACATACTCTTCCTTTCCATAACCCTTAGCAGGCTCATTAACCCCAACATCCGCCAGGCTTAAAACCTGATAGGCCCCACGGCCATCCACACTGGAATTCAGTACAGCGTCCCCAGAAATATTGACCTGAGAATTTTGAGCTACCTTACCAAGATCATAAATAGCAACTGCACTGCCCTGGCTGTTCTTGCAGTTAAATGTACCGCCTGTAATGTTCAGGTTCAGAGAGTTTCCATAGCTCTCATTCTCAGAAGTATACGTGCCATTGAACACATACAATGCATCTGCCAACCATGCGTTACCAGAATAGTCATAATACTCTGTAATCGAATCTATGTTCTCAGTTATTGCATTGATGGTGCCGCCAGAGATATCTACCTGCCCCATGCGCAGGGAGATACCGCCATTCAGGGTACCACCTGTAATCTTCAGGCTGACCTGTCCCGGCATATAAATGGCAGGCCCTTTAGAAGCAGTTAACGTGCCACCATTGACTTCAAAGTTCATGTCACCAGCGGTGTTATTACCTGCCAATGGCGCATAGAATGAAGTAATCTTACCGCCATTGACAATAGTCTTGCCTCCATCGAACACATAGACACCGTACCCCGGGCTACTAATTGTGCCGGATTGCAGGGTCAATAGACCTGCTGTGCCAACTTCAATTGCTCCCTTGTTTTTGTCAGTAATGGTGGAGGTAATTTGACCATTACTCTGACTATCATAGATAGTCAAACTGCCATCTACAAGCAACTGTTGTAAAATAAGCTTCTGGCCTCTCAGATCAAGGGTAACTGTTTGACCAGCGGAAATCGTCAGAGAATGGTTCAGCGTTATGTCATTGCTGACATAATAACTCCCGCTGCTCAGCTCAGTCGTATCAGCCGTTACGGCTGTCCCATCCTCCGTCGCCAACGCCGTAACCGGCAACAAACTCATTGCCATGCACAGCGACAGAAATATGGCCAAAATTTTCTTTTTCACGTGTGTTTTCCTCCTTTTATTTGGTTCTTTTCGCTGGGGTAGGGCGTCCGGCTCTCGATAGAACCACCTCCGCTCCGAAAAGTATATTTTTACGGACAACCCCGCAAGTTTCGGCATTTCCCAAAAATACCTTGAAAAACTTGGCTTTTTGCAGTATGATAAATCTGTACACCCACCAAACCCCAAGTTTGGAAAGGCATACCTTTCCACACCCCCAAAAACCAACCCAGGCCCCGAGATCCTCCGATCTCGGGGCCTGTTTTTCCTTTCTCCCTCGCCGGTTCCCTCATGCCTCCGGCAGCACATTCCGTTTCAAACTGTGGTAGGCCAGCAGGATATACAGCAGATAGATGGCAAAGAACAGCGCCAGGGTCAGCAGGGCCAGCAGATCCGGCCGGTACTGCCCCACCATGGTCCCCGGCTCCACCCCCTGGCCCAGGTTCAGGGTAAAGGGCACCCCGATAAGCACCGGGGGGACGGCAGGCATGGTGTAGTAGATGGCAAACTGCCGCCGCAGGGCCTGGACCATCTCCCGCCGGTCCATCCCCAGCTTGCGCAGCAGGGCGAACTGCTGCCGGTAGCGCGCCGTCTCGCTGAGCTGCTGGACGGTGAGAATGGCCGCGGCGGTGAGGGTGAGCACCAGGGCCAGGTAGAACAGGGGGAAGACCGTCATGGTGGACGTGGCCGCGTACTCCTCCTCCCGGTCTACCCGGGAGGCCACGCTGTCATAGTAGTCCGGGTCGGCCTGGTTGTACTGCCGCTGCACCTGGCGCAGGGCCTGGAAGGTCTCCTGGGACAGGGGCTGCGTGGTCATCACCGCCAGGGTGCGGCACTCCACCGGCAGGGCCGCCGCCACCGCGTCGGGCACCACCAGGACGTAGCCGAAGTTGGCCGACTCCCACAGGCAGTTTGTCAGGGGCTCCCCCACCACCGCCGTCAGGGCCAGGGTGTGGCCAGCCATGGAGAGGGGCTGGGCATAGCCCTGGAGCTCCTCCCAGAGGTAGTCGGCGCACTGGATGGCATAGCCCCCCGCCCCCAGGTCCACCGGGTCCAGACCCTTTAGGGCCCGGAGGGCGTTGTAGTCGGTCTGGGCCAGCACCAGGTCAAAGTCGAAGTAGGGGACGTACTCCCGGGTCTCCGCCGCCAGATGGTCGGAGACCTGGGTGCCCTCCCCCTGGCGGAGGGGGTAGTCCCACTGGGCCGCCACCGGCACCTCTTGGGCCACAAAGTCCCGGTAGCCCTCCCCGTGCTGCGCCACCTCGTACCGGATGGTCAGGTCAAACACCGAGGCCTGCTCCGACCGGTTGCGGAGCATCCCCTGAAAGGTGAGCCCCGTCCCCTCCAGCAGGAAGGTGGCGGTGAGCAGCAGGGAGAGGGTGGCCATCAGCACCCCCATGGTGGCCAGCTTGGCGGTGAGGGTGCGGAAGACCAGCAGGGTCTGCCCCCGGTACTTCAGCCCCGGCCGGCGGGCAAAGAAGGCCGGCACCCCCGAGGCAAAGCTCACGAAAAACCCAAAGCTGAACAGGACGATGCACACGCCCCCGATCAGCCCCAGGACCAGCCCCCCGGCCATCAGCAGGAGGGCGCCCGCCACCCCCAGCACCAGGGAGAGGACAAAGGTCCCCTGCCGCCGGCGGCGCTGCTGGATGACCACCCCCTCGTTCTGGCGGTCCAGGTAGAGCAGGTCGTGGATCTTCATCCGCCGGATCTTCCTCCGGCTGCGGCCCAGGGCCAGGAGGTAGATGGCGGCAAAGTACACCAGGGTGAGCCCCACCGTCTTGCCGGAGAAGGCAAAGGCGAAGTGATAGGTCACCCCGAACAGGGCCAGCACCAGGGCCCGCAGCACCTGGTAGAGCAGGTTCCCCGCCACCAGGCCCAGGGCCAAGGCCACCGCCCCCACCGCCAGGTTTTCCAGGAAGAACAGCCGGGCCACCTGCCGGGGCTCCAGCCCGATGAGAAGGTAGGTGCCCAGCTCCCGGCTGCGCCGGGTGAGCATGAAGCCGGTGGTGTAGGACACCAGCCACCCCACCACCGCCACCACCGCCAGGGAGGCCAGGACGATCATCAGCGGCAGGTTGCGCATCTGGGTGGACAGGGCGGCGATCTCCTGGGAGAACACCAGCCCGTTGAAGGCGTAGATCAGCGCCGCGGCCATCACCACGGTGACGAAGTAGACCAGGTAGTCCCGGGCCTGCCGCTGGGCGTTGCGCCAGGAGAGCTTAGATAACGTCACTGACGTCACCCCCCAGCAGCGCCAGCACGTCCAGGATCTCGTGGTAAAACACGCTCCGGTCCCGGTCCCCCCGGAGCAGCTCGTTGAACAGCCGCCCGTCCTTCAGGAAGAGCACCCGCCGGGCATAGCAGGCGCTGTAGGGGTCGTGGGTCACCATGAGGATGGTGGCCCCCAGGTCCCGGTTCATCCCGGTCAGGTGCTCCAGCAGGTGTTTGGAGGCCTTGGAGTCCAGGGCCCCGGTGGGCTCGTCCGCCAGCAGCAGGGACTGGCCGGCCACCATGGCCCGGGCGCAGGCCGCCCGCTGCTTCTGCCCGCCGGAGACCTGGTAGGGGAACTTCCCCAGCACGTCCTGGATGCCCAGCAGGGCGGCCACCTCCGCCACCCGGCGCCGGACCCCGTTGGGGTCCTGGTGGTTCAGGGTGAGGGCCAGGCCGATGTTCTCCTCCAGGGTGAGGGTGTCCAGGAGGTTAAAGTCCTGGAACACGAAGCCCAAATTCTCCCGGCGGAATTGGGCCAGGTCCCGGGGGGAGAGGTCTGCCAGGCTCACCCCGTCCAGCAGGATGTCCCCGGCGCTCACCGTGTCGATGGTGGCGATGCAGTTGAGCAGGGTGGTCTTGCCGGAGCCGGAGGCCCCCATGATGGCGATGAACTCCCCCCGCTCCACGGTGAAGCTCACCCGGTCCAGGGCCTTGGTGACGTTGCCCCCGGTGCCGTAGTATTTCTCGATGTTTCGCACTTGCAGCATCTGCGTTCCCTCCTTTGCGGTGCCTTTAGGATACCGCAAAGCCGGGCCCGGTGGTATCGATCTGGCTGGGCCCTTCCTTACGATTTTGTAAGGTTCTCCGGGGCGGGGAAGGTGAGGGTGAACACGCTCCCCTCCCCCACCTGGGAGGCCGCCTGGAGGTCGATGGCCAGGGCTTCCGCCACCTGCCGGGCCAGGTACAGCCCCATGCCGGTGGCCCCCCCTCGCTGGCGGCCGTTGGTGCCGGTGAACCCCCGGTCAAAGATCCGGGGCAGCTCCTGGGCGGGGATGCCCAGGCCGTTGTCCGCCACGGTGAGGGCCACCCGGTCCCCCAGGGGCTGGGCCGTCAGGGTGATCACCGGCCGGTCCCGCCGGTACCGGGCGGCGTTCTGGAGGAGCTGCCCCAGCAGGAAGGCCGCCCACTTCTCGTCGGTGTACACGGTGCCCGCCACGGCCTCGGCCTCCACCCGCACCCCGTTCTGGATCAGCAGGGTGCGGTGGGCCTGGACCGCCTGGCGGACCAGCTCCGCCAAGGGGGTGGGGCGGACCACCAGGTCCTTCTCCGGGCTCTCCGCCCGGGCGTAGAAGAGGGCCCGCTCCACGTGGGCCTCGATCTGGGCCAGCTCCCCCTCCAGCCGGCGGCGGGTGGTCCCCTCCAGCCCCCGGCAGAGGAGGCGGGCGGCGGTGATGGGGGTTTTCACCTCGTGGACCCAGGTCTCCACGTACTCCCGGTAGTCCCGCTGGGCGGCCTGGGCGGCGGAGACCGTCTCCACCATGGACTTGCCCGCCTGGCGCTGGAGGGCGAAGAGGGCCCGCTCATAGCTCCCCATGGGCGGAGGGACGCACTCGGTGAGCAGGTACTTCTGGTCCAGCCCCGCCAAGGTCTGCCGGAGCAGGCGGAGGCGGCGGGCCAGGCGGAGGTAGTCCCAGACCAGCAGCCCTCCGGCTGCCAGGGCCCAGCCGATGAGCAGCAGCACCACCACCCCCCAGGCCGTCCCCGTGGCCCAGAGGAAGGCCGCCGACCCGGCGGCCCCCGCCCCCATCGCCACCAGCCGCCCCAGGCGGTCAGCGAGAAAGGCCCGTACCGTCATACTGGTACCCCATGCCCCGGCGGGTCTTGATGGCCTCCCCCAGGCCCAGCTGGCCCAGCTTGGCCCGCAGACGGGTGACGTTGACGCTGAGGGTGTTGTCGTCGATGTAGATCTCGCTGTCCCACAGGGCCTCGATGAGGTCGGCCCGGGCCACGATCTGCCCGGGGTGGGCCAGCAGGCAGGCCAGGATCTTCAGCTCGTTCCGGGTCAGCTCCACCGTCTGGCCCCCCAGGGCGGCGGTGCCCCGGGTGAGGTGGAGGGTGAGGGGCCCGGCGGTGAGGGTGTCCGCCTCGCCCCCCTCCCCCGTCCGGCGGAGGACCGCCTTGATCCGGGCCAGGAGGATGGGGATGTTGTAGGGCTTGGTGATGTAGTCGTCGCCCCCCAGGCTGAGGGCCTTCAGCTCGTCCAGGGCGGCGTCCCGGCTGGTGACGATGATGATGGGCACCGGGCTCTCCCGCCGCAGGGCGGCGCACAGGGCGAAGCCGTCCTTGCCCGGGAGGCCCAGGTCCAGCAGCACCAGGTCCGCCCCGAAGGCCTGGACCTGCCGGGGGACGGCGGTAAAGTCCGTCACCCCCAGGACCTGGTAGCCCTCGTTCTCCAGCAGCAGGGCCAGCTCCTCCCGGACGGTGGGGTCGTCCTCGATGAGGGCAATGCGTTTCATGGGATGGCCTCCTTCCATGGGTTTCCTGCCGTTATTGTAGCACAGCAGGGCAAAAAAAGGGCCTGAAATCCGCAGATTTCAGGCCCTTTCGGGGTTTGGTTTCGGTCAGCCCACAAACAGCTGCACCCAATAGTCGCCGTATCCGTCGGCAGCCTGGACATGGCCCACCCCCATCTGGGTGAAGTCCTTGTTGAGGATGTTGGCCCGGTGGCCTTCGGAGTGCAGCCACCCATCCACCACAGCCTCCGGGGTGGCGTAGCCGGCGGCGATGTTCTCCCCCGCCGCGCCATAGGCCACGCCGGCCTCGGTCAACGCGGTAAAGCAGCTGCGCCCATCCGGCCGGGTGTGGGAGTAGAGGGTCGTGAGCTCCTCCGCCCGGGTCTGGGCGGCCGCCGTGAGGGCCGGGTCGGCGGTGAGGGGGGCCAGCCCCGCATCGGCCCGGGCCTGGTTCACCAGCTGGAGGACCTCCAGCTGGAACAGGGCGCTGCCATAGGCCCCGTCAAAGCGCATGAGCATCACCGCCACCTGGACCCGGCTGATGGTCCGGTCCGGGGAGAGGGTGGTCTCCGAGGTGCCGTTCATGATCCCCTGGGTATAGGCCCAGGAGACGGCCACCTGGATCTGCGCCACGTCCGCCTCGTCGCTGAGGTAGTAGGGGTAGGCCGCCGCCAGGACCTGGTAGAGGGCCTCCTGGGTCACGTCCACAAAGGGGAGTTCCTCCCCGGCCTCTGCCGGGGCTTCCCCGGTGAGGTAGAGGGAGAACTGGTAGAGCATCTGGGCAAAGTCCATCCGGGGGGTGGGGCTGTCGGGGGCAAAGGTGGTGCGGTTATGGTCCCCCCCGTCCTGGGAGACGATCCAATCGGGGAAGATGTCGTTCTGGTAGGCCCACACCACAGCGTCCCCATAGTACGCCCCTTCGGGGATGTCCTGGAAGGGGGTCTCGCTGGCCACCGTGCCGGTGACGGCGGGGGAGCCCGCGTAGCGGTACAGGACCACGGTGAGCATGGCCCGGGTCATGCCGCTGTCGGGGGAGAAGGTGGTGGCACTGGTGCCGTTGAAGAGCCCTTTCTCCACCACATAGTCCACAGCGTCGCTGGCCCAGTGGCCGTCGGGCACGTCCTGGAACTGCGACGCCCCGGCGGGAATGGCCATGCCGATGCAAAGAACCAGGGTGAGCAGCAGGGCAAGACAGCGTTTTTTCATGGTCCTCGCTCCTTTCCTCGTTTCGGAAATCGGGCCTGAGGCCCGTTGGTTGCTAGTTCCATTGTACTGGTTCTTGCGGGGGATTGCAACTGTTTTTCTAGGATTTTCCCGCTTTTAGAGCGCGCCGCGGAAGGCTCCCTCTCTCAAACAGGCAAGCACGATCAGGAGGGCAAAGGCCTGCCTTTTCATAGGATTGCTGGAACCCCAAAGGACAACAGACAGGCCGTGTTCCTTCTTATTGAAATTGAATTTTTCTGCAAAGTATGTTAGAATAAAATCGTTGTATCGATAGGGAACCCTGAAAGAGGTCTTACAACGGTACCTATCCGCGTCCAAGTGACCCATGACAAGGAGGTCCCCATGCCCTTAGAAAACAAACGTCACTGTGTAAATTTAAGAATACGAGCGAAAAACACAGAAATTTCCCACAAAACGAAGGCAATTTATTTAAAACCGCAAAAATAGATGGTTGATTTTTGAGCTCCAGGCGCATATTATATATAGTACAACGATGAGTGGCTTTTGTCCCTTCCGCCGTTGTACCATAAATAGGCCCTTGGTGCGTAAGCTCCCCACTGATCCGGGGTAAGCTGAGACCAGGGGCCTCATCATTTAGGGAGAGAACTTGAGCATGACAAAAACTGCAATTCTGGTTGACGGAGCCTTTTACCGAAAAAGATCACGTTACCTTCGGGGAGAAAAATCCCCTACCGAACGCGCAAATGAATTGTATGCGTATTGCATGACGCATATACGAGATGAAAAATCTGATCCTTCTTATCATGAGGACCGTGAACTATACAGGATTTTTTATTACGACTGTCCTCCTCTCAAAAAAACAGTATATCATCCTGCGCTGAAACGCGGTGTTTATTTTGGACGCTCTGATACATACAATTGGACCATATCTTTTTTTGAAGAGTTGAAGAAAAAGCGAAAGCTGGCACTCAGGATGGGCGTTCTCTCTGACGCCAATGCTCACTTTTCATTAAAGGCGGACAAAATTAAGGCTCTTTGTCAAAGTGAAATCACCATTGATGACTTGACAGAATCTGATTCCTCGATTTCTTTCTCTCAAAAGGGCGTAGATATGCGCATTGGACTGGATATTGCCTCTTTGGCATACAAAAAGCAAGTAAACCAAATTATTTTGATTGCTGGAGACAGCGACTTTGTGCCCGCCGCAAAGTTAGCTAGACGCGAAGGAATCGACTTTATTTTAGACCCTATGGAAGCAACCATACGTTCAGACCTTTTTGAACACATTGATGGCTTAAAAACATGTTGGAAAAAAGAAAAACACGAAAAGAAGTGGATGGCTTCTGCCGAAAAACTGTAAACCCTACATTACAACATAACCCAAAATGGAGGTCCCCATACCCCTAGAAAACAAATGCCGCATCACCGACTCTTTAGAGTTGTCCCGCGTAGAAGAGAAGCTGGGCAAAACCAGAGCTAGAGAGCGCTTCGAATCCGGCGCCTTGGATGCCATGACCCCTGGAACAGTCCAAACCCTCCGGGAAATTCACCGAATTCTCTTCTCGGATCTTTACGACTTTGCCGGTCAGATCCGCACGGTGAACCTGGCCAAGGGGAACTTCCGCTTTGCCCCGGTGTTGTACCTGGAATCTGCCCTAGCCAGCATCGAGGCCATGCCGCAATCCACCTTCGATGAGATCATAGAAAAATACGTGGAAATGAACATTGCCCACCCCTTCCGGGAGGGCAACGGCCGCAGCGCTCGGATCTGGCTAGACCTAATCCTCAAAAAAGAACTGGGCCCTGTGGTGGATTGGAGCCTTGTGGACAAGACCGACTACCTCCTGGCCATGGAACGCAGCCCCATCAAGGACCTGGAGATCAAAACCGTGTTGAAAGCAGCTCTCACTGACCAAGTCAACAACCGGGAAGTCTTTATGAAGGGATTGGACACCAGTTATTCCTACGAGGGATACACAGCGTACAAAACAAAAGATCTATAAGCCCGGGAATACGTCGCTGTGTGGTACTAGCATGATAATCTCTCCCCTCTGTTCCCCCGCCGCCAGGTGGCGGCACAAATATATAGTTTGGAGGAAATCCGATATGAAAAAGAGAGTAGCAGCCATCCTGTTTGCCTCCGTGCTGGCGTTGAGTCTGTGCGCCTGTGGTGGAGACACAAACTCTAGCACCGCCTCGGCTGACGTCGAAAGTGATGCCACTACCCAACAGGCAGAAGATCCCAAACCAGTGGAAGAAACCCAAGAACCGGAGGATACCGTCCCTCAGGAGTACAAGAATGCCTTAGCAAAGGCAGAGCAATACAACGAATGGGCCCACATGTCCAAGCAAGGCCTCTACGATCAGCTCACCTCGGAGTACGGAGAAGCCTTCCCAGCCGATGCCGCTCAATACGCTATTGACAACCTCCAGGCTGACTACAAAGCCAACGCCCTAGAAAAAGCAAAAACCTATTATTATGACATGAACATGTCCAAAAGTGGTGTGTACGACCAGCTGATTTCTGAGTATGGTGAGCAGTTTACCGCAGAAGAAGCGCAATACGCCATCGACAATCTCGAGTAATCTTCTCTCGCGCATGAAGAAGGCCGGATTCTTTTTCAGAATCCGGCCTTCTTCATGCGTTTTTGTAACAAAAAAGCCTTGAACCCGTTAAGGCTCAAGGCTTTTCGTGGAGCTGCTGGGCGGATTTGAACCGCCGACCTCATCCTTACCAAATCTTTTGATTCTATCTTTTCTTGCTGTATCTCTTTGCTGCTTTCCCGTCACATCCCTTGATACTTAAGGCTTTTCCGCTTTTTCTTCCCGTCTACTGTCCTACGTCTCCACAGGCTCTTGAAGGCCTTTTTCCGGTGTCGGTGTGTCCTATTGTGTGTCTTTTATGGCGTTCCGAAAAATCTGTGCGGCTCTTTTCCGGCTTTCCTCGTTGGCATGGGTGTACATCCGCAAAGTAACTGAGGTGTCGCTGTGCCCCAACGCCTCCGACACACTGGCAACGTCTGCCCCGGCGGTGATCGCCACGCTGGCAAAGGTATGCCGAAGTTTATGGGGGTGAAAGCCTGGAATCCCGTTCCTCTTTGCAAACTGGCGGAAATAGTGGGTGGGGCTGGTGGGATGCATCGGCTCCACGCTGTTGTCTTGGGTGAACACAAACGCAGCCCCGGCCACCTGTCCCTCGCGGAGCTGCCGTAGCAGCTCCAGGGTATCCTCCCCCAGGTCCACCACCCGGCTTCGGCCATTCTTGGGGACGTCAAGATAGACCCCTTTGTCTGGGGTATAGCATAAATTCCGTCTGATTAGGACGGTTTCTTCCTGGAAGTCAATGTCCTCCCACTGTAGCCCCAGGGCCTCTCCCCTTCTTGCGCCGGTGTCGATCAGCAACCGGATCAATGCCTGCCACTTAACCGGCTCCCCTGCCAGGGCCTCCAGGATGGCACGCACTTCCCCTGGCGTGTATGCCTCCGGCACCTGGGGCTTGATTTCGTCCTTCCTGGGCCTGGGGCGTGGCACTTTGTCCATGGGGTTTCGGTCTATCGTGTCGGAGAGATAGGCCATTTTGAACAGGCCGTTGAGGATCGTATACACCTTTATTACCGTGGCATTGGCTTTTCCCTGGCGCTGCATCTCCAGCAGCAGGGCAGAGATTTGGGCGCTGGTAATCTCCGGGAGCTTCATCTCCCCCAAGGCCGGGAGGATCCATTTATCCAGATTGCCTTGGAAGCTGGCCCGCGTGTTCTCCGTGGCGGTCAGCGCCTTGGCTGGCATAAACACCTTCTCTGCGTACTTCCGCAGGGTCTGGATCTTGGCCTCTTCCAGGGCCGCCTGGGCGGCTCTCTGGCGCTTTTCCGCCCTGCTGACCACCTCTCCCGCATGGACTTTCCGTTCAAACTCCGCGGCCACTTTTGCCAGTTCTCGGTCAATGGCCTTTTGGCTCCAGCCCTCCGGGACATACCACCGGCAGGAAAGCGCCGACCTTTCCCGCCCCCGGCGCACCCGGATCAGATAATAGGGGCGACCGTCCTTTGTCTCATACCGTCTGGCCGATGGCATACCATCACCTTATTCCCCTTCCGAGGCCTCTTGCGGGGCCTCTGGAGGGGCATTTTGGTATTCAGGGATCTTCGCTAAGTCAATGGCGTAGTCAATGGCGAGATCCGATACCTTCTTTCGCCCCTTGTCGTTGAGGGGGAGCAGATGCGCTCTCACCCCATCCACATATGCATCCAGCAAGTCAGAGGACAAAATTTTGTGAAACGGCGTGTCCACCAACTCGGTTACAGGAACTTGCAGTGCATCTGCTATTTTCTGCATCATCTCGTAGGATGGACTGATGGCGCCGCTTTCGTATTTAGAAATTACCGCTCTTTTCACGCCCACAGCATTGGCAAGTTGTTCCTGGGTCCAGCCTTTTCCTCTGCGTAAGAACTTGATGGCTTCCATTGAAATCACCTCCATTTCCGCTATTGTATCCTATCTGGAACAAATTTGCAATATTTTCTTATTTTTTCTCTTGACAAGAACATTTCTTGGGTGTAGTATGTTCTTGTAGGGAACGCTTGCGCTCCTGTGAGGAGGTGAGCCTATAACACCACTGAAAGCGATCCGCGGGAAATGTTTGGACTGCTGCGCCGGGCAGGCCAACGAGGTGCGGCAGTGCCCCTGTACGGACTGTACGCTGCACCCCTATCGCTTCGGGAAAAACCCCGCACTGGCCGGAAAGGGCAAGATTTCAAATCTCCGGCCCAAACACCCCACCCACGTGGGCAATCCAGACCGCGGAACCATCGCCCCGGGGAACCACACCCCCGACAAACAAACCGCCGCTGTCTTCACGGGAAGGCTGCGCGGTGTAGAAATCAGAAAGGAGAACTGACCATGAAAAAGAGACTGCAAGCAAATCCGGACGCCCCCTTCCAGAGGATCCCGGACGCCTGCCGGATCACAGGCCTGAGTATGTTTTTCCTGCGCAATGGCTGTAAAAACGGCACCGTGCCCCACGTGAAGAGTGGAACGACCTATATGGTCAACGTGCCGGCCTTGCTGGAGAAGTTAAAGGACGGGCGGTGATTCTTTGGCCGACATCTTCCGAGAAGTTCGGGAACGCCTGGACATGGACACCGTGGCAAGGCACTATGGTTACCAACCCAACCGGGCAGGGTTTATCCACTGCCCCTTCCACCCGGGGGACAGGACGGCCAGCCTGAAACTCTACCCCGGCTCCCGTGGTTGGCACTGCTTCGGCTGCAACCGGGGCGGCAGCGTCATTGACTTTGTGGCCCTGGACCTCGGCCTTGCCCCCCTGGACGCCGTGCGGCGGCTGAACGAGGACTTTTCCCTGGGCTTGCCGGTGGACAGGCCCGCGACGGCCGCAGACCGCAAAGCGGCCGCCCACCGGAAGGCGGTTTCCTCCACATACCAGGACTTTTCCGCTTGGCGGGACAGCCTCTGCACCCGGCTGAACGCCTGTTTCCGCGTGGCCCACACCGCCCTGCTTTCCCTGGAGGCGCCGGAAGACTTTGATCAGCTGACCCCAGCCCAAGTGCTGGCCATCCAAAACCAGGCCGCGGTTTCCTTCTGGGCGGATGCCTTGGGGGGTAGCATGGAGGACCAGATGGCAGTCTTTCGCAACCGGAAGGAGGTGGAGCAGCTATGCAGCAGGATTTTGAACGATACGCAGAGGAAATCCGACACGGCCTGACAGAGGATCAGCAGCAAGACCACGGCCCCAGGCTCATCTCTGCGGCGGATGTCCCCTATTCTCCGCCAAAGTGGGCCATTGCCCCCTATTTCCAGCGGGGCAAACTGACCATGATCCAGGGGGAGAATGGCAGCGGCAAGACCGCCTTTATCTGCGGTATCGCCGCCCTGATCAGCACCGGTGCCCCCCTGCTGGGCATCCCCGTCGCCGCTCCTGGCGATGTGCTGATCCTATCTGTAGAGGATGACTTGCCTGTGCTCCGCGGGCGGATCGAAGCAGACAACGGTGACCTCACCCGGTGCCACTTTATGACCAACTCCGCCGGGCTGACCTTCACCAGCCCGGAGATAGAGGCAGCCATTCAGTCCATCCACGCCAAGCTGGTCATCTTCGACCCCTTCCAGGCCTTTCTGGGCGCTGGCGTCGATATGTGGCGGGCAAACGAGACCCGGCCCACCCTGGCAAGGCTGGCAGAGATGTGCCAGCGGAACGACTGCGCCTGCGCCATCATCGCCCACATGGGCAAGAGCAGCGACAAGAGCCCCGTCAACCGCTCCCTGGGCTCGGTGGACATCCCGGCCGCCATGCGCTCCATTCTTCAACTGACCCGAAACCCAGACGACGAATCGGAGTGCATCATGGTCCATGTCAAGTGCAGCAACGCACCGCGGGGGCGGAGCATCGCCTACACCATCGGGGACCGGGGCGGTGTCCACTGGCGCGGCTTCAGCGACATGACCGTGGAGGACCTGACCACCCTCATCAAGCGCAGGGAAAAAGGCCTCCCCTACGACCAGGAGCCCCTGGTGCAGGTCTTTCTGCAGCTCATCACGGACCGGCCTGGCGGTGGGTTTTGGTCCTATGCCGATTTGAAGGAAACCGGCGCTAAGATCCTGGGCTTTCCCCCTTTTGCCACCCTCAATGACCTGCGGAACAAATTGGATGGCGGGCTGGCCCGGGAGCTGCAGCAGCGGGAGGGTTTGATCGTCACCCACAGTGTAAAGGGGAAAGGAAACGTCCGGGGTGTTCGGATCGAGCAGTACAAAGTCCCGGACAGCTTTCAGAGCGACCTTCTGAACACCCCTCCCGTTCACGCGCGCGCGTATACAAAAAAATAGTTCTACTTCTTCACCCCAATGCAAGAAGTTAACCTGAATTCACCCCTTTGGTTAACTTGGGTTAAGAAGTTGCACCCCTGTCTGTATACGGGGAAAGTTAACCCATCCACAGGAAGGAGAATGTCATGCCCTACTACCACACCTGTCCCCTCTGCGGGGCACACTTGGACCCCTGCGAGGTCTGTGACTGCCGAGAAGAAAAAGCACCGCCCAGGGCAAGCACAGGCCCTGAGCGGCAAGAAAAACCTTTATACATGGAGAGTATACCACTTTCCGCCAGAGAAAACAAGGAGGACAATGATGTTATTGCTGGACAACCTTCGAGAAGCCTGCTCCGCAGCCAAAGCCGGAAAGCGCGTCACGCCCCGGAAACCCGTTCCGGTGTTCCATACCGGCACCTGGGGATGGACCCCAGAGGCCTGCTTGACCTTTCCTTCTCCCGCCACACGTAAGGCCGTGATGGCAGTCTTTCACACTCTGGATCGTGAGACACAGCACCAGTTGACCTTTCTCCCCAAGCCAGGGGAATGGATTCCCCGCGTTCTTTTCTGGCGGGAAGCGTTGCGAGACCTGCCCCAGACACAGCGCAGCGAGGCCTTACTGACCATCCTGCACTGGTGCGTCGGAGCAAAAAACGGAAGGATCCAAAGGGAGCGGGAACGCCTTCTCTCCGAAAACTGACAAGGTGTCCTGCCCTGCTGCAGAGAAACTAGGGTCGTACCCCCCCCATGTGGGGGGGCGATCCTGAGCTCGGCGGCCGGTGGCAGGGGTAACCTTTTCCCATTCTGAGCCTAATTCTAAGTGAAGGGCTCGACCCCTTGGCAAATGAGGCTTTGCGCCTTGTTTGATAGATTCTTTGCCACCAGTCCCGCCGGAGGGCGGGGCAAAAGGGCCGGAGGGCCCGGGCAAGCACTGAAAGGAGTGATTGCCTTGTTAGACAATCGTGACAACCGGCAGTATCGCACCTTCGACCTGCGACGGGCAGAGGCCCACAGGATCGAAGGCTATGCCGTTGTATTCAACGTACCCACGGTCTTGGACCGGGACCCCCATTCCGGGGCAGAGTTTCGGGAAGTGATTCACCGGAACGCCTTGGACGGCTGCGACATGACCGACGTTGTCCTAAACATCGACCACGAGGGCACGCCTCTGGCTCGTACCAGGGCCGGAACCCTGACCCTTACCCCGGATGAACACGGCCTGAAAGTGTCCGCCACCCTGTCCACAAGCAGAGGCTTGGAACTGTGGGAGGACATCCAGGCGGGCAACCTGGACAAGATGTCCTTTGCCTTTTCCGTGGATTCGGAGCACTATGACCCGAAGACCAGAACGAGAACCATCCTGGCGATCGGAAAGCTTTGGGACGTGTCTGTGGTCACCCGCCCGGCCTATGAGCAAACCGAGGTCTACGCCCGGTCCTCTATGGCCGAGTATATGGAAGCAGAGCACCGGACCGTGGCCCGTGCAGTGGAGGCACTGCGGGCCGCCGAGGTGAACGCCCCTCCCCTGACCCGGGAGCAGGTGATGCAAAACCCCTCCCGGTTTGGGGCCGCCCTTCTGGACCTGTCCCGGCGTTCTGCACTGGTGAACCAACTGGAAACCCTGCGGTCCTGGCAGCCAGAGGGCAAACCGGAGGACGTGAACACCGCCCAGGAAAAGACCCAGTCCCTGAAAAAAATTATCCGGGAGCTGGAACAGCTTGACCAGGAAATGGCCGAAAAGAAGACCCGATCTCGTTACGGAGCAGACAGTTCCGGGGGATTGCGCGTGGTCCCTCCCCCCGCTGAGTTTGTGGCTTATGACATCCTGACCGGACAGGGCTGCGCCCGTGTCGGCCGGTCCGAGGCTATGGAAAACGCCCGTGCCCTAGGGGAGGATACCCTGCGCTGGATCGCCCGCGCCTGTGGTGCCGATGAAGCGGAGGTCGTCAACAAGTATCTCATCGACAACCAGGCAGCGGCTCCTGTTCCCCTTGCGCCCCCTGCCTTCAAAACCTTAAATAGGAGTGAATTTTCTATGGAAAACATCGAAACCCGCGCCCTCCAGTCCTACCTGTGCAAGGGCGTTCCCAACATGACCGAGGAGGAGCAGCGTGCCTTGACCACCACCGGCAGCGGCAACGCCGTGATCCCCACCACCATCCTCGACCGGCTGATCTCCACCGCTGGCCTGTCTATTCTGACCCACCGTGCCACCCACCTGGCCGACGGGCGGCCTGGCAAGCTGGTAATCCCCGTGGCACCCGCCGCCGGTGGGGTGGGCTGGCACCAGGAGCTGGCGGACATCTCCGCCTATGACCAGACCCTTTCCGCCGTCACCTTGAGCGGCGCGGAACTGGTCAAACTGATCTGCGCCTCCCGCGCCATGGTGGAAATGGCCACCGAAAACTTTGAGACCTACCTGGTCAATCTGCTGGCCGGTGAAGTTCTAGACGTCCTGGAGGACAGCTACATCACTGGCAAGGCAGGTACGGACAACTGTCCCGGGGATGGCTTGGACAACCTGACCCTCACCGGGCGAACTGTAAGCGCTGCGACTTCCATCTCCGTGGCTGATATTGCCAAGGCCGTAGCTCTGCTCCCTGCAAAGGTGCAGCGCGGCGGCCTGGTGCTGGCCAACGCCTCCACCCTGGCTGGGGTGCTGACCCAAGAGACCACGTATGCCTTTGACCCGTCCAACACGCTCCACGCCCTGGGTGTAGAGCTGGTGCAGGATCCTCACGTAGCAGACAACACCCTCTATGTCGTAGGCGAACTGGGCCAGACCCTGTTCCTCAACTTCTGGCAGAGCATCAGCGTCCGCCGGTCCGAGGATGCCATGCTGGCAAAGAACGCCGTTGCCTTCCTTGCCTCCACGGTGTGCGGTTTTGCCTGGAACGCCGCAAATGTGGCGAAGGTCACCGTATCCGCCTAATCGCAATCAGCAAGCCCTCCCGGTCCTGCCGGGAGGGCGTTTTCATAGAATCGGTGTGTATTTCAGTGTGCTTTTTCTGCCTGCCTTGCTTCCGCTTCAAAACAAAAAAGCCCCGAACCCTTTCAGGTTCAAGGCTTTTCTGGAGCTGCTGGGCGGATTTGAACCGCCGACCTCATCCTTACCAAGGATGCGCTCTACCGACTGAGCTACAGCAGCAAATGGGATTGGGGAAGCGGAGAAGCTTGCCCCACCCGCGGGTGACCTGCCATGCGGCAAATCAAAAAAGTGGCGACGCGGAAGGGACTTGAACCCTCGACCTCCGGCGTGACAGGCCGGCGTTCTAACCAACTGAACTACCGCGCCAGATTGGCAGGGGCAGAAGGACTTGAACCCTCGGCACGCGGTTTTGGAGACCGCTGC
>OLFX01001785.1_pt1 | contig 21761 bp, 29 predicted proteins | sample 1605091 | NCBI WGS metagenome assembly OLFX01 (sample SAMEA3888906, study PRJEB22519) | human gut metagenome | biome: human gut; feature: human-associated habitat; material: faeces | place: Denmark | collected 2012 | reverse complement strand
TAATATCCAAAAGTTATAACTATACAAATAAAATATTTAAATTATTTCTCAACATATAACTCAAGCTCAATATTATTCTTATAATCTAGAACCATTAGGGTATATGTATCACCATTAACTATTTTTCTATATACCCCATCTTTATAACTCCACCCTAAGCCTTCTAACTGAGTTCTAAAAACTTCCCCTTTATAAGAAAGTTTAGCAATAAAATGAGGCGTCAAAGAACCTAGTCTCAATACTTTAGGATTAATATATAAAACTTCACTTTGAGTAGAGTTTTGAATATCTCTAAATTCAGACCAATAATTCTCAAAATTAGAAGTATATTTAAGCTGTAAAAAATTATCGAAGGCTCCCCCTATACTAGCAGAAAGTAGTAATCCTATAATAAGTCCCACCCCAACAAAAAATATCTTTAAGATTTTCATAAATCTCACCTACTAAAAAATACTAATTACTAGACGTCCATCACTAAAATTAAACAGATAATTATTATCATCATAGTTAGATTTATATAACATATATTCTTTAGATAGAACTTTATAGTCTAATACTAGCTTATCCTCAAAATTTTTATTTTGTTCTCCAAAAACTGTAACTTGCGTAGATTCAGATGCACCAAGTCTATGGAATAGTTTTGTCCAAGATATTTTTTCTAATACTCCAGCATTATACAATTTAAACGCTTCATTATATAAATTTGATGCATATGGATATCTATTCATAAAATAGTAATTACTAAAATTTACTACAGAAAAAATAATAGTACTAGTCAATATCCCTAAAAGCAAATATTTTAAAACGAACTTTATATTCATTATTAATATCGTCTCCAATGCATTTTACTAGCATATTTATCAAAACCAACTGAATAAAAAAAGGCTCCATAACCATCATACTGTTGAACACCAAGTCCTGTTCGCTTAATTAAAATTAAATTACCTGCCAATTGTACCGCAATTTCACCAATCGCAGCATGTAATGCTAACTTCTGTGCTAAACCATCTTTCCAGTCGTATTTATCACTTAAGCGATGTACTTCTTCAAAAGCATTTTTAGCAAATAAACGTGCCAACTCCTGACGTTCTTCGATTTTCTTTTTATCAAAAATCTTATCTAATTAATGTAATGTATTTTCGGTATTGGTATTAATAGTCCTAGTATCAATTTCTTTACCATCTACTGTTAGTATACCATCAGAAATAGCAGATTGAGTAATAGAGTTCGCTTTACCTTTAGAGCCTACGCTAGCACTAATACTACCAGTTGGATCCTTGAAATTAGGTTCAGAGGAAATAGAGAAGCCATCAGACTTACTGTGTTCTTTAAAGTTATCTACATCTTGTAAGCTTTGAATATGTAAATCACGACCTGTGTCTACTTCTACCTTCTTGCCAGATACGGTAGAACCAATAATATTCGTATCTCGTTTTGCTTTAAGTTGTGCTAGTTGTGCTGCTCTAATCGTCGTTGGTACATAACTTTCTTGATGGGTATCGCCATTTTGGCGAGCCATATTACCACTCGCATTAATATAGAGAAGGCCGCCACCAGTCAAGCTAATACCAGTACCGACACTCCAACCAGAGCTTTTATAAGTATCCTTAACATCTACAGTGTTTTTACCCGTTGCAAGGTTGATATCACTAGCACTATCTAATACTAGGTATTTAGCTTGTACCGTTTCGCCAGTTACATAAATACCACTTTGCTCAGTATCACGACCTATAATACGTACAGTACTGTCGCTAACAAGAGTACTACCCTGTGTCCACTCATCGCAATCAATTACAGACTAAAAAATGTCTTCTAATGCTATAGAAACAAAATTATAATGAATAACTCGAACGGGCACCAATAATTGAATTGGGGCCCTTTTCATTAACGATATTTTCTTAGCATACACAGAAACTATATCTAATATAAAAATTTCCCAATATTAAATACATATGACTAGTATAAACATCAATAAGTACTACAAATCATTTGTTATCGTAAGAAAATTCTAGTTTCTTTTTTGTAATATTAAAATCACTTTATTAGAACCTCGTTCTTTAAATAGTTCGATATAAACATTAGTATCATAATCGTGTCCAACTATACGATTCTTACTTATTTCATTCCAACCTATATTTTGTTTTGATAGTATCTCTTTAACATCGTCAATTGTAACAAAGTCATATGTAATTTCAAGATTATTATTTTGAGATGCTCTGCCAGATACATAATACTCTTCATTTACTTTTTTTGAGGATATGGTTTCTAATTTTTGCTCATACAATTGAAGACTTTGCATTTGCTCTGGCCTTTTAATATACGCATGTAAATACGTAATACCCATTAATAGGAATACCAATAAGACAAATCCAATATAAAGTTTAACTACAAATGGAATCCTATTCAATTTAAAATAACTTCTAGTCATACTCACCAACCTAAGTCTAGTCTTAATATCTTCTTTATAGCATTAAAAATAATTTCAGTTAAAATATAACCAATATAGTTATTACAAAACGAAAATCTTTTTTTGCTTTTTTCATAAGCATAGGCTTATTCTCTCACGCAAGCGCAGAATTGCCCTTAGCTACTAAATTTCTTAAACATAATTCTAGACCTAATTCAATTTACCTATGCCAGTTAAAAATGAATTAAAGATGTTCCCAGTTGCCATTTTCAATTAACTTACGATATCTTATAGGAACATTTTCATAACCATCTATTACCTTTATTCTTCCAATAAAATCCTCATATTGTTTTTTATCAATATCAAATTCAAGGTTCACAAATATATAGTGATCTAAATACCCATCATAAATAATATATTTTTGATGAATTTGATCAACTTGACCAATAAAAATCTGATGATTATAAATTGATTTGTATATATAATAATTATCTGATTCTAAGGAGTTTATCAATTTGTATGACCTTATACCAGAGGCAATACTTATCATTTGTCTATAGTCATACTAAACGCCTTCATTATTTAACTGAATCAGATAATCAGGCTTTATACCAACTATACTTCCTAATTCAGCATGAAAAAACCAGGAATTCACTAAAAAATAGATACCAATTAAAAACAGAGAAAGAATATTTCCTAATATACTAATTATCAGTAATCTCTTTTTCCACATCTACTTATTAACCTCTACTTCCATTTGGAATTCTACATATGCATTAGTTGTTGCAATAGCACCACTTTGTTGCCATTCTACACCAATGGGGTTAAACATCCACAAAATACCTTTATAATTATCACTTGATCTAAATTTAACCTTATCACTAACTACGCTCACGCAAATTATTTTTTACTAATGTATTGATCTCTTAGTTGCAACAAAATATTTCTCTCATTCTCTTCAATTTGATCTATACTATTTAGAATTATCAGATGTTCTCCATAAACATGTTTTAAGATTGAAACAGCTGAATCTCTAGCTTTTTTACCCGCAATACTTTCATCAAAATAAACTTGCATATCATTGGTTTCTTTATCAATGATAATAAAGCCACTCACATTAAATATTAAAATTTTAGTAGGTGTATCTTTTACACCTCGCACATCATTCGTAATAATAAGATGATTATCTAAATCCAAAAAAGTGGCTTCATAACCAGAACGGTACCATCGTTTATTAAAGTATTGTGCACCATGCTCAGAATTCATTAACATTTTTTCAAAATTATCTAAATCTTCTTTTGAAAAATCAGATAGTTTATTCTTCCTATTAACAACTATCTTAGATTTAGGATGATAGGTTTTAAAAGGACCACTCTCATCACCATAAACCTCGAACTCTAATACATCTAAAATATGATTTTTAATATCATAGCGACCAATTCCATCGTAGCCTAAATAGTAATAGTAAGATTCAGTTGGATATACTGCTAAAATTCGATTAGAAATCGATTCATCAATTGAGGTGTCTACTAATTCATGAGACTGTGTGGAAACAACTATATTATTATGGGCCACTTGATGATAATGATGATATATAGCTATACCAAGACTTACAATAGCTATCACTATAAAAATATAAGCTTTTTTCATATAAACTCTCTACCAAGCTAAATAATAAAACTTAACAATAGCCTCGTTTTTTTTGTCGAAATATCTCAATCACAACCAGATTAAACTAAAAAATACCTTAAACTAAAGTACTCTGTATATGGTAATGTATCATCTTTTTATAAATCCCTATAACGGCCAAAAGATAAATTAATCCCCCTATACGGAAGAAATTTTACCGACCAAAAATCGCTAATAAGATTAGTAAAATGCTCTGCCCTACAGACACAGCAATTCGACCTTTTCCTATAATACTAATGCCATAGCTTTTCCCTTTCTTGCACATAAATTATTTATTGAGATTTTGCTTTAATGCAAACATTTCTCCCCAAAGAAGGACTGCAAGTATTAACGAAAAAATAGAAAAACCATGTAAAATCCTCCCCCCAAAAATAACCATTAATTCAATCATCAATAATTGACCTAATTGTATCATCGTAAGAAGAAGACTTCTCTTAGTATTTGCGCCTGCAATAGTTATTGTATTATTCCGTATAATATATATTGCATACATACCAAGTAAAATACTACATAAGATACGCCCAGCGTTCATAATCTCTCCTAACTCCACTAATACATTTCTGAATAACTTTACCTATATAACTATTCATTAATTATTACGATTACCGCATAACTAATAGTATGGATTCCATTTGTAAAAGTTAGTAATAATATACAATCATAAATTCATTCATGTTAATAGGTTTTACAGATAATTTTAATACTTCTCCACTAGTTTCTTTTTGAAATGTATTAGCCTCTATTTGCTGCCATCCATTTAAAGCTAAAGATTTTTCTATTGTATCCATATTACTATTACTTAGTGCATCAACAATAAAGTATGGTCTAACACTACCAATTTCATATTTAAAAGGACAGATGGCATTGATAGTAAAATGCTCACGATAATCAAAACGCTTATATTCATTCCAAATAAGAGCTTGTCTACCAGAATAAATGGATTCCAATGTATTATCTATTTTCTCTAATACAAGAGCACCACTAAATGAACCTATGATTATTCCTACTACAAATATAATTATTTTTAATTTATTAATAACAACCCTATCGAAAACCATCTTTATCAATCCACCATTTTATATTTAATTCGTATAAAGTCTTCTTTCAACTGGACTCTAATGCTATTGGTATTAAGACCTTCACTAATTTTGTCCTTATTATCATTTATATCATCTAAGAATCTACTCTGATTATACTTTACCTTAAAGTCAGTATAGTCAGAATTCTTCACCATAAACTTATCACCAACGCGAGTCCAGTTTATCTCATCAATCAAATCCTCTTTGTAAAGAGAATATCCATATTTAATTAATGCAAAAGAGTTGTCATTATAATGACAATATCGAGTAGTGATGCCGACAATTATGATTAGTATAAAGGCTGCAGCAATGCCACTAAGCAGATATTTTAATAATTGGGGACCAAGTTCTTTTAATAAACCTATATGCATATATTTTATTAGGCTCCATCTTCTCATTATAAACAGTAGTAATATTTACAATGCTCCTCTAATGTACGATTAGTATCAAACGAACTCTAAAAGACAATTGATTAAACTTAGACTTTAGATTCTTATACATTTCCATGATTACTCCATATGACGTAATACTTTTAAAGTCTAGCAAAAACAAAATCTTTACTTGTTCATATAATCTTGTTCAAAAAGCTATTTAAATAGCTTCTATTGCCATATGCCCTTAATCATAAACTTTTACAAAGCCATCTACCCATTGACGTTCGTTTAATACAACCTTCCCAATACCAAAATTATCTACCCCATGAACAATAAATATGTCCCAAGTACTATATTTTTCTTTTGCTAATGTAGCATATTCATATTCACTAAATACACCTAAAGTTCCACCCACTGTATATATTGCATCAACATCATACCCATACCACAATATAAAAACTTCATTGGTTTTGATAGGATCATCTACACTATAATTTCTTGGTACCCCATCATTTAAAACAAATTCCTCAATATAAAAGTTTTCATCACAAAACTCTCTAAATCCCGAAAGTTGTTTAGCTAACATTATTGCATTTTCTGCTAAATCTTTAGTCGAAAAATACCCTAAACTAAAATACTCTGTATATGGTAATGTATCATCTTTTTTATATTTAGCTAAGGCTTCATATATGGTTATATTCATATTATCTAACCTTTCTATATATTCAATTCACGAAAAATCTAGTCTCATAAGTTTCTACATTAATGTAATTAGAGCTTATTTTTATCGAATAGTAATATTTTATTATTTAGTTACGAAAATAAACAAAAATAACCATGCATAGCATCATAAAGAAAACTGGCAAAACAGAATAAAAATCTTGTTTTGCTTTTTTAATCAATATTGCTTTAATTTCAGACGATAAGTTAGAATCTTCTTTAATAGCCGGAATTCTTAACCACATTTCTAGAAAACACATTATTACCGTTCCCACCTGCAATAAAAAATTGAATGTTTTAAAATATCCCGAAAAAAGTGTATAAAAGAAAATTATTCCACCTAATGAAAGCTCTGATGCTAATAAATATCTCGATCGTTTAATTTTTATATTTTTCAATGTAAAGTAAGGATTTTTAATAAAATACAAACAATATAAGAACACTAAAAATCCCACAAAAACGATTATTATCATACAATTCTCCACTAATTATATTACTCTTAATAAAATTATAAATTGTATGTTTTACAAAAACAATATACGTAACATAAATAAAAAAGCTATTATATCCAAACTAATAGTATATGTTTGGATATAATAGCTTTAATGCTATCAACCTTTATTTAATTAGCGACTTCCTAAAGAAAACTCAGGATCAGATTCGTTTGTCATACAATCAAAACTTATCATTTTTTCCCGCGACTCACGGCAAGGTTTGCCCCCAACAGTCCTCCCCGATTGATATGAGGATGGCGATGTGAGCTACCTTCTTTGATAGATGTTATACGAGATCGTTGAAATTTTTCAAATACTGTATCCAGTTCTCGCAAGAGAACCTTCTTTTGCGATGCTTTTAATTCATACAAGTCCCCTTTGAACTTAATATGTGTATCCTTCACAGCGGTGCTAATGTCATAAATGCGTTCTTGCTGTTCATTATTAACATTCACGAGTTCATCTAAGGTCAGCTCATAGTAACGAGCCAACGCGCACAGTGTATCGAGGTCTGGTTCTCTATAGCCAGTCTCGTAATTGGACAATGCTGCATTACTAATACCTACAGCCTTAGCGACTTCGATTTGGCTCTTTCCCATGCGTACACGAGCCCGTTTTAAGTTCTTGTAAAATTGCATGTTCATCACCTATATCGATTACGTCAAAAGAATATTACAGTGTCTCACTGATAATTTTGAAAGCTTCTTCTGCAACAGCCAATGTTTTATCAATTTCTGCACCCTTATGACACATGGATACGAAGTTGCTTTCAAATGGACTTGGCGCATAGTAAATACCATGGCTCAAGTTATGATGGAAGAATGTCTTGAAATGGTCTGCATTGCATGCACTAGCGTCATCAAAATTGTGAACCGGTCTATCTGTAAAGAACAAGGTAAACATGGATCCCACACGTTGTACTACAGCTGGCACATTGTATTTCTTAGCCAATTCTTCAAGGCCATTACACAATGCTTTTGTGCTATCTTCCACTTGTTTAAAGATGGTTGGATCTCGTTGCAACATAGATAATGTAGCAAGGCCTGCCGTTACAGCCACAGGATTACCACTTAAAGTACCGGCTTGGTAAATAGGACCGGATGGTGCTACTTCGCTCATAATTTTGCTAGAACCGCCAAATACAGCAAGAGGCATACCACCGCCAACGATTTTACCAAGGCAAGTCAAATCGGGTTTAATATTGTATAGTTTTTGTGCACCACCGCTGCTAGCCCGGAATCCACACATAACTTCGTCAAAGATTAATAGGGCACCATGCGCCTTTGTGACGTCACGCAAGGTTTCAAGGAATCCTTCTACCGGAGGCACACAGCCCATGTTACCTGCTACCGGTTCTACGATAATACAAGCAATGGTATCACCCATTTCATCGAATAATTGTTTAACCGCATCAATATCATTGTAAGGCAATGTGATAGTATTTTCTGCGACGCCCTTTGGTACACCTGGGCTATCTGGTACGCCAAATGTAGCGAGGCCAGAGCCGGCTTTCACCAATAGGGAATCACTATGACCATGGTAACAGCCAACAAATTTAACGATACGATCGCGGCCCGTATACCCACGAGCTACGCGTAATGCGCTCATGGTCGCCTCTGTACCAGAGTTAACAAGGCGCACCATTTCCATAGATGGCATGAAGGCTTGGATTTTCTTAGCCAATTCCGTTTCTAACAGTGTAGGCGCACCATAGCTTGTACCACGAGGAATAGCCTCTTGTAGACTAGCTACGACCTCAGGGTTCGCATGGCCCAAAATCATAGGGCCCCAGCTCAATACATAGTCGATGTATTCGTTGTTATCAATGTCATAGATACGGCTGCCGCTAGCGGAGCTAATAAATGGAGGGTTTGAGCCTACGCTACGATAGGAGCGAACAGGGCTATTAACGCCACCTGGCATATATCGTTTCGCTTCATCAAACGCTTTTTCTGATTTACCTAGTTGTAACATAGTCACTCCTTATTGTTTAAGCCAACGTGCCACATCAAGGGCATGGTATGTAATGATAATCTTAGCACCAGCTCGTTTCATGGAGAGCATCGTTTCCATAACAAGGCGTTGTTCATCGATGAGACCAGCGGCTGCCGCAGTTTTAACCATTGCATATTCGCCGGATACATTGTAGACAGCCAATGGCAATTCATAACGATCACGGGCTTCGCGAACGATATCCAAATAGCATAATGCCGGTTTAATCATGATAATATCTGTACCTTCGGCGATATCGAGTTCGATTTCACGCATTGCTTCTAAGCGATTGGCAGGATCCATTTGATAGGATTTACGGTCCCCAAATTGAGGCGCTGAATTAACGGCGCCACGGAATGGACCATAGTAGGCAGATGCATATTTTGCAGCATAGCTCATAATGGATACATTGGTGAAACCAGCTTCATCAAGAGCTTCACGAATAGCACCTACACGGCCATCCATCATATCTGATGGCGCCACCATATGAGCACCTGCTTGTGCTTGGCTAACGGCAACCTTGCACAATAGAGGCAATGTTTCATCATTTAAAATTTCGTGATGATCAATCATGCCGCAGTGACCTGTAGAGGTATATTGACATAAGCATACGTCTGCAATGACCAATAGATTTGGCACCGCTTCACGAATGGCTTTAATCGCTTGTTGTACCGGTTGCTCCATATCCCAAGCAGAGGAACCTTGTTCATCCTTATAGGTAGGAATACCAAAGATTTCTACACCACGAATACCGAGGTCATAAGCCTCTTGCGCCACCTTTACCGCTTCGTCTACGGATAAATGGTATTGTCCTGGCAATGTGTCGATTTCTTTTTTTATGCCTTCACCAGGAACGATGAATAATGGATATATCAAATCAGTTGTATCTAATGTTGTTTCTCGTACTAAATCACGCATTTCTGGAGAAGTGCGCAAACGGCGAGGACGATAGGTTAAATCGTACATAGTAAATTTCCTTCTTCCGTTTAATAATGACAGTATATTAGTTAGCGCAGTCTTTCACGATTGTGTCTACAAGACCTTCTGTCGTATATACAGGACTAATGATATCTACCTTTAAACCTGCACTCATAGCCGTAGCGGCCGTAATAGGTCCGATACATGCAATCTTTGTATGTTCTAATAGTGAAAGTGCATCCTCACCCAATAACTCCAATGTATTGGTAACTGTAGAGGAGCTAGTAAATGTAATATAGTCGACATGACCATGTTGCAATGCATCTACCAATGCCTCTTGTTGAGATGTATCTTGTTGTGTTTCATACAAGCGCAAGATATCTACATCGATATCTAAGTGACGCAATTCACGAGGAATCACTTCACGAGCCTTCTTAGGTTGAATTAATAACACCGTATCTCCAGCTTTTACATGCTGTTTCAATGCATCAACAACAGATTCAGCCTTATAATCTACAGGAATAATATCCGGCGTAATACCATAGTTAGTCAACGCCTTAGCTGTAGCACTGCCAATAGCACATACCTTAGCATAGCCTAAAGAGCGTGCATCCTTACCTTCTCCGTACAATGCATCAAAGAAGTAGCGTACCCCTTCAGCGGATGTGAATACGACACAAGAATAGCGATCTACGCCATGTAATAAACGTTTATCTTCATCAAATAATTCTACAGGCTCTGTTTTAATAGCTGCTGCTTGGATAACATTGGCTCCTTGATTCATGAGCATATCGCGGAATTTGCTAGCTTGAGAGCGAGCACGAGTAACTACAATCGTTTTGCCGAATAATGGCTTGTTATCGAACCATTGCAATTGTTCACGCAAGTTTACAACATCGCCTACGACGATGATGGCTGGTGCTTTTAGTTGTGCCTTTTCCACGTCTTCTACAACATGTTCTAGTGTGGAAACAAGCACCTCTTGAACAGGTTTAGTACCCCAGCGAATGAGCGCCACTGGTGTATTAGCAGGGCGGCCATGAGCCATCAATTTTTCTGCGATTGTAGGTAAATTGCCTACACCCATGACAAAGCAAAGGGTATCCACTGCTGTGGCAAGGCCTTCCCAATGGATGCCAGATACCGCTTTTGTTGGGTCTTCATGACCAGTAACAACCGCAAAGGATGTAGCCATAGCGCGTTGTGTTACAGGAATACCAGCATAGGCAGGCGCTGCGATAGGCGATGTAACACCAGGTACAAATTCAAAAGGAACACCGGCCTCACGAAGGGCCATTGCCTCTTCACCGCCACGGCCAAATACGAGGGGATCCCCACCCTTTAAGCGGGCTACGATTTTGCCTTCTTTTCCCTTTTTTACCAATAGTTCGTTGATTTCCCATTGGTGCATAGTATGTTCTCTACATTGTTTACCTGCATAGATTAACTCAGCATCAGGACGAGCCCATTCTAATAAATGAGCATCTGCTAAATAGTCATACACGATAACATCTGCGCGTTCTATACATTCCTTACCTTTTACAGTGATTAATTTAGAATCTCCAGGGCCTGCGCCGATCAAATATACTAAACCTGTCATTTTATGATTCCCTCCTTAACAAGAGCTTCCACAATGTGTTTGCCCCCTTCTTCATATAAGGCTTTCGCAAGGTTTTTGCCTAACATAACCCCTTTCTTAGCAGGTCCAGACAATTCTCCTTCATATACAGTTTTACCATCTAAGGATGCAATGAGTGCTTTCAATATGAGCTGCCCTTTTTCAACGGTTCCATATACGCCCATCGGCACTTGGCACCCCCCATTAAGTTGATTCAAGAAACTACGTTCCCCCTCTACGGCAAGGCGTGTTGGTTCATCGTCGATTTTTGAAAGTATTTCTAACATCTCAGTATCGTCACTGCGACATTCAATAGCCAAAGCACCTTGCCCCACAGCAGGAATCATTTCATCCGCCGTAAAGACTTGTGTGATTCTATCATCTAAACCGAGCCGTTTAAGGCCTGCTTGTGCTAATACGACGCCATCGAGGCCTTCTGTTTCAATCTTGCCAAGACGGGTTTGCACATTGCCGCGGATGACTTCGATTTGTAGGTCTGGACGGCGATGCAATAGTTGTGCTTGTCGTCGTAAACTACTGGTACCAATGCGAGCACCTTCTGGCAATTGGTCCAATGTTTTGTATTTAGGACTTACCAAAGCATCAAAAGGGACTTCTCGTTTTGAAATAGCACCTAATGTAAGGCCATCTGGTAATTCCGTAGGCATATCCTTTAAACTATGAACGGCGATATCGATATCACCAGCATGCATAGCCGCCTCTAATTCAGCAGTGAATAAACCTTTGCCACCTACTTCCGCTAGTGGCTTATCTAAAATACGGTCCCCTTTCGTATTAAAATGGACTAGTTCCACTGTAATACCAGGGTATAAGCGTTGTAATTCACTTTTTACATATTCTGACTGCCATAAAGCGAGAGCACTCTTTCGAGTTCCAATTCTAATGTGGTTCCTCATTCTACGAGCCTTCTTTCTCGAGATTAAACATATCTTTGAATAAATCCCAATATAAACCTTCTTCTTGTGTACCGGCGATTTCATTGAAATGAATCATCGGTTCTCTTAGCATTTTTCTAACGATCATACGACTCATAGAATCAATGATGCGACGCTCTTTATCGGAAATATCCGGCAATTTAGCCAGCGCTCGATGTAATTCACGGCGACGAATACGGTCAGCCTTATCCGTCAATAATGCCATCATAGGACGTACGGATAAATAACTAAACTTTTCTAACACTTCATCGATGGCTTCGTGAATAATCGGTTCAGCCCGTTTCGCCTCTTCCTCGCGTTGTTGTTTATTTTCTTCTACAACGCTTTCTAGAGCATCGATATTGAATAGGTACACACCTTCGATATCCGCAACGACAGGATCAATATCACGTGGCACTGCAATATCAATCATCACGATGGGACGTCCATGGCGCAATGCGGCAATCCGTTTGGCCTCTTTTTCACCAATAATATAATGCGGTGCCCCCGTCGATGTAATGATGATATCTGCATGTTCTGCTTGTTCTACATAGTGATCTAATTTAATCGCTTGCCCATTAAATTTCTTCGCCAAGGCTTCCGCTTTGGTAAAAGTTCGATTTGATACGAATATAGTTTTTACGCCCTTTGCTTGAAGATGTGTAGCTGTTAACTCACTCATAGTGCCTGCCCCTAAGATGAGGACTGTTGCTTCTGAAAGTGGTTTGTCTAAGCTATCTTCCGCCAAGTTAACCGCCGTGTAACTAACAGATACAGGTGTATTCGCAATGCCTGTATTGGTCCGAACCTTTTTACCAACGCCAATAGCGCGTTGGAACAAGATATTAAATACGGTTCCCGTAAAGCCTGCACTATAGGCCGCAATATAGGCACCTTTCAATTGGCTAAGAATCTGCCCTTCCCCCAACACTAGGGAGTCAAGGCTAGCAGATACGCGGAATAGATGTTCTATACATGCTTTCTCTTCATAGAAGAAAAATGCGGATTCATCAATTGTATCGGCATGTTTTAAATGCTTTAATACATCGAGCATATACGCTTTAGGAGATTGTACATCTTCTAATACGGCATAAATTTCCGTACGATTGCAAGTCGATAGAATGACGCATTCTGAAATTTTTTCGTATTCATAGAGTCGATTTAAGGCGCTTTCTACCTCGTTTTTTTCAAACGAGAAACGTTCACGCACCTCAACGGCAGCACTTCTATGATTTAGTCCTAATACCACTAATTGCATGATGTAGTTTCTCCTCTATCAAAGGCCATTGTCCCTTAAGAATGGCCTGAAATTCAGATTCGCCTAGATGAGTGCGCCAAAAACGGCTACGCTCCTCTACGCTAGGGATCAGTAACTTTACCTCTTCCCTCATAATTTTAAGTCTCGGTATGGCAATTTGCAATATATTATAACGATTCATCATATCTTGTTTCACAAGACGATTAATACGTGGTCCCCCATTATTAGCACTAATCGCAACATGCAAATCACCCATATCGATTGTTGATGGTACTGTGAAATCACAAGCTGTAGCATTATCGGCACGATTGACTAGTATGCCATTATTGCGTGCTATAGCTTCGATATAATTATTAACAGCTTTATTATCTGTACAAATAAACAATAATTTACATTGTTTTACAATGTCTATATGGTCATCGCTAAATACTGTATTGTGCCAAATAAATCTGTTATCCTCATGCCAAGCTTTCATCTGACCTGTTATAACGGGGCTAATGACAATGCATTGACAGGGCTCGTCTAAGCATAATGCTAGACGTCGTTCAGCCACGGCGCCACCACCTACAAATAAAATGGTATCACTCGCTGTAGTTTGTAATGTTAGAGATATCATAATGAACCTCGCATAATTGATGATACCGCTTATGTATACCTACATATGGAACTATAGATATACATAAGTGGTATAAAAAATCGGCTTGATGAATCAAGCCGATTGCTTATTTGCTTACATAAATCGTTTAAGGTAAACGCCGATACGTCCCTTACGGGATGTGCCCGTAATAGCCTCTACCTTCATTCGGCCACGACCACGCATAGATATGATATCCCCTTCTTTGACCTCTTGGGATGGCCCCTTTGCAGGTTGCCAATTTACTTGCAATAAACCGGCATTTACAGCGCTCACCAATTTGGTACGGGATACGCTAAAGCCAGAGCTTGCTACCGCATCCAATCGAAGTGATGCAACGGTAGTACGCACTTCTTTAATCTTTTCTTCTTTTGGTGCTATCTCATCTAACTCCATCGGAGTTACAGATACGGCAACCATAGCAATCTTTGTAAAATTTTGCACTACAAAATCTGCTACAGCGCTATCTACGAGAATTTGTGCGCCCCCTTGGCCCATGATAATATCGCCAAATTTCGAGCGATCAATGCCAAGTCCCATTAAAGAACCAAGCACATCACGATGATTTAACAATCTAAATCGTGGGTCCCAAGATACCTTCAAGGGAATGATACCCATATCTACTGTACCTTGAAAATGACTATCTACAAAGGCGATACGAATACGTTCCGCCCCTTCATAGCCGCCATAGGATTGAACGAGTAATTCAGGATAAGCCGCCTTAATTGCATCCGCAATAACAAGTCCTGCAGGACTTGTAAAGTCACAAACGCGATACGGTTTTCCCTTTACCACTTGTTCTGCTAAATCAAGCATACGGCGCGCTTCTTCACCGCTACCGCTTGCTTCAAAATATCTAATTAATTTACTAGTATCAGCCATTATTTCCCCAATTCATTGGAACGAGCTAAACAAGCAACAACCCCATCTTGTAGGGCACTGCGCAAGCCACCTTTTTCCATAACTCCAATGCCAGCAATCGTAGTGCCGCCAGGGCTAGTCACTTGATCGCGCAATATAGCAGGATGTGTGCTGGATTCTAATGCCATTTTACCAGCCCCATACATCGTTTGAGCGGCCGCCTTAATCGCCAATTGACGAGGTAATCCAATGCGGACTCCCGCATCAGCCAAGGCATCTAAAATGACAAACATATATCCTGGGCCAGCACCAGACAAAGCGCCTAATCGATCTAGGTCGGCTTCACTGACAACGGCTACTTCACCAACCGCATTAAATAAAGCCTCCACGTGAATTGTATCAGCTCCATTATCCGCAGTCAACGCAGTCATACCACATCCAATAGATGCTGGAGTATTCGGCATGGCACGGTACAACACCGCGGTTGGTAATGCTTTGCGCAAGGTATCTAATGTTACGCCAGCTGCCACGGAAATAACCGTAGCACCCGCTTTCACAGACGTTAATTGGCTCAATACAGATGGTAATACCTGTGGTTTAACAGCTAAGATAATCGTGTCAAACTGCGCCATATCAGGTAATTCTACAAAACCTGTAACGCCCAATTCGTCAACTAATTCGTCGCGATGTTCAGGGCGACGCACTACGATTGATACATCATCTCTACGTAATATACCTTGTGAAAGTGCGCCTCGTAAAAGAGCACCACCCATGGCTCCTACGCCTATACATACTGTTTTTCCCAACATAGTATCACCACTTTTTCTATACCGGATTATTTATTTTGCCAGTTAAATTCTTGTTGCTCAGTTGTTCCACTTTCAGATTCATTATTATAATCAATGGATACATTAACAGGTACGCACATAAAAATGTCTTTGCCTACCTTTTCCAATTTGCCATCTAATGCAAATGTTGCACCAGATACAAAATCAACGATGCGAGCTGCTTCGTGAGGATCTGTATTTTCAAAATTAATCAATACAGGGCGCATGTCACGCAATTGATGAGTGATGCTTTCAGAATCTTCAAAAACCTTAGGTTCGATAACAACTACTTTCATGGCTGTTGGACGTTGTGTCATAGTGGATGTGCCTCCTACCTTACGTGGATGGAACTCAGATGCAGCTGCTGTTGGTGCTACTGGTGGCACGTCCTCTGCATAGTCCTCATCATCTTCATATTCATACTCATCATCATAATCATAACGGTCATCATTATTAATGCCGATAAAATTTTTGATTTTTTGCCATTGTTCTCCCATAGACATGGTAATCCTCCTAATATACTCACACTGTTATATTCCCAATTAGTTATATACGCGTTCCCCAAAGATGGCAGTGCCTACACGCACGATGTTAGCCCCTTCTTGTAAGGCTATTTCAAAGTCATGTGTCATACCCATCGACAAATATTGTATATCCCCATCAGGGAAATACCCTTTCATATCTTCATACAAAGCATGTGCCACTCTAAAGATAGGTCTTGCATCCTCCGGATTTTCGAAAAACGGAGCCATGCACATCAACCCTTTAACGCGTACATGCGATAATGTCTTCGCATAGTCTCGAATGTCAGGAAAATCCTCTACGGACATACCAGACTTACTCGCTTCGCGAGCTACATTGACTTGTAACAATATGTCTTGTACTTTATCATGCTTAGCAGCAACCTTTTCGATTTCATCTAATAGTTTCTTACTATCTACAGAATGAATCAAATCAAACATCGGTACCGCTTGACGAACCTTATTAACTTGTAAATGGCCAATTAAATGCCATACCAATTTAGGACCTGTATAAAGCATTTGTTTTTCTTTTGCCTCTTGCACGCGATTTTCGCCTACATGAGTGCATCCAAGGCGAGCCACTTCCTCTACAGCCGTTACAGGATGATTCTTTGTAACCGCAACAAGTAACGCCGTATCCGTGCGCCCTACGCTAGCCATTGCATCAGCCATGCGTTGTTGGATTTTATGAAGGGATTCTTCAATCATATGATCCTCCCATATAGTAACGTATAAATAAATATCCTATAGACTTATATTATATAATATTTAACCAATAATGTATATCTTTACCGTTTTTCGAGCATACCAAATAATGCCATACGCCCTGTTTTGCCATGTTCACGACGATAGGAAAAACAATTCTCATCAGTCATACTATCGGTACCACCAATACAGATTTGGTCCTTTGGAACACCTCGTTGCAACAAATCTTCTTCGATAAATCGCCACAAATCAACATGTGGTGTCGCTTTCGACGCACCATCCCTAACGATATATCGGACCAATTCATCACTATTGGCATCAGTTATTTTCTTCCACTCGTCTGTGAAAGTATTTGCCAGTTCTTGATTAACCTCAAAGGATTCAGGTCCAATGCTAGGTCCTAAATAGACATAGCAGTCTTCAAAGCGCGTACCAAAATCTCGTTGCATTGCCTCTATGGTGATAATCGGTAGATGGCCTATAGCACCGCGCCAACCTGCATGAACGGTAGCCACCACATGATGCACAGAATCGTAAATGCCTACTGGTACGCAATCTGCAGTAAATAAGAATAATGGTACGTTCGGAATATCCGTATATACCGCATCACAATCTGGAATAGCGGTATCAGAACTCATAGAGCCAGCACCAATTAAATCTTCTGTAATGCGTACTGCATTGAGGCCATGCACCTGATTGCCGCAGGTAATGCGGTCTGGCGATACACCTAAATGATCAGCCACAATGCTGCGGTTATCTAATACATCTTGTAATGAATCTCCTATGTGAGTAGCTAAATTTAGAGATTCACATGGCTTCTTACATACACCGCCATGACGATATGTATCCCCCATAACCAGAGGAAATTGATTGGCCCAGTTAGGCATTTCAAAAGACCATTTACGATCATCATTTGTATTTACATTTACAACAGTAATATCCATACGACTGTTCCTCTACTATTTATTTCTCGAATCACTTACACACGCCACAGCGCTTACACCCTTCCATGCAAGGCGGTGTATACGCTTCATCAACTGCCCGTTGCCATTCTTGTTCTAAATAACCATTTCTTAGACCCATATCTAAATGAGACCAAGGCAAATAATCCTCAAACTTGCGTTCCCGATAATTGCAGTCATCCATATCTAGACCGGCTTTTTTCATTTCAGATTTAAAGGATTTGCTACCTCTATCTAGAGCACATGCAGCGAGTACCTTGCCTAAGCGGCGATCACCCCGAGCGAGTACACCTTGGATATATGCTTCTTTAGGAGACTCAACGAGTACCTCGATGCGACGATTTTTTTGCAATGATTTCTTAATATATTGTAATTTCTTTTCTACGCTCTTTTGATGATCCATGGCCATCCATTGAAATGGCGTAAACGGCTTTGGTATAAACGGATTAATACTAAGTGTTAATCGGCCTTTACAGCCCACCTCAGCCATGTGTGCTTGTGTACGTTCTGCCAGTCCTACGATAGCATCTATATCTTCATCCGTTTCCGTTGGAAGTCCTATCATAATATATAGCCTCATATGTTGAATGCCAGACTTAGCAGATAACTGAGCAGCGGTGCGAAGATTTTCTTCACTAATCCCCTTGTTGATGACACGGCGTAAGCGTTCACTACCCGTCTCAGGCGCAATGGTAATTGTCTTTTGTCCACTTTCTGCCAATCCATCGACAACGGCTTGTGTCAAGGAATCGGCGCGCAAGGACGCACAAGAATAACGCATATCCTTAGAGCGAATATAGGTTACTAATTCATCAACCTCTGGATAATCGGAAATGGCCGCCCCCATAAGGCCTACCTTTTTCCCTAACTTTTCTGCTCTATCGACGCCTTCTTTCAAAATATCCAGTGGTCGTACCCGCGGTACGCGGAAACAGTACCCAGCCATACAGAATCGACAATGACGGCCACAACCTCGAGCTACCTCGATGATATACATGGCACCAAACTCAGTGAAATTCGTAGCAATTACCGTTTCACCACCGCTCGTAAGAGGCTCAAAGTGGCGTCGTATGATTTTGGGTGCACCATCTGCTATATCATAGCCAACAAAACGCTTATTATCGTCATATCGAGGCGTATATAAAACAGGTACATATACACCATCAATTTGAGCTAGTGCAGAAATCGTTTCATCTCTACTTTCACCATTCTCACGACCCTTGCGAATTCGTTCTAACACAGCAGTAACGATACCTTCCCCTTCACCGATGATGAAAGCATCGATAAAATCGGCAAAGGGCTCAGGATTAAATGTCGCACAAGGTCCTCCGGCAATGACGATAGGATCAAAGCCAGTTCGGTCTTCACTCATAACAGGTACCCGACCATGACGAAGCATAAGAGGAATATGGAAATAATCCATTTCAAAGGTCACATCAAAGGCTACTACATCAAACTGATGCATAGGTCGTTGCATTTCAACACTCATAAGCGGAGTTTTAGTCTTGTCGTAGGCATCTAGTTCCTTTTTTTCAGGCAAAAAGATACGCTCGCATACACTAGATGGATGCAAATTGATTTCCTCATAGATAATGTGAAGGCCTAAATTACTCATGCCCACGAAATAGGTATTCGGATAGACGATGGCAACTTTTTGCTCTGCATGAGGGTTAATAGTTACACGACTATCTTCATCTTTATAAAGTTCCTGTAATCGATCAATTAAATCTTTACGGTTCACTAATTTCCTTTCTATATAAGCCCACTACGAAAAGTGGGCTTAACAACGCTCTCTATATATAATTCAAGAGATTATATTTTAGATTTTATTGTATCCTTTGTATGAATAGTCTTTGTTTTAATTGTTTTTACCAATTGAGGCCGATGTTTTTTCTCATACGGATACAATACGACTTTACCATCTCTGTATTCCGCAATGTAGATATCCTTAATAGAATACCCTTGTGCCTGTACCTCTTGTTCTAGCCATTCTTTATCTTTTTCAATTACATCAAGAGTAAATTGATTAATTTGACCATCATTGATCAAATCAAAACGAATATTCTCTTCTCCAAATTGAACAACACTAAGCTGACCATTTTGCTCTAATACGGCGCGCTTAACATCAGCTACATATTGAACACCAGCTGTACGAAGTTTTAGTTTTAACTCAGCCGATTGAATGCCATAACGCATACATTCCTCAGTCAAAATATGCCCTTTTTCAATAACAATTACCGGATGACCATCTAGAATTGTTTTAAAGAATCGAAGATTACCTTTTAAGAATTTAAGCGTCATCACGAGGATAGTCCATAAGATGAGGACTAACATAAATTGTAAAATACCAATCGCATCATTATAGATGATGGCGCCGATAATGCCGCCGAGTACATAGTTTTGTAATTGATCTAAGGCTGAGGTGGGCGCCAAATTACCTTTACCCATTAAGTTAATTTGTAAAATAATCGCCAAGAGACCTATGGCGAGTTTGGCAAAGACCATCCCATAGACGGCCATAGCTTCTGTCATATGTGGTCCTCCTTATGGTAATACATCCGCTTTATCATGAATTCGATCTGTAGGACTTACTGTATACACACGAGTGATTGTATAGGTAGTAAATTCAGGATTAAATTGCACCTCATAGTATGCATCGCTAACCTTTAAGATCATACCATTACGTACCTTTAAGGAATTAACAGCTAATCGACCTTCATCAACACCACGGTCTGCACTAAAGGAATGCAAGAATTGAGCCATTCTAGAAGAATCTTCAGAGTAATTCTTCATACGACCATATTCTTGATATTCTAAGCCTAAGAAAAATACAATAATTAAGGATAATATAACAGTTAAATCACGGTAACGGCTTGTAAAACCATTACGCAAAACTTGAATGCCTACTCCGAGAAGGGCTAATAAAACAACTACAAAGATAACGAAGCCTAATGTATGACCAGATGTGATTTGGCTTTCCACATAGGAAACGGTATAGAAGTCCATAATTATGCTCCTTTCATATATCTTTTTATTATATCACAAATAAATATGATAATAACCAACAACGATTTATAAAAAAATAGAGCTACCACAATGATAGCTCTATTAAACAGTTACTATACTAATTTATTTACATTCACGGTACACGATGATATAAGCATGAGTATTCGCTGTAAAACCAGATTCTAATTCTAGTTCAACTTCTAAAACAGCATCGTCAACGTCACCTTTATAATACGCATTACGTTGTTCTGCGGAATAGAAATACATAGCTGCATTATATTCATTACCGGCTTGTACTGGAATTGTGATGGTAACAGGCTGTGTTTCAACATTCTTTGTTTTAGTACCCACATTATCCGTCGTGTAATATACGGATTCAATGGTATGTTCTCCTGGTGTTAATGCCACAATGACTTGACCATATTGACCAGTTTTATGATCAATAGTAGAAAGGTCCTTACCATCAACCTTTACAGATTTACCATAAATATGAAGAATCGCTTTATTAGCATTCTCTTGTACAAATTGTTGTTCACCGGCTTGTCGTTTTTTATTGAACTTCATAAATACAGCAAACAAAATGGCCCAAATGACTGCAACCGCCACGATGATAATAATAGTTGTAGAACTCATAGTATCTCTCCTTATATCAAAATATACTACACTGACTCTACGTTAACTATATCATACGTACTTGTATTTCTCAATCAGAACCACCCGTAAAACGGGTGGTTTGCTCACGGGCTATAAGCCCGTAGTAC
>OLFX01001775.1_pt1 | contig 21956 bp, 18 predicted proteins | sample 1605091 | NCBI WGS metagenome assembly OLFX01 (sample SAMEA3888906, study PRJEB22519) | human gut metagenome | biome: human gut; feature: human-associated habitat; material: faeces | place: Denmark | collected 2012 | reverse complement strand
GGGCCCCAAAGGCCCCAGCGGCGGCCCCACCGGGCCCACCGGCCCCACCGGCCCTGCCGGTACCTTGGGCGCCACCGGACCCACTGGCCCTGCAGGGGCTGCCGGCGCTACCGGGCCCACCGGCCCTGCCGGTTCGGTCACCCCGGCGGCAGCGGTGAACGATGCCACCAACAGCACGGACGTGGTCACCCAGTTCAACCAGCTTCTGGCCAACATGCGGACGGCAGGCCTGCTGGCCACCTGATCCCGAGGGGCATTCTGCCTGCGGGATTCCACCACGAAAGAAGGGCGGCGCTTGGCGCCGCCCTTTCTTGCCGAGAAAGGAGGTCCTATGAAAGTCGTTGTCTATGCCATCTGTAAGAACGAGCGCGCCTTTGCCGACCGCTGGATGGCCTCCATGTCCGAGGCCGACGAGGTCTATGTTCTGGACACCGGTTCCACCGACGGCACCCCCCAGCGCCTGGAGGAGCTGGGGGCCCATGTGACCGTGGAGGCCATCACCCCCTGGCGGTTTGATGTGGCCCGCAACCGCTCCTTGGATCTGGTCCCTGCCGATGCAGACCTCTGCGTGTGCACCGACCTGGACGAGGTGTTCCAGCCCGGCTGGCGGGAAAAGGTGGAGGAGGCCTGGACGCCAGGGGTGGACCGGCTGCTCTACCGCTACACTTGGAACTTCCTCCCCGACGGCCGGGAGGGGATGGTCTACTGGTACGACAAGATGCACCGCCGGTGGGGCTGCCGGTGGGTGAACCCCGTCCACGAGGTGCTGCAGTTTGAGGGGGGAGAGCCCCAAACCCGCTATGTGGAGGGGGTGCACCTGGAACACCACCCGGATCAGAACAAGAGCCGCAGCCAGTACCTCCCCTTGCTGGAACTGGCGGTGGAGGAAAACCCGGAGAACGACCGCAACGTCCACTACCTGGGGCGGGAGTACTTCTTCTACCGCCGGTGGGAGGAGAGCATCGCCATGCTCAAACGCCACCTGGCCCTGCCCTCCGCCACCTGGGCCGATGAGCGGTGCGCCTCCATGCGCCTGCTGGCCAAGGACTATTTCGCCCTGAAGATGGAGGGGGAGGGGGAGCGGTGGCTGCTCCGGGCGGCCGGGGAGGCCCCCCACCTCCGGGAGCCCTGGCTGGACCTGGCGGACCTGTACTACCACCGGGAGGACTGGCACGGGGTCCTGTGGGCGGTGAACCGGGCCCTGGCCATCACCCAGCGTCCCCGGACCTACATCAGCGAGGCCGTGGCCTGGGGGGAGCACCCCTGGGACCTGGCCAGCTTGGGCTATTACTACACCGGGCAGCTGGGCAAGGCGCTGGAGGCCGCCCAAAAGGCGGCGGAGCTGGCCCCTGACGAGCCCCGGATCCAGACCAATCTCCAGCTCATCCAGGCGGCCCAACCGGCGGGGTAAGGGGAAGGGCCGGCGTTGCGCATCCCCGGCGGGGATGGTATACTGTGGGCAGAACCAGAACACAAGGAGGTGCAGCCCATGGTAGAAGTGGTGTTTGAGGACAGCGCCGCCGGCAGCCTGCGGCAGGCGTTGGTAGGCCGGTACAAAGTGGCGGAGGCGGGCATTGTGCTCTATGTCCGGGAAGAGGGGGAGGACCCCCTCTCCCCGGAGGAGGAAGCCCAGCTGCGGGCAGCGGAGCGCCGCCGGCAGCAGGAGGAAGCCCAACGCCAACGCCAGGGGTGGGCGGAGAGCCTTCCCCTCCCCGGGCAGCTGAGGGACATCCTGGCCTTCCCCTTGGCCCACAGCGTGGGGGAGATCACGGAGGAGGGCATCGGCCCCCAGCGGGAAGCGGCCCTGCGGAAGGTCATGGGGGTTTACCCCTTCCTGGCGGCGGAGGTGGCGGAGACCCTGCTGGCCCGGGGGCGGGCGTCCCACAAGGCTCTGCTGGACCGGGCCGGCCAGGGAGAGGCCGTCCGGGTGTGGACGGGGCCGGGGCCGGACGACGCCTGCGGCCTGGCCTGGCTGGCCCACACCCTTCGGCCGCTGGGGCTGGAGAAGGTCTCCGTAACCCAGGTGGTGCTGCCGGACTTCTGGGAGCGGCCCGACGGCACGGTGATCCGCTGGAACAGCTGGGGGGAGATGGAACCCTGGATGTGGGGCCGCCTGGCCCAAACCGGGCGGCGGCTGCCGGCCAATGTTCTCCGGGGCCTGGCGGGGACGTGGCAGGACCTCCAGAAGGAGAATGCCCCTCTCCGGGCGGTGGTGAATGGACGGCTGATGAGCGTGCCGGAGGACTGGTACGACCCCTTCCTCCGCCGGGAGATCGCCGCCCGACCGGCGGAGTTTTCCGCCGCCCAGGTGGTGGGAACCGTGCTGGGGAAGTACCAGCTGGGCATCGGCGACGGGGAACTGGCCTGTCGGCTGGAGGCCATGGTCCAGGGGGGAGAACTCCAGCAGGTGACCTACCCGGGGCCGGAGGATCCCAGCTACCACTGCCGCCTGCGAAAGACCCCAGGGGTGTGGTAAGACAAAGCGCGAAGGGACCGTGTCCCTTCGCGCTTTGTGTTTTCCTGGGAGAGAAGCCGGCTCACCGGCCGCCCACCTGGTAGCGGTTATAGACCCACCGCCCGGCCAGGGCGATCACCAGGGCCAGAAGCAGCCACACCACCGGGGTCACCTGCCAGGTGGGGAAGGCGGCCTCCCCCAAAGTGAGCAGGGGATACCGGAAGGCCCCGCGCAGGCAGAGGAAGTTGCTGGGGATGAGGTACCACAGGGTGGCCAGCCCCCGCAGGTTCTCCGGCACGGCGTAGATCATGGTGGTCAGCAGGAGGATGCCCAGCACCACCGCCATGGCGGCGATGGCGTTCCGGGTGAGCTCCGCCAGGAGCATCACCGCCACGCTCACCAGGACGGCCGCCGCCAGAGCGGCCAGGAACAGGATACCCACCATCTCCCCGATGGTGAGGTCTGCCGGGAACAGGTGGGTGAACAGGGCGGGCACATTCGCCCCCTCCAGCCCGTAGACCAGGCCCAGCATCCCCAGGTAGGCCAGCAGAAGCAGGGCGGTGAACCCCACCCCCACGGTGACCCCCGCCAGGAGCTTGGCGGCGTAGGCCTTACCCCGGCCAAAGCGGCAGGAGAGGATCAGCTGGTCGGTCCGCCGCAGGTGTTCCTGGGGGAAAAGGGGGGCCAAGACGACGGCCAGGAAGAGGATCTCCAGAAAGACCATCACTTCCATCCCGTGGGCGGCGGTCTGCCAGCCCTCGTGGTAGCCCTGGTACACCAGGGGCTGGGCCAGGCGGGCCTGGGCCTGCTCCGTCCAATGGGCGATCTCTTCCTGGGTCAGGCCGGCGGCCTGGGGGTCCGGGGCCAGTTGGTGCCAGAGGGCCTCATACAGCCGGGCCTCGTCGGTTTGGAGGATCTCCTGCCGGTGGGCGGTGCCCAGGATGAGGGTCAGCCAGTTGAAGAAGTCGTTATACTTCAGCTGGGCCTCGGTGTTTGCCTCCGGGTCGGTGAATAGGGGGAGCAGCCGGTCCAGAAAGGCCTGGTCCACCGTTTGGCCGGCCAGTTCCTGGCTGCCCTCCCGCTGCAGCGCGATGACTTCTCCCATGGGCAAGCCGCTGTTGGTGGGGCGAACCTCTGTGGCGATCCCAAAGACGGCCAGCCCCAGGAGGATGGCCGCGGCAAGGATCCACAGGAGCTTTTGGGCGAGAATCTTTTTCAGTTCAAAGCGGTACAGGTCAAGCATGGGGCCCCTCCTCTCCAAAGGCCCGGAGGTAGAAGGCCTCCAGGTCGTCGATGTCTGCCGCCGGGCCGTTGTGGATGATCCGCCCCTCCTTCATGAGCAGCACCACGTCGGCGATGTGGGCGATGTCCGAGACGATGTGGGTGGACAAAAGCACAATGCAGTGCTCCCCCCACTGGGCGATGAGGTCCCGGAAGCGCACCCGCTCCTTGGGGTCCAGCCCGGCGGTGGGCTCGTCCAGGATCAGGAGCTGGGGGTGGTTCAGCAGGGCCTGGGCGATGCCCAGCCGCTGCTTCATCCCGCCGGAGTAGGTTTTGAGCTTCCGCTTGGCCACCTCCGACAGGCCCACCAGGTCCAGCAGCTCCGCCGCCCGGGCCTTGGCCTGGGGCCGGGGCAGGCCCTTTAGGGCTCCCAGGTAGAGGAGAAAGTCCATCCCGGTGAAGCCGGGGTAGTAGCCAAAGTCCTGGGGCAGGTAACCCAGGCTGGCCCGGTAGTCCTCCTGGTCCACGGTGAGGCCGTCCAGGGTGATCTCCCCCCCAGTGGGGTGGAGGATGCCGCAGAGCATCCGCATGAGGGTGGTTTTCCCCGCCCCGTTGGCCCCCAGCAGGCCGTACACCCCCGGGCGGAGGGTGAGGTTCACCCCGTCCACCGCCAGTTTGTTGGGGTATTGCTTGGTTAGGTTTCGAATGACAAGTTCCATGTGTCCTCCTTGATCCGTTTGGCAAAGGCGATGCCTTCCCCGATGAGGGCCGCCGCCAGCAGGGCCACCGCCAAGCTCCACCAGGGGAGCGCCCCCAGGGCAAACAAGTCGTCGGCCAGAAAGACGGCGGCGCTGTAACTGCCGCTGGCCAGCACGGCCAGGGCGGTGGCCCCGTAGAGCACTTCCCGCCCCCGGAGCCGGCGGGAGAGCCACAGGCTGCCCCAGGCGGTGAGCAGGTAGGGGGCCAACAGATAGGCCCCCGTCCGGCCCAGGGAGAGGCCTTGGCTGCCCCCCAGCAGCAAGGTCAGGGCCAGCAGCAGCACGGCGTGGAAGGTGCCGATGAGGCACAGCCGGGCCAGCAGCACGCTTTTTCGGGAGAAGCGGGAGGCGGTCTCCAACTCCTCCATGCCGTAGAGGGTGGATTTGGCCCCCTCGCTCACCGCCAAGGGCACCAGGAAGGGGAGCAGGGCGGCGGTGATCCACAGGTCCGTCCCCCAGAGCACCGGCACCAGCACCACCAGGGAGAGCATCCAAGTCTGCTTTTGGATATACCGGGCCTGCCCCCCCACGAACTGACCCAGGGACAGGGTGGGCTGGGGGAGCCGGGCCAGGAAGGCCGCCTTCCCCACCGGGGGCGGCGGGGTGAAGCAGGCCGCCAACTTTTTTTGGAACCTTCGGTTCATGGGGATTCCTCCTCTCGCAAGGCGTCCTTGCACCAGGCCAGCAGCTTGGCGCATTTTCGATAGATGGCAAACCGGGACAGGCCAGTGAGCTTGCTCAGGGCCTGGACCGGCACCTGGTTGGCGTAGCGCAGCAGCAGGAGGGTCTGGTCCTCCTGGGGCAGCTGGGCCAGGACCCGTTCCAGGTCCCATTTCTCCGCCCAGTCCCCGGCGGGGTCTGGGGTCTGGCGGTCACTCTCCCGGAGGGGGAGGTGGGTCCGCTGCCGGGCCATGTCCACGCATAGGTTCCGGGCAATGGTGTAGAGGGTGGGGATGGCCTCCCGCTCCTTCTGCCCGGGGTAGTGCTCCAACCAGCGAAGGAAGGTCTCCTGCACCACGTCTTCGGCGGCCTGGACGTCCTTACATTGGAAGTAGCAGTACCGGTACAGTTTGTCATATTGGGCCTCCAAGTCCATGGTGGGATCGCCCCCTTTCACCCTGTATAACGGATGAGCCCCGCCAAATGTGCGGCAACTTCAAAAAAATTTTTCCCAAAACGAAAACATGGGCCCGCTGCAGGAAAACCATTCCCACAACGGACCCAAAAAGCGTCGCAAATTTCCGCCGGCCTCTCCAACCCAACGGACTCGCCCGGTAGGGCACACCCCATAGGTATCCGCCGGCCTTTCCGACCCAACGGACTCGCCCGGCAGGGCACGCCCCACAGGCATCCACCGGCTTTTCCGACCCAACAGACTCGCCCGGCAGGGCACACCCCATAGGTATCCGCCGGCCATTCCGCTCCAACGGACTCGCCCGGCAGGGCACACCCCATAGGTATCCGCCGGCCTTTCCGCCCCAACGGACTCGCCCGGCAGGGCACACCCCATAGGTATCCGCCGGCCATTCCGCTCCAACGGACTCGCCCGGCAGGGCACCCCCGCAGGCATCCGCCGGCCCTTCCGCCCCAACGGACTCGCCCGGCAGGGCACCCCCGCAGGCATCCACCGGTCTTTCCGCTCCAACGGACTCGCCCGGCAGGGCACCCCCGCAGGCATCCGCCGGTCTTTCCGCTCCAACGGACTCGCCCGGCAGGGCACCCCCGCAGGTATCCACCGGCTTTTCCGCCCCAACGGACTCGCCCGGTAGGGCAAGCGTCGCAGACTTCCGCCGGCCGCAGCCGGCGGAACCAACTAAAATCCGTTTTTTCCGGGGACATGCGCCCCGGAAAAAACACCTCTCAGCCCTCCAGTGTGCGGCCCCCTAAGGGGCCGTGCATGCAGAGGGCTGCAACCCCCAATTTTGGGAGGGGCCACGGGCCAGGCAGGCAACCCGACCCCCCCGCGTCACCGGCCTCCCGAACGAAGCGCAACCGTTCCTCGCCCCTCCCAAAATTCAAAACTCCGCGTTTCCAACCGTTCTCGGATGGGGCAGCACGTCCCGGATGTTGGCGATGCCGGTGAGGTACATCACCATCCGCTCAAAGCCCAGGCCGAAGCCGGCGTGCTTGCAGGAGCCAAACCGCCGCAGGTCCAGGTACCACCAGTAGTCCTCGGGGTTCATGCCCAGCTCCTGGATCCGGGCCTCCAGGACCTCCAGGCGCTCCTCACGCTGGCTGCCGCCGATGATCTCCCCAATGCCGGGGACCAGGCAGTCGGCAGCGGCCACAGTCTTGCCGTCGTCGTTGAGGCGCATGTAGAAGGCCTTGATGTCCTTGGGGTAGTCAGTGACAAAGACGGGACGCTGGTAGATCTCCTCGGTGAGGTACCGCTCGTGCTCGGTCTGCAGGTCGGTACCCCACTCCACCTTGAAGTCGAACTTGTCGTTGTGCTTCTTCAGGATCTCCACCGCCTCGGTGTAGGTGACCCGGGCAAAGTCGGAGCTCTCTACGTGGCGCAGCCGGTCCAGCAGGCCCTTGTCCACGAAGGCGTTGAAGAAGTCCATCTCCTGGGGGCAGCGCTCCAGCACGGCACGGATGACGTATTTGATCATGTCCTCGGCCACGTCCATGTCCCCGGCCAGGTCACAGAAGGCCATCTCCGGCTCGATCATCCAGAACTCAGCGGCGTGGCGCTGGGTGTTGGAGTTTTCAGCCCGGAAGGTGGGGCCAAAGGTGTAGACGTTGCCGAAGGCCATGGCGAAGTTCTCCGCATTGAGCTGGCCGGAGACGGTGAGGCTGGCGGGCTTGCCGAAGAAGTCCTGGCTGTAGTCCACCTCTCCGTTTTCCAGCCGGGGGGGATTCTGGGGGTCCAGGGTGGTCACCCGGAACATCTCCCCGGCGCCCTCACAGTCGGAGGCGGTGATGATGGGGGTGTGGACATAGACAAAGCCCCGGTGCTGGAAGAACTCATGGATGGCAAAGGCCGCCACCGAGCGCACCCGGAAGGCCGCAGAGAAGAGGTTGGTCCGGGGGCGCAGGTGGGCTACGGTGCGGAGGAACTCCACCCCGTGGCGCTTTTTCTGCAGGGGATACTCCGGGGCGGAAGTGCCCTCCACCTGGATGGCGGTGGCCTTCAGCTCCAAGGGCTGCTTGGCCCCGGGGGTGAGGACCACGGTCCCCTGGACCACCAGGGCGGCCCCCACGTTCTGCTTGGCGATCTCCTTGTAGTTTTCCAGGGTGGCGGTTTCAAAGACCACCTGGAGGCTCTTGAAGCAGGAGCCGTCGTTGAGCTCGATGAAGCCAAAGTTCTTCATGTCGCGGATGGTGCGGACCCAGCCGCAGACGGTGACGGATTGTCCGCCGTAGTGTTCCATGTCCGCGAAGATGCGGGCGATTTCGGTGCGTTTCATGGCGTTTTCTGTCCTTTCAGGCGTTTGATAAATCTGCTGGGGAATTACAAAAAGGGACGGGCCTCACATCCGCTGCTGGATGGGGCGGAAGTCCCGCTTGGCCTTGCCGGTGAGGTGGATGGGGCGGATGACCAGAACGGCGGTGTTCTGCCCCCGCCGGGCGATGTACTGGTCCCGCAGGTCCGGGGAGACGCGGCCCAGGGCATCCACCAGATGGGCCAGGGCGGCCTGGTGGGTGGCCTGGTCGGTGACCAGCGCGGCCCGGCCTAGGACCACCACACTCTCGTACAGGGAGGTGGCGTGGTCCTGGACCAGTTCCTCCCGGAGGGTGACGGTAAAGCACACCCGGTCATCCCGGGCGATGGCGTCCAGCTTATAGCCGGTTTTGGCGCAGTGGAGGTAGATCTGCCCGTCCATCACGGTGTAGTGCATGGGGACGGCGTAGGGCCATCCCTCATCTCCCACCACGGAGAGGACGCCGTAGGTTCCCTGGGTCAGCAGGGCCCAGGCCTCCTCCTGGGGGAGCTGCCGGTCCTGCCGGTGCATGGGGCGTGGGGTCATGGGTCTGCCTCCTTGGTCATTGTTCGGAGACGATGTCCCCGTGCTCGATGTGATAGGCGATGCGCTGGATGATCATCATCAGGGCCACCAGGTTCTTGCCCCCCTCGGGGACGATGACGTCGGCGTACCGCTTGGAGGGTTCCACGAACTGGTCGTGCATGGGCTTGACGGTGGACAGGTACTGCTCCACCACCGAGTCCAAACTCCGGCCCCGGTCCTTCACGTCCCGCGTTAAGCGGCGGAGGATGCGCACGTCGGCGTCGGTGTCCACAAAGATCTTGATGTCCAGCAGGTCCCGCAGCTCCTTGTTCTCGAAGATGAGGATGCCCTCCACCAGGATGACCTTGTTGGGGGACAGGGTTACCGTCTCGTCGGTGCGGTCGTAGATGGTGTAGTCATAGACGGGACATTGGACGGCCTTGCCTGCCTTCAGGTCTCGGAGATCCTGGATCATCCGGTGGGTGTCAAAGGAGGCGGGGTGGTCGTAGTTTAAGGCCTGGCGCTCCTCCAGGGTGAGTTCGTGGTGGGCGGCGTAGTAGCTGTCATGGGGCAGGACGCTGATGTCCTCCCCAAACTGCTCCAGCAGGCGGTTGACCAAGGTGGTTTTGCCTGAGCCGGTGCCGCCGGCGATGCCGATGATCAAAGGTTTCATAGAATCTCCTCCTTTTCCCGTTGGGGGGTGGGGCGGGGAGGTCAGTCCTCCTCGTCGGTGCGTTCGTTGAACTCAGTGAGGACCAGCTGGGGGTTGTGGTCCGTGACCCACTTGATGGACCAGAAGGAGGAGAAGAGCAGCAGCTTGTTGCCCTTGTAGTCCTCCACCAGCTTGGTGTCGTTGCCCAGGAGCAGGTCGGTCTCGTGGAACTCCACCGGCTCCTTGATCCACCGGAGGAACTCGTAGGGCAGGGTGTCCATGCGGATCTCCACATTGTACTCGCTGCGTAGGCGGTACTGGAAGACGTCGAACTGCAGGGTGCCCACCACGCCTACGATGACCTCCTCCATACCGGTGTAGGGGAGCTTGAAGATCTGGATGGCGCCCTCCAGGGCGATCTGCTCGGCCCCCTTGAGGAACTGCTTGCGCTTCATGGTGTCCACCGGCCGCACCCGGGCAAAGTGCTCTGGGGCGAAGGTGGGGATGGGGTCAAAGCGGAACTTCTTCCTCGGGGAGCACAGGGTGTCCCCGATGGAGAAGATCCCCGGGTCGAAGACGCCGATGATGTCCCCGGCGTAGGCCTCCTCGATGATCTCCCGCTCGGCGGCCATGAGCTGCTGGGGCCGGGAGAGGCGGAGCTTCTTCTTCCCCTGGACGTGGTAGACCTCCTTGTCCGCCTCGAAGTGGCCCGAGCACACCCGGAGGAAGGCGATCCGGTCCCGGTGGGCCTTGTTCATGTTGGCCTGGATCTTAAAGACGAAGGCGGAGAAGAAGTCGTCCAGCGCGGTGATCTCCCCCTCGCTGCTGTGGCGGGGGAGGGGGGGCGTGGTCATGCGGAGAAAGTCCTCCAGGAAAGGCTCCACCCCGAAGGTGGTGAGGGCCGAGCCGAAGAACACCGGGGAGAGCTTCCCGTGGCGCACCCGGTCCAAGTCAAAGGCGCAGGAGGCCCCGTCCAGCAGCTCGATGTCCTCAATGAGCTGGTCCCGCCGGGTCTGGCCCAGCATGTCGGCCAGGACGGGGTCGTCCAAGTCGATCTGGGTGGCGGCGGATTTCTTGGCGTTGGTGTTGGAGGAGAAGTGGAGGATCTCCCCCTTGTTCCTATCGTACACCCCCAGAAACTCCTTGCCGGAGCCGATGGGCCAGTTGACGGGGTAGGTCTCGATGCCCAGTTCCTTCTCGATCTCCTCGCACAGTTCGAAGGGGTCCCGGGCCTCCCGGTCCATCTTGTTGATGAAGGTGAAGATGGGAATGTCCCGCATGACGCAGACCTTGAAGAGCTTTCGGGTCTGGGCCTCCACGCCCTTGGCTCCGTCGATGACCATGACGGCGGAGTCGGCGGCCATGAGGGTGCGGTAGGTGTCCTCGGAGAAGTCCTGGTGGCCGGGGGTGTCCAGGATGTTGATGCAGTAGCCGTTGTACTGAAACTGGAGGACGGAGGAGGTCACGGAGATGCCTCTCTGCTTCTCGATCTCCATCCAGTCGGACACGGCGGCCCGACTGTTCTTTTTCCCCTTGACTTGGCCGGCCTGGGCGATGGCCCCGCCATAGAGGAGGAACTTCTCGGTGAGGGTGGTCTTACCGGCGTCGGGGTGGGAGATGATGGCAAACGTTCGCCGGCGGTTGATTTCAGATTGGTATTGTGACAAGAGCATAACCTCCAGGAAAGAATAGCGGTGGAAGGACCGCGCCGGGTGGCGCGTAAATTCGGAGCCAGAAGGGCGGAGAATTTCCGCAGGGCGAATTCATTTCGCCCGAGGATGTCAAATCAAACCGGGGTCCCCGGGAAGCCGCCAGGCTTTCTGGGGAGTCGCCGGCGGTTGATTTCAGATTGGTATTGTGACAAGAGCATAACCTCCAGGAAAGAATAGCGGTGGAAGGACCGCGCCGGGTGGCGCGTAAATTCGGAGCCAGAAGGGCGGAGAATTTTCACCGGGGGTGCGTCCCTTCAGAGGCAGACCCGGCGGGGCGGTGGTTCAGGGAGCGTTCCCCGCTCCTGAACCCATCAGCACACAGAGCGGCCCTGCCCAACTTCATCCCGTGGCCGGGCCCTCGCTGCCAGATTTTTATAACACATTATTTTACCATGCCCTGGCCGGTTCCGCAAGGGCTACCAGGGCAGCGTGGGGCAAAAACCCGGGCCGGCAGCTGCCGGCCCGGGTGAGGGTACGGGGTGGGGGAGGTTATCCCCGGTCTTTTTCCTTCGCCTCGTCCTCCTTTTTGGGGAGAACGGTGACCAGGGCTTCCTCCAACCGGTGGTCCTGGATGTGGACCATCTGAATTTGGAGTTGGTCGGTTTGGAGGGTGATCTTCCGCCCGTCCTGGGGGACGGAGCCGTAGAGGTTAAACACATATCCGCCGAAGGTGTCGTACTCCTCTTCGGGCAGTTCCACTCCCAGCTCTTGGGCCACGTCGTCCAGGGGGGCGGAGCCTTGGATGCGCCAGATGCCGTTGTCCAGGGCCTGGATCTCCGGCAGTTCCCCCTCTTGCTGGAACTCGCCCACCAGCTGTTCCAGCAGGTCCTTCAGGGTGACCACCCCGAAGAAGCCGCCGTACTCGTCCAGCACCACGGCGTAATAGGTGCGCCGCTGCTTCATCTGTTGGAAGAGCACGTCCGCCTTGATGGTTTCCGGGACAAAGAAGGCGGGCTTTACCACGCTGTCCAAAATTTCCTCCAGGGGACGGTCCTGCATCCGGAAGAAGTCCCGAGAGTCCAAAATGCCCACCACCCGGTCCACCGACCCGTCGCAGACAGGGTAGCGGGTGTGGCGGGTTTCAAAGATGATCTGCCGCCACTCTTCCGTGGTTTGGGCGGTCCAGAGGAGATCCAGCTCGGTGCGGTGGGTGGCAAATTCCCCTACGGTAAGGTCGTCAAACTCGAAGACGTTCTGGATGAACTCCTTGGTGGCCGAGTCAAAGACGCCCTTCTCGTTGCCCCGGTCCACCATCATTTTGATTTCTTCCTCGCTGACCTCGTCCTCGTCGGCGCTGGGGTCCACCCCCAGCAGACGGAGGATGCCGTTGGTGGAGGCGGTGAGCACTGCCACCACAGGGGCGCAGATGGTGGAGAGGGTGGAGATAAGCCCTGACAGGCCCAGGGCCAGCGTGTCGGCCTTTTTCATGGCCAGGCGCTTGGGCACCAGTTCGCCGAAGACCAGAGTGATGTAGGACAACACCAGAGTGATGACCACCACGGCGATGGTATTCAGGGTTTTGGCGGGAATGGGGACCCCGGCATCCACCAGCATGGCCACCAACGGATCGGAGAAGTTATCGGCGGCGAAGGCGCTGCCCAGGAAGCCGGACAGGGTAATGGCGATTTGGATGGTGGCCAAGAACTGGGCAGGACGGCTGGTGAGGCGGGCCAGGCGCACGGCACGCTTGTCGCCCTGGGAGACCAGTTGGGCCAGTTTGTTGTCATTGATGGAGATAATGGCGATTTCTGCGCAGGCAAAGATGGCGTTTAAAGCGATCAGAACAATTTGCAGCAGTATGGGCCATAAAATGGGGTCCTCCATGGTGGGGTAATTCCTCCTTGAATGTTAGGGCAATGCCCGTAGAGTAGCAGAATACTAGCCTAATTATACTATGCGGCAAACCGATGGTCAAGGAGAGAATGCGGCATTCTGGAAAGACCTGCCAGAAAAACGGAGGAAATTTTCGACAGGAGCGGGTTCTGGCTCAAGGAAGCGCGGTGGGACGCGAGGGGACGGCCTCCGGCTGAAATTCTGTCATGTGGCCCCGGAACCGCTGGGGCAGGTGGGTCTGCTGCAGTTTGGGGTTGTGCCGCTGGGGGATGGCAATGGTGGCGTAGAACTTCCGCCAGAGGGCCTGGCACTGGGCCTCCGCCTGGCTGGGGCGGTCCAGGTCCAGCCGGTCCACGGGGCGGATCTTCCACTTCCCCCCGGCGTAGAACAGCCCCTCCCGGTGGGTTTCGTCGTGGAGGAGAAAGGCCTCCTCCGGCAGCCGCTGGCAGAAATGGGGCCGCAGCAGAGGGAGGACCCGGTTCTTGGGGGCAATCTGCCCCACCAGCACCCCGCCGTAATCGGCGAAGCGGACAAAGCCCCGGTAGTGCTCCGCCTCCCGGACCAAGTGGCCGATGGCCCGGGTGAGCAGGAGGATCCGGTCGTCGGTGGGGTCCTGGGGCAGGGCGTGGTGGAAGGCCAGGTAGATGAGGTCGAAGAGGCTCCGCTCCCGCTGGGGCAGGCAGGTGAGAAAGCCGTAGGTCATCATCCGGCGGAAGGCAGGGGACACCGCAGTCTCCAAGGCCCGGTAGACGGCCCGGGCCAGGGCGGGGTCCGAGGGGATCTCCTGGAGAGGATAGAGGGTGATCTGCTCCGCCCCGGGGGGCAGGAAGTAGAAGGGGTAGGTCTTCTGCCGGAAACTCTCCCCCACGCAGGTGAGGAAGCCGGCAAAGGTGCCGTCATAGCGCAGGGCGCACTGGGGCCAGGTGGACATGGACGAAACCTCCTTTCAGGTGGGGAAGAGGGACAGCTGCTCATACTGGGGGGCCAGGGCGGGGGCCTCCAGGGCGGTGAGGGCCCGGCGCACCCCCTCCGGCCGCACCCGGAGCCCCGGGGTCATCCGGCCGGAGCAGGTGAGGAAGTACTGGGCCCGCTTCATCACCACCCCCAGTTTGCCCAGGGCGGCCTCGTCCAGGGCCCGCCATCGCCGGGCCGCCAGGATCCGCCGGGCGGAGACCACCCCAATCCCCGGCACCCGGAGCAGGGTGTGGTAGTCGGCGGTGTTTACCTCTACCGGGAACCGGTCCAGGTGGGCCAGGGCCCAGGCGCACTTGGGGTCCAGCTGGGGGTCCAGGGTGGGCCGGTCCGGGGAGAGGAGCTCCTCCGCCTGGAAGTGGTAGAACCGCAGCAGCCAGTCCGACTGGTACAGCCGGTGCTCCCGGAGCAGGGGCGGCCGGAAGGTCTGGGGGGAGGGGAGCAGCGGGTTTGCCCCCACAGGGACGTAGGCGGAGAAGAACACCCGCTTAAGGCGGTACTTCCGGTACATCCCCTGGGAGAGTTTCAGGATCTCGTAGTCGCTCTCCCCGGAGGCCCCCACGATCATCTGGGTGGACTGGCCCGCCGGGGCAAAGGCCGGGGCGTGGCGGAACCGCTGCCCCTCGGCCTTGGCCTGGCGGATGCCGTCCCGGATCTGGGCCATGGGCTGGAAGATGTCCTGGGACCGCTTGTCCGGGGCCAGGAGAGCCAGGCTCCGGGCGGAGGGGAGCTCGATGTTCACCGACAGCCGGTCGGCCAGCCGCCCCAGCTGGGCGGTGAGGAGGGGGTCGGCCCCGGGGATGGCCTTGGCGTGGATGTACCCGGAAAAGCCGTAGTCCGCCCGGAGGAGGGTGAGGGTCCGGATCAGCAGTTCCGTGGTGTAATCCGGGCTGCGCACCACGGCGGAGCTGAGGAAGAGCCCCTCAATGTAGTTGCGCCGGTAGAAGTCGATGGTGAGGTCGGCCAGCTCCCTGGGGGTGAACATGGCCCGGGGCAGGTCGTGGGAGGTGCGGTTGACGCAGTACTGGCAGTCGTAAATGCACACGTTGGTCAGGAGCAGCTTCAGCAGGGAGATGCACCGCCCATCCGCCGAGAAGGTGTGGCAGCAGCCAGAGGGGAGGGTCTTGCCCAGCCGCCCGCCCCGGCGATCCCCGCCGCTGGAGGTGCAGGCCACGTCATATTTGGCGGCGTCGGTGAGGATGGTGAGTTTTTCTTCCACGGTCATGGGAATCCCTCCAATCGAAATAGAACGTATGTTCTATTATAGGCGGGGGAGACCTTACGTCAAATTTCCTGGGGACAAAAAGAGGACCGGAGGAACAATCCTCCGGTCCTTGGGGGTAAACGGGTGGGTGCAGGGATTAGGCCTGGGTGGCAAATTCGGGGGGGATGGGGTGCTTCACGCAGCGGCGGCCCTCCTTGGCCCAGATGTTGCCCAGGCACTTGGTGCAGCCGATGCAGGGGGAGTCCTCCCCCTTTTCCAGGTGCTGGACGAAGTCCGGCTGGCAGATGAAGGGGCGGGAGGCGGAGACAAAGTCGATGCCCGCGTCCAGGATGGCCTGGGCGCTCTCGGGGCCCCGGACGCCGCCCACCAGGATGAGGGGAATCTTCACTGCCTGGCGGATGGCCTTGGCCCGGTCCAGGTAGAAGGTGGGCACCTTCTTCTTCCCCAGGCCCAGCCAGTTGTAGCCGGACAGCTCGATGGCGTCGGCCCCCAGCGCTTCAAACTGGCGGCAGAAGTAGAGGATGTCCTGGGCATAGGCCTCGTCGGCCTCTCCGGCGCAGTTGGTGTTCACCTTCACCAGGACGGGGTAGTCCTGGCCCACGGCCTGGCGGATGGCGGTGAGACATTCGCCGGGGAAGCGGAAGCGGTTTTCCGCGCTGCCGCCGTAGTCGTCGGTGCGCAGGTTGGTGGTGGGGTCCAGGAACTGGCTGAGGAGGTAGCCGTGGGCGCAGTGGAGCTGGACGCCGTCAAAGCCCATGGCCTGGGCGGCCTGGGCGGCGTCCACGAAGTCGGCCCGGATCTTGTCCATGTCGGCGGGGGTGATCTCGGTGGTCTCCATCTCGTTGGGGGCCTTGAGCCCGCCGGAGGGGGCCAGGAGCTTGCCCCCGGCCACGTGCTTTTCCGGCATGAACACGTTCATGCCCGCGTGCATCAGCTGGAGGATCAGCCGGCCGCCGGCGGCGTGGACGGCGTCCAGCACTTCCTTCTGGCTGGCCCGCTGCTCGGGGGTGGCAAAGCCCACCTGGATGCCGGTGGACCGGGCCTCCGGGGAGATGTAGCTGTAGGCGGTGATGATGGCGCCGGTGCCGGCGGCGGCAATCTCCCGGTAGAGGTCCACCTGCTTTGCGTCGCAGGTGCCGTCCCGGTGGCCGAAGGGGTCCTGGGTGGCGGACCGGATCACCCGGTTGGGGAGGGTGAGGGTGCCGATCTGGCCGGGGGTAAAGAGGGTAGAAGCCATGAAAACTCTCCTTTTTTAATCGGTGGTTCAAGGGATGGGGCTCTGGAAGGGAGCCCGAAGTGCATACCGCCCCATTATAGCGAAACCAGGGGAAAAACACAAGAGGAAAGCGAAAAGCGGCCCATCTTTGCATTGACAGCCCTCTGCCCCCGGCGCTACAATGGAAAAACTGTGAAAAGAGAGAGGAGAATGAACGGTGCGAGAGAGAAAGACCCTGGGCCTGGCGGCGGTCACCGGTTCCTATGTGCTGTGGGGGTTTCTGACCATTTTCTGGAGCTTCCTGTCCCAGGCCAACTCCGTGTATATCCTGGCCCACCGGGTGATCTGGTCCCTGGTGTTCATGGGGCTGTATCTGGTGGTCACCCGCCAGTGGCGGGAGGTGGTGGAGGCCTTCCGCAGCCGGCAGACCATGCTCAACTGCTTGCTCTGCGGCATTCTCATCACCCTCAACTGGGGGGTGTACATCTACGCGGTGAACAGCGGCCATGTCCTCCAGGCCAGCCTGGGGTACTTCATCGAGCCGGTGGTGGTGGCCCTCATCGGGGTCATCGCCTTCCGGGAAAAGCCCACGGTGGCGGAGACCATCACCTTCCTGTGCGCGGTGGGGGGCATCGTCTTTCTCACCCTGCGCACGGGGACCTTCCCCACCCTGGCCCTGCTGGTGGCGGTGCCCTTTGCCGTCTACGGGGGGCTGAAGAAGCGGGTGACCCTCACCGCCCAGACCTCTCTGTTTGTGGAGACCCTGTGGGTCACCCCGGTGGCGCTGCTCTTCTCCGGGTGGTGGACGGCCCAGGTGGGGGGCACGGCGGCGGCTTTGGGGGGTGCCCCCTTCTGGCTCCTCCCCGCCTGCGGGGTGGCCACCTCTGTCCCCCTGCTCCTGTTTAACCGGGGGGTGAAGGAGATCCCCTACTATGTGGCGGGGATCCTCATGTACATCAACCCCACCCTCCAGTTCCTGGTGGGCCTGCTCTACTTCCACGAGGCTTTGGATGTGAACCAGTTCCTGGCCTTCTGCATCATCTGGGTGGGCTTGGCGGTGACCATGGCAGACCGCATCCGCCGCCTGCGCCAGGAGAAGCGGGCCCTGCAGGCCTCCCTCCGGAAGGAGTGAGCCTTACAGCCGCACCGGCACGGCCTGGGCCAGGGTGAGGGAGTCCGGGGTTACGGTGCAGGCGTGGGCCAGCACCTGGACCCCCGCCTGGGCCGCCCCCCGGAGGGCCTGGCCAAAGGCGGGGTGGGTTCGGTCGTTGGGGGCGAAGAAGTCCGCCTGGGCCATCTGGATGACGAAGCACACCGCGGCCTCGTACCCCTCGGCCAGGCAGGCGGCCAGGCCCTCCAGGTGCTTCACCCCCCGCTGGGTGGGGGCATCGGGGAAGTAGACGGCGCCGCCCTCCTCCAAGGTGACCCCCTTCACCTCCACAAACCCCTTTCGGGCCCCGGCCTCCCAGTAGAAATCAAAGCGGGAGTCCCCGTGGGTCTGCTCGGCCTTGAGCAAGGTGAGGCCGGGGAGGAAGCCGCCGGCCTCGGCCCACTCCCGAAACACCTGGTTGGGCGCCTGGGCATCCATGTTGATGAGCCGGGCGCCCTTTTCTACGGCGATGAGGTCGTAGGCCGTCTTCCGGTGGGGGTTGGGGCTGCGGGTGAGCCACACCCGGGCCCCGGGGACCAGCAGTTCCCGGCAGCGGCCGGTGTTCTTCACGTGGACGGTGACCGTCTCGCCGTCCAGCAGCACCTGGGCCACAAACCGGTTGGGCCGGGCCAGAAAGACGGCGGGGGTCACATTGGGATAACGCATGGGAGGGCCTCCTTGGACAATCCCCTCTGGAAAATGTTCCGGGGACGTGTTACACTAAATAGAAATCAGGAACGAGGGCATGATACAACAGACCACCGGCCCTCGTCAAGAAAGCGGGTGACGGTATGAAGGACTATCTCCTGGCCCTGGACCAGGGCACCACCAGTTCCCGGGCGATCCTCTTCACCTCCGCCGGGGAAGTGGTGGCCACGGGCCAGATCCCCTTCCGCCAGCACTACCCCCAGCCCGGCTGGGTGGAGCACGACCCCCTGGAACTGCTGGACAGCCAGCTCCAGGCAGCGGCCCAGTGCGTGGCGGCCAGCGGCGTGGCCCCGGGGGACATTGCCGCCCTGGGCCTGGCCAACCAGCGGGAGACTGCCCTGCTGTGGGAGAAGGCCACCGGCCAGCCGGTGGGCCGCGCCATCGTCTGGCAGTGCCGGCGGACGGCGGCCTTCTGCACCCAGCTCCAGGAGGAGGGGTACACCGAGGCCATCCGGGCCCGGACGGGGCTGCTGCCCGACGCCTACTTCTCCGGCACCAAGTACCGCTGGCTGCTGGACCACATCCCCGGGGCCCGGCGGCGGGCCGAGCGGGGGGAGCTGCTGTGCGGCACCGTAGACAGCTGGCTGCTCTGGAACCTCACCGGGGGAACGGTCCACGCCTCGGACTACTCCAACTGCTGCCGCACCATGCTCTTTGACATCCACCGCCTGGGGTGGGACGAGACCCTCTGCCAGCTGTTGGACGTTCCCCAGATCCTCCTCCCCCGGCCGGTGGAGAATAGCGGGGACCTGGGGGTGGTGGCCCCAGGGGTGCCCCATCTGGAGGCTCTGGCCGGCCTGCCCATCCGGGGCATGGCGGGGGACCAGCAGGCCGCTCTCTTCGGCCAGGGGTGCTTTGCCCCGGGGCAGCTGAAGAACACCTACGGCACCGGCTGCTTCACTCTGATGAACACCGGGACCGCGCCGGTGACTTCCCAAAACGGCCTGCTCACCTGCGTGGGCTGGGGCCTGGGGGGCGAGACCACCTACGTGCTGGAGGGGAGCGTGTTCAACGCCGGCTCCTCCATCCAGTGGCTGCGGGACGAGCTGGGGCTCATCGAGAAGGCCAGCGACTGCGATGTGCTGGCCGAGCAGGTGCCGGACAACGGAGGGGTCTACCTGGTCTCCGCCTTCACCGGTCTGGGGGCGCCCCACTGGGACATGTACGCCCGGGGGGCGGTGGTGGGCCTTACCCGGGGCACCACCCGGGCCCATCTCTGCCGGGCCACCCTGGAGGGCATCGCCTACCAGACCGCCGACCTCATCGCCGCCATGGAGCGGGACGCGGGGCAGAAGATCCCCGCCCTCCGGGCCGACGGCGGGGCCAGCGTCAGTGACTTTTTGATGCAGTTCCAGGCCGATCTCCTGGGGGTCCCCGTGGAGCGGCCGGCGGTGGTGGAGACCACCGCCTGGGGGGCTGCCTGCCTGGCAGGCCTGGGAGCGGGGCTGTGGGCCAGCCCCCAAGAGATTCCCCAGGCCCGCGGGGGGAAGGTTTACACCCCCCAAACCCGCCGGGGGCGGGAGTACCGCCAATGGAAACGGGCCCTGGAACGGGCCAAAGCGTGGGAGGAGGTAGAACCATGACCGCGTTGGAGCGCTTCTTGCGCTATGTAACCTATGACACCCAATCTTCCGAGACCTCGGAGACCACCCCCTCCACCCCCAAGCAGCGCCTGTTGGGGGAGGCCCTGGCCCAGGAACTCCAGGACCTGGGGCTGGAGGGGGCCCACCTGGCGGAGAACGGGGCGGTGTACGCCTGGCTCCCCGCCACGCCGGGGCGGGAAAAGGTCCCGGTGCTGGCCCTCATCGCCCATATGGACACCGCCCCCCGGGTCCCCAGTGAGAACGTCCAGGCCCGGGTGGTCCGCTACGAAGGGGGCGACCTGGTGCTCAACCAGGAGAAGGGGATCGTCACCACCCTGAAAGACTTCCCCGACCTGGCCGGCCAGGTGGGGAAGGACCTGGTGGTCACCGACGGCACCACCCTCCTGGGGGCGGACGACAAGGCGGGGATCGCGGAGATCCTCACCGCCATGGAACACCTCCTGGCCCACCCGGAGCGGCCCCACGGCCGGGTGGCCCTCTGCTTTACCCCCGACGAGGAGGTGGGCACCGGGGCAGACTATGTGGACCTGGACAAGCTGGGGGCGGACTTTGGCTACACCGTAGATGGCGGCCCCCTGGGGGGGCTGGAGTATGAGAACTTCAATGCCGCAGAGGTGGACGTCCTCTTCCACGGGGTGAACATCCACCCGGGGGAGGGGAAGAACAAACTGCGCAACGCCTGCCTGATGGCCGCCCAGTTCATCGCCATGGTGCCCCCGGCAGAGTCCCCTGCCCACACCGAGGGGTACGAGGGGTTCTACCACCTGTGCTCCATGACAGGGGACGAGAGCCAGGCCCGGCTCCAGTGGCTCATCCGGGACCACGACTGGGAGGGGTTCCGGGACCGCAAGCGCACCATGGAGGGCATCGGGTTCTATTTGGAGACCCGCTATGGCGTGGGAACCGTGGAGGTAACGATCACCGACGCCTACTATAACATGAAGGAGGAGATCCTCCCCCATCCCCAGCTGCTGGACTGGGCCCGGGAGGCCTTCCGCCGGGCGGGGGTGGAACCCCGGGACGTGCCCATCCGGGGCGGGACCGACGGGGCCAAACTCAGCTGGCGGGGCTTGCCCTGCCCCAACCTGTCCACGGGGGGCTACCACTTCCACGGGGTGCATGAATATATCCCCGTGGAGGCCCTGGAAACCATGGCCAACGTGCTGGCCCATTTGGTCACCGGCGCGGCGGAAGAAAAAATTTGAAAAAACTGAAATTTACCTGTTGACAAACCGAGAATTTTTCGATATACTAAACATCGCTCGTTACGGCGGGCGAACAAGGCGGCATAGCTCAGTTGGCTAGAGCATTCGGTTCATACCCGAAGTGTCACTGGTTCAAATCCAGTTGCCGCTACCATGGTTTTGGGAGGGGAACCTCCCGGAACCACTCCTGGCCCGTTGGTCAAGTGGTTAAGACACCGCCCTTTCACGGCGGTAACATGGGTTCGAGTCCCGTACGGGTCACCATATGGAGGCATAGCTCAGCTGGTAGAGCGCTCGCCTCACACGCGAGAGGTCACAGATTCGAGTTCTGTTGTCTCCACCAAGAAAAGCCTTGAAACAAATCGTTTCAAGGCTTTTTCTTTTTTTGTTTAGACGGATCGCGGCCCTCACCGGGGGACGAGGGCGAGGGCCTCCCCCTGCACTTCCAGGGCCAGGGTGCCTCCGGGGGAGATTTCCTGCCGCAGGAGCATCTCCGCGGCGGGATTTTCCACCTGCCGGCGGATGAGCCGCCGCAGGGGCCGGGCGCCGTACCGGGCGTCCTTTCCCTGGCGGGCCAGGAGGGAGACCGCCTCCTGGTCGGGGGCGAAGGTCACCCCCGACCCCGCCAGCCGCTGGCCAAAGGCGGCCAGGAGTTTTCCGGCGATGGCCTCCAGCTCCCGGTCGCCCAGGGGGTGGAAGAGGACGGTCTCATCCAGCCGGTTGAGAAACTCCGGCCGGAACACCTGCCGCAGCTCCCGCTGAAGGGCGGCCTCCTGCCCCTGCCCCGTGCCTGCCCCGCCGGCAAAGCCCAGCGGGGTGCCGGCGGCCAGCCGCTCGCCCCCTACGTTGGAGGTCATCACCAGGATGGTGTTGCGGAAGTCGGCCCGGCGGCCGTGGGCATCGGTGAGCACCCCGTCCTCCATGATCTGCAGGAGCAGGCTCCACACGTCGGGGTGGGCCTTTTCCAGCTCGTCGAAGAGGAGGACGGAGTAGGGGTGCCGCCGGACCGCCTCGGTGAGCTGCCCGCCCTCCTCGTGGCCCACGTAGCCCGGGGGAGAGCCGGTGAGCCGGCTCATGGTGTGCTTTTCGGCAAACTCCGTCATGTCAAAGCGGAGCAGGGCCTCCTCAGTGCCGAAGAGGGTCTGGGCCAGGGCTTTGCACAGCTCGGTTTTCCCCACCCCGGTGGGCCCCAGGAAGAGGAAGGCCCCCACGGGGCGGTCGGGCTCCTTCAGCCCGGCACGGCCCCGGCGGACGGCCCGGGCCACGGCGGCCCCCGCCTCCTGCTGGCCCGCCAC
>OLFX01001741.1_pt1 | contig 22318 bp, 18 predicted proteins | sample 1605091 | NCBI WGS metagenome assembly OLFX01 (sample SAMEA3888906, study PRJEB22519) | human gut metagenome | biome: human gut; feature: human-associated habitat; material: faeces | place: Denmark | collected 2012 | reverse complement strand
CTTGCGATGCAGCAGAAAGCCGAAGCGCAGAAACGAAAAGCCGAGCAGCAGCTCAGGGCGGCGAAACACAAAATCTCCATCCAGCGAAACAAGGAAAGGACGCATCGTCTCTGCGAGCGCGGCGGACATTTGGAGCATTATCTGCCCAATCCCGAACTGCTGACGGATGAAGATGTGTTCCTGCTGATCGACTACTTCTTTTCTTCTCCCCGTGTGCGCGAGCTTGTGAAACAGATGACCGCCAGCCGACGCGGGGAGCTTCCGCAAAGCCCGAAGGAGCTGATCGACGCGGCTGTGAAGCGTATGCCGGAACCAAATGCACAAAGTGTGACATGGCATGACGCAGACGAGGATGACGCGGAGAGCGACGGAAGCAGCCCCATCCCGTGAGGGCGCACTTATACGCATCTTCGATGCGCCGTGCGTTCTCCGAAGGCCCCTGCGGGGCGCTCGATGCCTTCGGCATCAACAGGGGCAAGCCCCTGCGCCGATTGCATCGGCTACCCCATGACGGCACTTTGCGCCGAGAAACGGAGGTGAACCCATGCCCTGCCCGACGGGGAGCTTTAAGATCATCAGCCGCGGAAAAGGTCAATCCTGCATGGCTTCCTGCGCGTATTACTCCGGCGAAAAGAAGTATTCCGAATACGAGTGCTGCTGGAAATATCCGCACAGCAGCCCGGCACGCGTGAAGTGGGTGGAAGTCATGCTGCCGCCCAATGCGCCGAGGGCGTATGCTGATCCGCAGACGCTCTGGAACGCGGTGGACGCAGCGGAAACGAGCGTCAACGCGCAGACGGCGCGTTCGATGCTCTTTGCCTTGCCGCGCGAACTGACTGACGAGCAGAACCTCGCCCTCGTCCGCGATTTCTGTCAAAAGGAATTTGTGAACAAGGGCATGGTCTGCAATTTCTTCTATCACGACAAGGATGACGGCAACCCGCACGTTCACATCATGCTAACGCTTCGCGCAATGGACGAAAACGGCAAATGGCTGCCCAAATCGAAAAACGTCTATGCGCTCGACGAAAACGGGAATCGCATCCGCACGCCGAACGGAAGCTGGAAGCGCATCAAGGTCGATACCGTCGATTGGAACGAGCGCATGTACGGCGAAATCTGGCGGCAGGATTGGGCGGCTGCACAAAACGCAGCGCTCAAAGCAGCGGGACGGATGGAGCGCGTTGATATGCGTTCTCTTGAGCGGCAGGGCGTTGAGGATCGCCTGCCGCAAAAGCATCTCGGTCCGACTGCTTCTGCGCTGGAACGCAAGGGCGTTTCCAGCGAACGCGGCGACGAGAATCGAAAGATCATCAGCGTCAATAAGATGCTGGCTTCGTTGCAGAAAACCGTTCGCGGCATTGGCGCTTGGCTGGATGATTTACGAAAAGCTGTCAGCCGCCAGCAGATCATCGGAAGCCCGGATGATTACCCGCTGAGCGACGTAATTACCGCCTATTTGGATATGCGAAAGAATGGGCGCGAAACATGGAATCGCTATGCGCAGGAAAAAGGTGCTGTCCATGATTTGAAGGACGGCTTTAAGGCGGTTTCCTTCCTCTCGAATCACGAGCTTTGCACGGTCGGTCAGCTCGGACGGTACATCGCCGAAACTCAACGGACATTTTCCAAAATCAAGGCGGAATCCACGGCAAAGGAACGCAGAATCCGTGATATTGACGCGCTGTTTGGCGCAATTCAAACCATCCGAGAATTGAAGCCAGTTCAGCAGGAATACGAAAGCATTCACTGGAATGGCAAGCGAGAAAAGTACAAAGCCGAACATGGCGACGAATTGAACCGTCTGCAAAAGGCGATCTGGCTGCGCGAAAAGCTCGTGAAGTCGCTGGGGCTTGCGTCTCCTCTCGACAAGGAACAGCGCGCGGCGCTGAAAGCAGAATGCGCGCAGCTTGATGCAGCGCGCGAAACCCTTCTTCCCAAACTTGAAGAAGTCAAGGCTGAATTAGCAGAGCTGAACCGCATTCGATATTGGACGCGCAAGGTCATTCCCGATGCGCTGCCGCGGGTGTCAGATGGGCGGGTTTCGATTGAGGACGCGATGGAAACGGCGGTCAATCGGAAGGAGTTGGAGCAGATCGAGGATGAAGCGACACAGACAGCACTCCGAGAGTTGAAAGAATCTAAGCCCCCGCAATCTGAACGAAAACAGACTGATAAACTGATTTGACACAGGAAGATATCTCGGATAAAATCGAAGCGTGAAAAAAACGTGAAAAAATAGTGAAAAAACCGTTCAAACAGTCGTTTTATACGTCTGTATATTTGACAGGAGGTGAACGGCAAATGGAGAATACAAACGAAATTGGAACTACACCAGAAGAAATATTGAATCGATTGGTGGAGCAGTATCAAACTACGTTGCGTCGCATGTGTTTTGCCATATTGCGCGACGAAGAATTGGCGAAAGATGCTGTTCAAAGCATTCGCCAATGACCTGAAAACTATTTACAATGCACCATCCGAGCAGGCTGGACGGGAAGCACTGGATGAAGTCACAGAGAGATGGAAAGAGAAATATCCCCGAGCCATGAAGCACTGGTATGACAACTGGGATGCTATCAGCCCGATTTTCAAGTTCTCCAAGGATGTATTGATGGTGATCTATACCACCAACACCATTGAGAGCCTGAACTCAACGTACCGGCGGCTGAACAGTCAGCGCAACGTGTTCCCCAGCGATATGGTGCTGCTGAAAGCACTCTATCTGGCGACATTTGAAGCCACGAAGAAATGGACGATGCCGATCCGTAACTGGGGCAGGGTTTACGGTGAGCTAGCCATCATGTATGATGGCAGACTGCCGGACTGATACCAGAATCCGTCAGACCCATCAAGGACAAAATGAACGCCCGTTTCACGGGCACCCTTGACATTATCTGCCTGATTCTGGTAGAACGGTAGTCAAGAGCCGAACGGCTGAACCTGCCGTTCGGTCTCATCTAACCTTGGTCGTATCTCGGAAGACGATATTTACAGAAAGAATTTCACAGAGCCGCTTTTGATGAGCGAAAACTGACGAAGCTCCCGACTGTTCAAACGCTGCAAACGGAATATGAAGTCTTGACAATGCAGCGAAAAAAGGATTATGCCGAGTATAGAGACGCAAAGAATGAGATGCGCGAATTGCTGACCGTTCGGGCGAACGTGGAGCGGATTCTGAACGATCCAATGGAACAAAGAGATGACGCTGCACAGAAAAAGCAGGAGCGATAACGGCATTTTACGCAGATACGTTTTTTTGAAATAGTGTCTTTCCGCAGAAAGACGCGCAGCCGCAGGACGAAGGAGTGCGAGAAACAGGGGTTTGGGGGCAACGCCACCAACAAGCAGATGCACAAAAGGGTGCCGATGTGCCCTGCTTGCGCACAAGTAGTGCGCCTAGCAAGGACAACAACTAGGTGATGAAAGGTTAAGATTCGGCTATGTCAGAAGTACTCTATACTGAGAGCGGAATGGGCTATTTCATCGTTGTTTTGAGGAAAGCTGCACGGATGAAAGACAGTGCAAAAAACGAACAAAACTAAGAGTAATCTCTAAATGATATATTTGATATATAATTAATTTTTGCATCATATTTTGTTGACAATGATATATGCCCCTTTTATACTATGATTACAAACAGATGAGCGATATAACGAAAAAATGTTTGGAACAGATTATCAAATAAGCCAAATATAACAAATTGAAAATTGACGGTGGATATATGAATCACAGTGATGCTCTATATAAACGTATTTATCAGAAGCTGTTGACCGAGATCGAAGAGGGTATGTATAAGGATGGACAGCGTCTGCCCACTGAGAAAGAACTCTCCCAGAAGTACTATGTCAGTCGTATTACTGCGCAGAAGGCGATGCGGGCTTTAGCGGATGAAGGCAAAATCGTCCGCGTCATCGGTAAGGGGAGCTATATAGCGGATTCCTTTCAGCCTGATATGGAGCTGAAACGAAAAAAGCGCAGATGTATTGCATTGATTATGGGCAGTTTGGATGCATCGTTTGGTTTGAATGTTGTCTATGGTGCGCTGGATGCAGCAGAGAAGCATGGCGTGGATCTGATCCTAAAAAACTCTAAGAATGACCAGATGCTGGAACGGGAGATCATCAAAGAGTTGGAAAGCGACGCATGCGATGGGCTGATTATCCAGCCGGCCAATGGTGAGCTATACTCTGAGGAAATCATACAAGCGGTGTTTCAGGGGCAATCAGTCGTGATGGTGGATCGAGATATGCAGGGCATCAATGTGCCATTCGTGGGGATAAATAACGAACGGATGGCCTATCAGGCGCTTGAGAAGTTGATTCAACTGAACCATACGCGGATTGCGTTGCTTGCAACGGGCAACGATAAGTCCTCGACCATCCGAGAGCGCATCAACGGCTACACACAGGCGCACATGAATTACTGCATTTCGATCAATCCGCGCTATATGCTGCTCAATCTTTGCGGCTTTGGACAAAATCAGAATGCTTTCGAGGATCTCAAACAGATCACGGAAAAGCTTAAGCAGTTCTTCAAGGAGTATCCCGAGGTGACGGCTGTGTTCGCGACAGAGTATCTCGTCGCTAAGGCTGCCATGGATGCGATTAACGTGCTGGGGCTTCAAGAGAAAGTGTCCATCGTGAGTTTCGACTGCGACTCGCTACTCGGTGAGAATGCGTGGATTGCGCATGTTCTTCAGCCACAGTACGATATGGGTAAATGTGCCGTGGATGTGATGATGAGACTGTTGAACAAGGAACCACTAGAAAAACGTGTGTGGCAGCTGGAAGGTGAGTGGTGCGACGGTGCATCACTATTTCCTACACTGCAGGATAACGACGTTATGGAGCCGGAATGATTCGGCTCATTATAAAAAAGGAGGGATAACCGTCTATCACACGTAAACTTGTCACGCTGATCATGTGCATTGCGATGCTGGTGTCTGTTGCCTGCGCGTCTGCTGAGGTGGATCGCGAGAAGGTCTATGGCGGCTATGCTGAGCCGGTGACACTGACGATTACCAAGCCGGTCGTTCCGTCTTCGAATTTTGGTAATCCGGACGACAACTAGGGCAATAACACCATGACCCGCTTAATCAAGGACAGACTGAACGTTGACATCGACCTTGTTTGGAAGTCTGATGACTATGTCAACAAGCTCGCGATGCAGATCGTTGCCGACGACCTTCCGGATATATATGCTCGCTTGGATATTCTTTTTGCACGAAGTGGGATTTATAACTTTCTGCAGTTCAATCACAAGCGAGCTGCGGAATTTCTGTGTTTTCAAGGACGTGAAAACACGAGTTCTGCCTGCAAAAAAGAGACGCAAAGCTGAGTCAAGGAGGTTAAGAAATGAAAGAAACCAGTCCATTTTATCCGGTGCGCATGCACCCAGCTTTCCGAAGCGGCCGGTTGACCCCATGGGGCGGGGAGCGGCTGCGCACAGTGTATGGGAAAGCCATCACGGAAGTGCCGACGGGCGAGAGTCTGGAAGTGAGCTGCATCCAGGGGCTTGAATCTACGGATGACAACGGCGAAAAACTGACGGATCTTATCGCAAGGTACGGTGAAGACTTTGCAGGCGCATATGCACATAAGCCGTTCCCACTGCTGCTCAAGCTCATTGATGCTGCGGAGAGCTTGTCCGTTCAGGTTCATCCGGACGATGCGTATGCAGGACGAAACGAAGGCGGAAAACTAGGCAAGACGGAGGCATGGCTGATTTTGGACGCGCCGGAGGGAAGCAAGATCGTATACGGGATCAAAGCCGGAACAACGGCTGCACAGCTACGCACGGCATGCGAGGCGGGCGCGGCGGTTGAACCGCTTCTGCGCAGGGTGAATGTGAAGCCGGGGGATGTCTGCTTTATCCCGGCGGGATGTGTGCACGCTATCGGTGCGGGTATCCTGCTTTATGAGATTCAGCAGTCCTCCGATGTGACCTATCGCTTTTATGATTGGGATCGCGTGGACGCACGCGGGCAGCGCCGTGAGTTGCATATCGACAAAGCACTTGACGTGATGAACCTTCGCTTCGCACTGAAGCCGATTCATGCATCGGACAAACCCGTTGAACGCGTGCTGGATGAAGCGTTTTTTACGCTTGATCTGTTCAATGTGCGCGGCGCGTGCAGGTTGCCCGCCATCAATGAATTTGGATTACTGACCGTGCTGGATGACGGCTTGACGCTGACGGCGGAAGGCTATGAGCACGTGCTTTCAAAGGGAGAGAGCTTTTATTTGCCCACGCGTTGTCCTGCGCTGACGCTTCGCGGAAGCGGCCGGGCGGCGCTGAGCATGCCGCACTAACCTAAAAATGCGTTTAAGGAGGCAGTCAATGTGAAACGGTATGGCGCGCTGGAAGCAGGCGGTACGAAAATGGTTTTGAGTATTCTGGATGAAAACGGGACGATGCTGGAGCGCAAATCCATTCCTACGCGAACGCCGGCAGAGACGATGCCGGAAATGGCAGCGTTTTTTCGCGAGCATTCGGTGACGGCTTTGGGAATTGGATGCTTTGGCCCGCTTGATTTGAACCTGTCTTCTCCGACATATGGAGAGATTACGACGACGCCGAAACTGGCGTGGAAGCATTACCCGATTCTGCGTAAGTTTAATGAAGAACTGGGAATTCCCGTCGCTATTGATACGGATGTAAACGGCGCGGCTCTTGCTGAAGCGAAGCTCGGCGCGGCAAAGGGGCTGAACAGCTGCTTGTATGTGACAATCGGTACGGGAATTGGCGGCGGTTTGGTGATTAGCGGCAAACCGATTCACGGATTGACGCATCCGGAAGTCGGGCACATGCTCGTGACGCCCGAACCGGACGATCCAAGCCCGGAAGGGTTTTGCCCCTACCATAAGCATTGTCTGGAAGGGCTTGCGGCCGGACCTGCGATTGAAAAGCGCTGGGGGATGCCAGGCAGCCAGCTGCCGCAGTCGCATCCGGCGTGGGAGCTGGAAAGCAGCTATATCGCGCAGTTGTGCGTCAATGCCATTATGATGGTTTCGCCGGAACGAATCATACTGGGCGGCGGGGTTATGCAGCAGGAATTCCTGATTGGCGATGTTCGGCGCAAAACGATCGAGCGTCTGGGTGGTTATCTGGATTGTGAAGCGGTTCAAAATGGGTTTGAGGAGTATATTGTCACGCCGGGGCTTGGCGTAAACAGTGGCGTAATGGGGGCGTATCTGCTGGCAAGAGAAGCGGAAGATGGTTGGCTAAAAAGATCATAATATTATAGCATTTTTCAGAATTAAAGCGGATGGTTTCGCTCTTGCAACTACTCGCTTTAATTCTGAAAATTGCTATAATCCGCTTTCAGATGTTTCGGCTGTTAATGCTGGGACGGCTTCCGGTAACCTGCAAAAAAACGCGAGAGCAATAGGAAACGCTGGAAAATCCAGCCATCTCAGCCGCTTCCGCAACGGTTTTACCGGAGGCGATTGCCTTACGCACAACATCTACGCGCTTCTGATTGACCAGCTTGACGAACGTGCAATTCTTCTCGGTACGCAGCGTATGGCAGATTGTCGATCTGGAAACGCTGAGGGCTTCCACTACATCGTCCAGCGAAATAGGCTCGTTTAGATGTTCATCTACATATTTTTCAATACGTGCAATCAGAGGCAACTCAATCCGGCGAACGATTCCTTCTATATGAACCAGACTGGCAAGCGCACTGATCATTTTTAAAAGCGCTTGCTGCTTTTCATGCCCGATTCGTGGAAGAAGCAAATACAGACTGCGAATTTCATTGAAATTAAAGCCGTTCTCTTCAATCCACTCGCGAATCGGATCGATATTCGTTCCATTGTCTTCCGTAAAAAGCACCTGACCGATCATCACAAAGCCAAGGACTTCTCCATTATAGATGACAGATGATATGCATTCTTTCAGACCTGCGTGGCAGGTAAAATACTGCGTCTTCAAATCGCGCCGAGCGATGCGCAGAGCCAATTGCTCGCATTTCTTGCATTCAGCGCTCATTGCCTGTGAAGTCTGCAGCCGCGCACAGTAAGCCGAAGGAACGTTAGATGTTGTTGCCAGACAGACGTCCTGTTCCGGATGCCAGAAGGATACGCCCATGCCTGAAAGAACGGCTAGATTCTCCAATAGGCTTTGAAGTTTCTTGCGGTCGAATACGGCGGTTCCCATCGATATCACCTCAACACGATTGTAATGTACGTTCTGACCAATGTCAAGCACACAAAACGCACTCATCGCACACAAATGCATGAAATTAAAGAAACTAATTCCACACAAGCGCACAAAATCAAATAAACTAATTGCACGAATGTGCATGGAAATGCAAAATAGTTCATTGCACATTTGTCTTGAATATGATATCTTGTGTACAACAAATTCGGGAGAGCACCCGAATAAAAACAAATTAGATTAGGAGGAACTGTAATGAAAAAGGTAGTAGGACTGATGATGGCAATTTTAATCGTTGCCATGGGCTGTGCGGGCATTGCAGAGGAGCGAAAGACCATTGCCTACAGCACGCTGGGCGTAGACTCCGATTACTGGTCTGTGATGGAACGCGGTGTAGCGCAGGCCTGTGAGGATCTTGGTTATGACTATGTGATGCAAAGCCACAACAACGATGAAACGCTGATGGTATCCACCTGCCAGAATTTCATCCAGCAAGGCGTCGCCGGAATGGTGGTATCTCCGAGCAAGCCCGAGGCGCTGGCTCCGGTAGTTGCCGCGGCACACGCCAAGAACATTCCCGTGGTCATCGGCGATATGGGTGATGGCGGAACGGACATGGACGGTCTGATTCTTTCCGACAACTACGGCGGCGGCGTTATGAGCTCCACCTACATTTTGGAACAGCTTGAAGCGGAAGAAACCAGCAAGGAATTCGCCGTTATCCGTCTGAATCCTGAAGCTGAGATTTCGCAGCTGCGCTGCGACAGCGCCATCGACGTTCTGACTGCGGCGGGTTACACCTGCGTTGCGGACATTTACGCGCCGAACGGCAATACCGAAGACGGCTACAAAGCCATGCAGGATATCGTTGCCGCGCATCCGAATCTTTGCGCAGTATTCTGCGGAAATGACCGCGAAGCCGTCGGCGCCGCGCAGGCACTGCAGGATGCTGGTCTGACTAAAGTCAAGGTTGCCGGCTTTGACGCCGACGAAGCCGGTGTAGAAGCAGTACGCCTTGGTCGTTTGGCCTGCACCGTGCAGCAGTTCTCCTATGACATCGGCTATCAGGCGGTTGTGCTGCTGGACAAGCTGATTCGCGGCGAAGAAGTAACGTATGATGACGAGGAACTGAAGCGTGTTCTGGTTCCCTGCGCACTGGTAACGAAGGACAACCTGACGGATAATCCGGAAGAACAGGTCATCTCCAACACAGGTCTTACCCGCGGTGAAATGAACTGATCAAGTGGCAAATTAAACCCTATCTGCATTCGACGGTTAAAGTCGAATGCAGAACTTATATCGTGCTGAAAAGAGAGTGAAAGATGGACACGATTCTGAAAATCTCCGGAATAACTAAACAGTTTCCGGGAGTAAAGGCTCTTGATAACGTAAGCTTTGATGTAGAGCGTGGGGAAGTGCATGCGGTAGTTGGCGAAAATGGTGCGGGCAAATCCACGCTGATGAAGATACTGGGTGGTTTGTACCCTGCCGATTTCGGTGAAATCACGATCAATGGAAAGAAGACAGCTATTCGCGGCGTTTTGGATTCTCTGAAAAGCGGAATCAGTGTTATTTATCAGGAATTTAATCTGGTACCGATGCTGACGGTCGCGGAAAATATCTTTCTGACACGCCTTCCGGGAAAATCCGGTGTAGTAAATCGCAAAAAGCTGAACGAAAAATGTTCCGAACTGATGCATGAGTTAAAGCTTGATATCAATCCTTCCGCGATGGTATCTGAGCTTTCCGTTTCAGAGATGCAGATGGTTGAAATCGCAAAGGCGGTATCCTTCGATTCCGCAATTGTCATCATGGATGAGCCGACAGCCTCATTGAACGACAAAGAGGTTGCAACCCTTTACAGATTGATTGACGATTTAAAAAAGCGGGGAACTACGATTTTGTATATTTCTCACCGCATGAAGGAGATTTTTGACCTGTCGGACAGGATAACCGTACTGCGCGACGGCTGCAAGATCGGCACATACAACACAAACGAAATCACCGAAGAGGAACTGATTCACAAGATGGTTGGCCGCGACATCACCAAGTTCTATCATTCGAATGATGATGAAAGCTCCGAAACAGGTGAAGTCGTTCTGGAGGTAAACCGGCTGTGCAAGGAAGGCTTCTATAAAGATATCTCCTTCCAATTGCATCGGGGTGAAATTCTGGGGCTGGGTGGCTTGATGGGCTGCCATCGAGAAGAAATCGCCAAAACGCTCTTTGGTCTCATGCATCCGGATTCCGGAACGATCGTGCTGAACGGCAGACCCATTCAGATTGACACGCCGGCGGATGCAATCCGCAACCGGATCATGTTTAGCACCGATGACCGGAAAAACGAAGGCATCCTGCCGGATATGGGTGTGGATGAAAACATGACCATAGCGGTTTTAAACAAGATCTGCAAAGGCGGCAACGGACTGATCAATTATAAGGCGGAATCGGCGTTCGTCAAGGAATACACGGACTATATGCAGATCAAATACGCTTCGCCGAGTCAGCACATACTCCACTTGTCCGGCGGCAATCAGCAGAAAGTTCTGTTGGCAAGATCGCTTCTGACAGATTGCCAGGTCCTGATTCTGATGGAACCTACCCGAGGCATCGATGTAGGTGCGAAGTCCGAGATTTACAGCATGCTTCGACAGCTGGCTGCGCGTGGCATTGCAATTTTGATGATTACATCCGAAACGCAGGAACTGATTACGCTGTGTGATCGCGCAATCGTGATCTATCAGGGAACAATCAGCGGCGCATTGAAGAGCAATGACAGCGGTTCGGCAGCAATTACCGAGGACAATCTGATGTTCTGCGCTACAGGCAATAAGCACATCTTCTACGAGGGGGAAAAGCAATGAAGTTTCTGAAGCTTTGGGAAAAAATCGGCATATACGGTCTGACGCTGTTTGTTTTCCTGGTCTGCTGGGCACTTTTGGGAGAAAACTTTGTCTCCGCCTACAACCTCATGAATGTACTGATGCAAATCTGCCTCGTTGTCATCGGCAGCGTCGGTATTGTTTTTGTGATTACCAGCGGCTTGATTGATATGTCAACCGGTTCGATTTACACGCTGACCTCGATTGTCGTCGGCATAGGACTGACAAAGCTGAATATCGGAACCGTCGGATCGGTGATTTTGGCGCTGTTGGTTGGCGTTTGCTGCGGACTGGTAAACGGCGGACTGGTGGTATACATGAAAATTCCCCCCTTCGTTGCCACACTGTCCACCATGCTCGCTTTCAAAGGAGTATCCTATCTGATATCCAATGGCAAAGATATCATGTATATTTCCCATGAATCATTCAAAATGATCTCCAGCGGTACCATCCTCGGAATTCCGAATCCGGTCTGGATTATGGCAATACTGTTGGTTGCGGGGTATCTGGTATACAAATACACTCGTTTCGGCGTCTATGTCAGAGCATGCGGCTCGAACGCATCGGTTACAAAGATATCGGGTATTCCTGTGAAAAGGATCTACTTCCTCTGTTATATCTGTTCCAGTGTTTTCGCAGTGATCGGCGGCATCATTTCCGCTTCCCGCACCCTGATCGGTACCAGTACGGCTGGCGCAACGTACGGCATCGATTGCATTTGCGCGGTTGTTCTGGGCGGAACCCTCATGGCGGGCGGAAAAGGCAACATCATCGGCATGTTCTTTGCTGCTCTTCTGTTGGGCTTTATGAAGAATATGCTGAACATGCTGAACCTGGAATTCTATTATCAGTATGTGATTACCGGCTTCATTCTGGTATTCGCGCTGGTAATGGGCAACCTGCGGGAACTCCTTCAGGCAAGAAAGGTGTAAGGAGGGAAGTACAATGCAAAAATCAGTTAAAACCCGCTCTGCCCGGAAAGAAAGAGATTTTTCCATCGCCATTATTACCCTTCTTTTTATGGCTGTATTGGCTCTCATTCATCCGCAGTATCGTTCCATTAACAACTATATGAATATCCTTCGAGAGGCTTCATTCGTCGGCATTGCCGCCTTGGGCATGTTGAACGTGATCATCACCAACAATACCGACCTGTCCATCGGAACCATGATGGCGCTGGCGGCTGTCATCATGCTGAAGCTGATGCCGACTGTCGGCATGCCGGCAGGCATTCTGATCTGTATTCTGATCTGCGTAAGCCTTTCGCTTTTGAACGGCTACCTGGTTGTTTATTGCAGAATCTCGGCATTTATCCTGACGCTGGGTATGCAGTATGCGTTCAAAGGCATCGCCTTCATCATCACCCATCAGAAGATCATTGCCGCGAAAGATCCTCTGTTTACCCAGATTGGCAATATGAATCTGTTTGCCACGAAAGGTTTTGACGGTATCCCGCTGCCTTTTGTGATCTTTCTGGTGAGTACGATCATATCCTATATTTTGCTGCACAGAACCGGCTTTGGTCGGAAACTCTTTGCTATCAGCAGCAGCGAAAACGCCGCGTATCTCGCAGGTATCAACGTAAAGCTGGTAAAGCTCCTTACATACGGCATACTCGGCATCTTCGTGGGCATTGCCAGCATTATGATCTCCTCTCGCCTCTGGATGGCAAGCGCCGAAATGCGCGTGTCCTACGAATTCGACGTGATCACCATCGTAGTTATGGGCGGCGCGGCGCTCACTTGCGGCAAGGGAAGCGTTATCAACACGTTCATATCCTCCATCTTCTTCGCGATGATCTACAATGTGATTAACCACTTCAATGTTGACCCGTACTGGCAATATATCCTCAGAGCCGTGCTTTTGGCGCTGTCCATCTACGCTTCGAACCTCAGAGTCGTGATCCGAGACAAGCTTGACCAGCACAGGTTCAGAAAAGAAATCACTCGGCTAATGCCTGAAGCAGGAGATAAATAATGAGCAAATCTCAAAAAATCGTAAGCGGTCTGACACATGTTGACCTGGGCTGGAAGAAGACGGCAGAGGAAATGGAAGAAGTCTTTGAAAACTTCATCATCAAGCTTCTGGATGTCTGCTCCTGCTATCCCGAATTTACCCATATGCTCGAACAGGCTTACAACTATCGCAGGTTGAAAGCAAATAGACCGGATCTGTTTGAAAAGCTGCTGCCCTATGTCCGTTCCGGTCAATTGGAATTCGTGACGGGGCTCGCTTCCACAATTGAGAACAATACGACCTGCGGCGAATCATTTGTGCGCAACATGCAGATCGGCAGACGCTTCATAAAGGACAATTTCGGCGTTGATGTTGCACAATGCGCCATGATCGATACCTTTGGTTTTCCGCCGCAGATGCCTCAGGTACTCAGACAGTTCGGGTATTCGAATCTGCTGGCAAACCGCCTTGGCGGAATCCGTCCGAGAGATGTCATGCGTGCTGTCGGTTTGGACGGATCGGAAATTCTTCTGGCGGGTTCCGATATTCTGGCAAACTACGTCCGACCCGGACATGTAAGCTTCCGTTACTTCCTCGGCTATGAGGAACAGGAGAAACTGTTTGAACAGGCTGAGAAGAACAAAACGGAATTGCAGATGGTCATTCCCTATTCCGAAAATGAAGTTGTACCCTGCCGAATTGTGCCGGAAATGATCCGGCAGAGCAACGGAAAATTCCGTTTCGGTCATTTAACCGAGTTCTTCGATGCACTGCGCAGCTCTGGCGAAGAATTCCCCTGTGAGTTTGCGGATATGAATCCTGAATTCACCGGAACCTATTCTTTGCGGCACAAGTTGAAACTGGTCAATCGGCGTGCCGAAACACTGCTGCTTGAATCCGAAAAGATTGCTGCACTTCACGGTCGGGATGTCCGCAATGCCACCGAAGAACTCTGGTGGACCATGGCTTACAGCCAGTTCCACGACATCCTTACCGGATCGCATCCGACGAACGTGTACATGGATTGCATGCACAAATTGGAGCAGGTATGCGATCAGTCAATCCGTATCATGAAAGAAACCCTGCAAACCTCCGATTCGGATTGGACCGTATGGAATGGGCTGCCGTTCTCGAGAACGGAATATGTGCATATTCCGTTGCCGGAAGGATGGAAGGACATTGCATCCGCAACTTTGGACGGAAGTCCTGTTCGCATTTTGCGGGATGTTGACGGAAATACCGTAATTGCCGCAACGCTTCGCCCAATGGCAGCACATCGGCTGCACATCAAGGAAGGCGAGCGCCATAATGTCGCGCAGGCACCCGCCGCCTGTCTTGAAAATGAGTATGTCCGGATTGAATTCAGTGATCAGAATCTGATCGCAAAAATGATTCTGAAATCAAGCGGACGCGTTGTCATGAAGGATATCGAGGATCTTCTGGTGATCCAGAAAGACATGGGCAACTTCCAGATCGAACAGCCGGTGCATTCTGAAATCAATTGTCTGACAGGCGATTTCACCCATAAAATCTATTCCGTCGAAGATGCAGACATTGCCGAAATACAGGGGGTTTTACCCGGTCCTGTCGAAGAAATGATACCGTACCGCATCACGCTGGCATTGTATAAGGGCGATCCTGCAATTCATGTCAGCATCAAGATCGACTGGAATTCGGAAGCCGCACGGCTTCGGTTGAAGCTCCGCACGGCAATGCAGGCTTCCGTCAATGAATATGAAGTCCCCTTCGGTGTTACCGAACGAACGGCATATGTTCCGCGATTCAATGCGCGTGGCGAATGGCCGGTATACAGATTCGCCTGTGTTGAAGAACCGTCGGCACATTGGGGTGTCGCGCTGGTAAACCGTGGCACGGTGGGTGTTGAGGCACATGACGGAACCCTGTATACTACACTGCTGCGTGCGCCTGCTACTGAATATGCGGGCATGGTTCCGGATGACACCTCTTCCGAACACGGCGTCCACGAATTCAACTTTATGCTGCTGCCGTATGAAAACGGCTGGCGCAGCTCTGGCGTGTGCGAGCTTGCGCAACGGTTCAACAACCCGCCGATTGTATTCGGCGGCACAGCCGCGCATGCCGGTGATTCGATAGAATTAAAAGGCGACGGCATTGTCCTGTCCGCGGTACTCAATACGCCTGATGGCGACATGGCTGTGCGCATGTATGAAACATTCGGTCAGCCGGTAAGCGCTGTGTTGAAAATGAACGCTTCGTTTGACGCATGGGCATCGGATCTAAACGAAAAACGCGGTGCCTCGATTCCGGTAAGAGATCAGGAACTGTCCCTTGATTTCAAACCCTTTGAGATCAAAACCATTCTGTTGAAAAGACACGAGAACTGAAGCGACGAGTTCCTATGTTCAGCACGAATCATTTTTCGCATCAAGAACGTATAAATGAGCCTGTTGTGGGACAACCTAAAGGAAAAGTGGAAGACACATATATTTAAATAGGATCGTTGCGCGATGATATGTCCCATATACTTGACACTGGACTGCTATAACAGAAGTATACACAAAAAACCTGCTAATGAAAATCAAACCCTAAATCGAAGAAAATCAAAAGAAATTTTCAAAAACCAAAAAGTGTACACTAAATAAGCCTTGATTTAGCCCAAAAATCAAGACCATCGGGGGTTGTCTCACTAAAAAGAGGCAACTCCTTTTTGGTACCCCAAAAGCACTAGGACTATGAAAACCCGAATGCCTGCGGTAGAATATAACTACTATGAAAACAAACTTGCCGCAGACAGATTATACAGCAATGACGAATGGATTTCAACTGGTCATGCCGTTGGACTGCGAAGTAAACATCGAGAAGAATGCACCGGTAAGACTGCTCAATGCTGTCATGGAAAGGATGAATTAAAATCCAAAACAGACGCGTGGGAAGCGGTCTGAAGATTCCATCATCTTTTCCTGCCGGTTTATAACTCATTCCACTTGGAATTCCTTATGAAAAAAATTCCTTGAGTGCCGTTCTTTCTGCACTCTGTTTTCGATTGCTCAAAAATGTTGTGGAAAAAGGCGCTGCCTCTCATGGCCTGCTTTAGCCATTTTGAGACAGCACCTTTAGGAACGAAGTATTCGATTCGCTTTCAGCTGTTATGGATCGTTTATGCGAAACCATATGCTTGTTGATGACAGATATGGTCAAAAGCATTACTGGTCGTTAATGGATAATCGAATGTTTTTAGATTGAGATCGGTATTACATGAAATTGAGATAAAGGTAAAATAATCCTTGACAAAATTCTTTCCATTCGCATATTATTTTTTCTGCGGTGAATCTGGCGTGTGATCGAAAATTCCGCGACTTTTTAGGAAGCGGACGGGCGCTGGGCAGATTGAGCGATACGCTATGCGTGGAAAACGGGCTGTCGATCATTGAGAAGCCACAACATACGACCTTGACCTATGACAAGTGGTTAGGCGATAGAGCCATGCAGCCACAGCGGGAAGAAATGCGGGCGACCATTGATGAAATCATGCGGCAAAAGCCGGAGAGTTTCGAGGCCCTTCTTTCCGCATTGAGGGAAAAAGGCTGGGAGATTAAGCGTGGGAAGCGCATGAGTGCTCGTGCACCGGGACAGGTTCGGTTTAAGCGGCTTGATTCGCTGGGCGAGGAGTATTCGGAAAAGACGCTGCACGCAGCGCTGGATGAAAAGCGGGAATGGAAACCGAAGGAACGGCGAAAAGGACAAAAGTCTAAGATTGAGCACACAAGCGTAAGTCTGCTGGTTGATGTGCAGGCAAAGCTGCAACAGGGCAAAGGCGGCGGTTATGCGCGGTGGGCGAAGGTGTTTAATGCCAAGCAGATGGCGCAGACGCTGACTTATCTTTCAGAGCATCATATTCAAAACCTTTCAGAATTGGCAGAAAAGACAAAAGCGGCGACTTTGCGACACGGGGAACTGCTCAAGAAGATGAAGAACGAGGAAGCACAAATAAGGGAAGTTGCAGAACTGAAAAAGCACGTTCTCGGTTACTTGAGAACGCACGAAATATATGCGACATATAAAAAGTCCGGCTATGCCAGGAAATTTCTCGTCGAGCATGAACAGGAAATTTTGATTCATCGAGCGGCTAAACAGGCTTTTGATGAACGGAAACTGACAAAGCTCCCGACTGTTCAAATGCTGCAAACGGAATATGAAGCTCTTATGACACAGCGAAAAAAGGATTATGCCGAGTATAGAGACGCAAAGAACGAAATGCGCGAACTGCTGACCGTTCGGGCGAACGTGGAGCGAATTCTGAACGAGCCAATGGAACAAAGAGATGAGGCCACGCAGAAAAAGCAGGAGCGATAACGGCATTTTACGCAGATATGGTTTTTGAAAATAGCGTCTTTCCGCAGAAAGATGCGCAGCCGCAGGACGAAGGAGTGCGCGGAACGGGGGTTTGGGGGCAACGCCACCAACAAGCAGATGCACAAAAGGGTACCGGTGTGCCCTGCTTGCAGGTATGTGAGCTTCGCTTTTATCCCTTAAAATCACTAAATCTCTAAAGATATGAATTAGAAGCGTGAGTTCGTAAAGCGAGAATTTGAAAGGTCGGTATCCTGATTGTATTACTCACACTTTTATAGGGGAAAAGCATCAAGCGGTTGTCCATGTTATAACATCAACAGCAATGTAATAATATGGACAACTTAAAAATATGAAAAACCTTAGTGATAATGCGAGTTTGCAGTTTATCTTAACTCTAATATTGTATCTTAACTTAAAAAGAGTTATAATACAGAAAAAGAGTTAAAATAGGGGGGCGAGAACATGAAATATCTTGATAAAGTCCTTGGAATCGAAGTGACTTATGAGAATGTGGAGTTCAAGCATTTGCCTAATTTTATAGCCATAAGGTATCGCTTACAGATGGTGGCTATGAATGGACAAAGGGCGATTTTCCTTTATCCGAAAACTGAACTGGAGCAGGTCGAAGTGCTGAAAAAGCATATTGCACGGATACAGAAAAATGAAAATTTGCCTGTTGTGCTGGTGCTAAATGAACTTAGTTTTCGCCAGAAAGAATACTTAATTCGTGAGAAAATTCCATTTATCGTAGAAGGAAAGCAGATTTATTTGCCTTTCATGGCGATGTATTTGCAGAAACGGTGTAATGCCGAAAGGGAGCCACGGGAAGAAATACTTCCATCGGCGCAGATGCTTCTGCTGCATTTCATTTATGGAGGCGCACAGGAATTGTCAACAAGTCAAGCTGCGAAAGACTTGGAACTGACACCTACTTCTATATCGAGGGCATCGAAACAGCTTGAAGAAATGGGATTGCTGCATATAAAGAAACGAGGTGTGCAGCGGATTTTGCAATCTGAGGATTCTCCGAAAATGCTGTTCCAAAAAGCAGGAGATAAGTTGCTGAATCCAATCAAACGAACGGTTTATATTTCGAAAGAATTGGTGGGAACAGACCTGTTGGAAAGTGGATATTCGGCATTGGCAGAGTATTCCATGCTGAACGCACCGAATGTCAAATGCTATGCGACAGAAAGAATCTCTCAATGGAAAGATGTTATGACAAATAGCTTGCAGGACTCGCAGGTGCAAGTGGCCGTAGAAATGTGGAGATACAATCCCCGAAAATTGTCCACGCGAAATATTGTAGACGAACTTTCGCTGGCATTGGCATTGCGAGAAGATGCAGATGAACGAGTTGAAGAAGCGGTAGAAGAAATGCTGAACGAACTGTGGAGGAAGATAGATGGTTACAGGAATTGACAGTTTTAAGGAATGGTTCAAGGGCAGTGAAGAACAATATGCCATCATTGGAGGAACAGCGTGTGACATTCTGATGACGGAAGATGGTTTGGATTTCCGAGCAACAAAGGATATTGACCTTGTTCTGATTATAGAAGCAGTTGACGCGAATTTCGGAAAGAAATTCTGGGAATATGTAAAACAGGCGGGATATGAACATTGCAATAAAAGTTCGGGTGTGCCGCAGTTTTATCGCTTTAGCCATCCGGTCTCGAACCAGTATCCTGCGATGATTGAACTTTTCACGCGAAAGCTTGATGCCATTCAACTTCCAGAAGATGCAGTGCTGACACCGTTACCGATGGACGAAGATATTTCAAGTCTGTCTGCTATTCTTTTGGACGATGATTACTACGAATTTTTGAAACAGGGGAAAGTCACTGTTGATGGAGTGACTGTCTTGGATGCGGCATATTTGATTCCATTTAAGGCAAAAGCGTGGATGGATTTGACAAATCGCAAGGCTGCAGGAGAACATGTTGACAGCAAAAACATCAAGAAACACAAGAATGATGTTTTTCGTCTGACGGAATTGATTGATCCTACGGTCAAGATTACGGCTCCCCAAGGAGTTTATACAGATGTTCAAGAGTTTGTGCAGCGGATGCAAAGCGAAAGCATTGACATGAAGCAGCTGGGGCTGATAGGGAGAACGAAGGATCGGATTTTGGATGAACTAAAAGATTTGTATATAGCACAGTGATTAATAATCCGACTAGGGTGTGTTTCTAAAGTGTAGTCCCGCGCAAAAATATGTTACGGTTCGAAGGCATGGATAAAGCGTAGTTATAGCTATTCCGATTTTAGAGGGATGAACCAAAATGAACCGAAAAGAACCTTTACAAACCCAAATCCGGGCGTTAAACTATAATCAGAAAACGAATGGAAACAAGAGAGCACTGAGAAATCGGTGCTCTCTTTGTTATACAGACGAAAGGAGATGATTCCGTTGGTTTAATTAAAAAGAGAAGAAAAAAGAAAGACTAACTATTAAAAGTCAAGCCCAAAATGAGTGGAAAGGCGTGAAAAATGTAGACGGTCAAAAAAGAGTATAGCAAAGCTGACATCCCGAAAGATGCCTGCATGAGCTTATGCGTGCTGGTTGAATAAACTAAATTAAACCGAAAAGAATTGTTACAAAACCAAATCTGGGCGTTGAAGTTTATGACTGCATTGCCGGAAATTAATTGGAGGGGAAATATTTTCCAGGATTGCTGAGTACTTTGTCAATGGCTATCGTTGCAGCTCCTAACAAAATTAGGTCATTATCAGGTTTGGCAAATATCAGCTTCGGGGTCTTGTAAGCATAGTGCTTATGCAAATGAATAGAGCGTTCAATAGCGTTCAACAATGGCGTACCACAGCGAACCATGATATCACTAATAACTACTACATCAGGTGTGAATAGAGGCAAAATTGATGCAATTCCACATCCTAGATAGAAGCCCCAATCCATAATAGCGTCGGTTGCGCAGTCGTCCCCGGCATTCATAGCGTCAATTAATTCATATACGGTGAGGGTATTTTGTCGTGAGCTGAGGGTACTTTGGGGATAATTACTCAAACGTGCTTGCGTGCGTCGCACAAGGGAAGTAAAACTGCAATAGGTCTGCAAACAACCGATACAACCGCCAGTACATTTATCCCCATTTGCATTGATTATGATATGTCCAAACTCGAATGCATTGTCTAAAAAGTCAGAGAGCCTACGACCATTAATAATAAATCCTCCGCCGATACCTTCTCCGGCAAATATGTGCATCAATTTTTGAGTAGGATCGCAATTAGTCCGAAACCACCAATAAGCCAATGCACCGGCAACGGCTTCTAGTTCCACAAATAGGGGGATCTGTATTTGTTCACGAAGACGATTCAATAGAGGATAACTGTAGCAGCAATCCTCGTCACGATGTGATTCTGTATTTCCGGGTTCAAACAGCACGTCCCCATTTTCATATAAAAGAGGTCCAAAACACGCGACACCTGCGGCTAAAATATTATTGTGCCGACAACAGATTTCATTCACCTTTTGAGCTATAAGAGAAGTGATTTCGTCCATACGCTCAATGCAAAGCGGAGGAAAGTTGATTGAATACAATTCCTCCTGTGAGTTGCCTTTAAAATCCATCAGGTCAATTTTTAGACGAGACCAATTCAGTTTTATTGCTAGTACGGAATATTTTTTGTAATTAAAGGAAAGGGAAATTGAGCGCCTGCCCTTTGACCCTTCGGAAAGACCTGTTTCAGTTACAAGTTCTTGTTCGATTAGTTGTTGGATAATTTTCGTGATGGAGGCTGGTCTAAGTCCTGTGGCTGCAGAAAGTTCAATACGCGATATTCCTTCATGATGAATCAAGTAGCGAAGAATGTGGGCTTTGTTTTCATTGGTGAGATCCGCAAGATTTTTACCAGATTTCATATAATTACCACCTCACGTAATAAGTTTAAAAGTTAATAGCTTTAAAGTACCATGACAAACATTTCCGGAACTGTTAAGGTCTACTCCGCTGGCATCATTGAGGAAACTGTCGAATCACCTACCGGATTTCACGACATTAGATTTTACATGCGAATAATTCACAGCGTTTAATGTTTCATACTTCACATTTTTAATTATACTGACGAGAACAAAAATGTCAATCATTATTTGAAAGCCCAAATTCTGGGCTTGAAAAAGAGATGATGGAATAAGCGTGCAAAGATATATGGCATGGAAGACGGGCATAAATAACTAGCGGTGAATCCAGTGAAAAACAAACGAATAGAGAATGACCTGTTTGGAAAGGATTTTCCAAATCAGAATTTGGAATTATGCGGCGGCATTGTGTTGTAAACAAGGTTGTCCTTCCCGCTGTGCCGGACAGGGGAAACACATTGTTGAGCGGAGAATGACGTCAAGGTGGAACGATGTTTGCTTCACACATTTCTATCCTTCCTCTAACTGCAAAAAACATGATGAAAATTTAGCGTTTTTGCGAAAAATGTAAAAAAAACAAAAAAGATTCTATTGACAATGACCGAAAAAGATGGTATATTTCACATTGTTAAATGATTTAGATAGTAAAATTGATTTGGGAACAAAAAACGGCACAGGGTGATCCAGGCAGGTTTGAGCAAATTGTTGCGAGAAGGGGGATAGATGCAAAAAATAGAAAACGCTGGAAGCAAGAACTGCCAAAGGAAAACTAGATCCGTTTTATACAGACAATCATGAACAAGGAGGATTTTTTAGATGAAGAGAATTCTGGCAACGGTATTGGCCCTGATGATGATGGTTGGTTGTGCAAGTGTCTCTGCAGCGGAATCGTATGATATCGTGTTTGTGCCAAAGGGTGTTGCTGATTTCTGGAGCATTGTAGCTGCCGGCTTCGAACAGGCGGCCAAAGATGCCGGAATGGATTGCCGCGTTATCTATCCCACAAAAGAGGAAGCAGCTGTGCAGGTTGATCTTCTGTATGACGTTATCAATTCTCAGCCGGATGCCATTGTACTTTCTCCTGTAAATGCAGATCCGCTGGTTG
>OLFX01001704.1_pt1 | contig 22733 bp, 25 predicted proteins | sample 1605091 | NCBI WGS metagenome assembly OLFX01 (sample SAMEA3888906, study PRJEB22519) | human gut metagenome | biome: human gut; feature: human-associated habitat; material: faeces | place: Denmark | collected 2012 | reverse complement strand
GCAATGCTTACAAGATCCTTAGTCTTGCTCGTCTGCCAGTTCCGACACTTCCGCACAAAAATATTTAATTACCGGATTCGGATAAATCCGAATGCGGAAGATGGGACTTGAACCCACACAGGCGCAATGCCTACAAGATCCTTAGTCTTGCTCGTCTGCCAGTTCCGACACTTCCGCATATCACTCAGTGAGCTTTGTTTTTAACTGCTCGCCGCTGACAAAAGCTATAATACTATATTCCAAACACAAAGTCAACAAAAAATTAAAAGAAATTTTAATTCGCAATATATTACAAAAAATATCGAAAAGATAAATAATTCAATAATTTTACAAATTTACTTTCTTATTATGAGAAAATATAGTAATATAATATATAATTGTGTGCGTTAAATGCGCGTTTTATCAATGAATTTGGGGATAATAAGAGCAGAAACTGGTGAAATGGAGGCATTTTATGGAGAAAAATATAAAAATGAAGGATATAAAAGAACTGGGAGAGCAGCTTGGAGAACTGCAAAGAGTGTGCAGGGAGAAAAAAATCCCAGTGATGATCGCGTTTGAGGGTTATGGAGCAGCAGGAAAAGGACTTCAGATTGGTAATCTGATCCAGGCACTCGATCCAAGAGGCTTTAAAGTATATGCGGTAAAAAATGAAACGGAAGAGGAATGGATGCATCCTTTTATGTGGCGTTTCTGGACGAAGATCCCGGAAAAGGGAAGAATTGCGATTTTTGATACCAGCTGGTACCGGAAAGTTATGATTGAACGTTTTGAAGGAAAAACACCGGAAAAAGAGCTGGAAAAGGATTTTGCATCGATCCGTGCGTTTGAAAAACAGCTGACAGATGATGGAATGGTGATCATCAAACTGTTTTTAAAGATTGACCGGAAAGAACAGAAAAAGCGCTTTGAGAAACTGCTTGCTTCCAAGGATACTGCATGGCGGGTAAGCAAAGGCGATCTGAAGCGGAACCATGATTTTAAAGAGTATAAAGCAATCAATGAAGAGATGCTGCGGAAAACGGATGCAGATTACGCACCGTGGACAGTGATCAATGCTACAAAGAAGAAAGAAGCCAAAGTGGTTGTTTATCAGGCGGTGATCCAGGCAATGAAAGAAGCAGTCGCAAGAAAGGAACTGGAAGAAAAAGGCAGTCTGGAAAAGAAAACAGAAATGAAAAGGGAAACAGCAGAATCCATTCTGGCAAAGACGGATCTTTCCAAATCCATGCCAAAAGAGGTTTATGAGGAACGCTTAAAAGAGCTTCAGAAAAAGATGGAACATCTGCATGGAGAGCTTTATCGCAGGAGAATCCCGGTTGTCCTTGGCTTTGAGGGGTGGGATGCCGGAGGAAAAGGAGGTGCGATCAAACGTCTGACTTCACATATGGATCCGAGGGGATATGTGGTGAATCCGACAGCGTCACCGAGTGATACAGAGAAAGCACATCATTATCTGTGGCGTTTCTGGCGTGCAATGCCGAAAGCCGGTCATATTGCGATATTTGACAGAACCTGGTACGGAAGAGTGATGGTAGAGAGGATTGAAGGATTTTGTACCGAAAAAGAATGGAAGAGAGCTTATGGGGAAATCAATGCCATGGAGCAGGATCTGGTAAATGCAGGAGCAATCGTGCTGAAATTCTGGATGCAGATTGACAAGGATGAGCAGGCGAGAAGGTTTAAAGCCAGACAGGAAAATCCGAAAAAACAGTGGAAGATCACCGATGAAGACTGGAGAAACCGGGAAAAATGGGAGCAGTATGAGGTGGCGGTAGAAGAAATGCTGGAAAAAACTTCTATGCCACATGCACCGTGGATCGTAGTGGAAGGAAATGATAAATACTATGCACGTATTAAAGTTCTGGAATGCGTGACAGAAGCAATCGAGAAACGACTGAAAGAAGAGAGAAAATAAAAAATGACAATTAGGGAACAGATGGAAGAAAGAGAAAAGGAATATCTAAGCCCCTGTGCCACATTAAGCATGGCTTCCCGGGGGAGAAAGAGAAATGAGCCACAGTGTGATATCCGACCGGTTTTTCAGAGGGACAGAGATCGGATCCTGCACAGTAAGGCATTCCGGCGCATGAAGCAGAAGACGCAGGTGTTTCTCCTACCAATCGGAGACCATTACAGGACACGGCTAACGCATACGCTGGAAGTATCGCAGAACGCCCGGACGATCGGAAAGGCGCTCAGGCTGAACGAAGATCTGGTGGAGGCAATTGCACTGGGGCATGATCTTGGGCATACTCCGTTTGGACATGCAGGAGAGAGAGCTCTGAACAATGTGTGTCCGTGTGGATTTAAACACAATGAACAAAGTGTCCGTGTAGTAGAGGTGTTGGAGAAACAGGGGGAGGGACTGAACCTGACCTGGGAAGTGATCGATGGAATCCGCAACCACAAAAGTGCGGGAATGCCTGCGACACTGGAAGGGCAGATCGTCAGACTGTCTGATAAGATTGCTTATGTGAACCATGATATTGATGACGCAGTAAGGGCGGGGATCATGAATGAAGAGGAACTGCCCAAAGAGCTGCGAAAAGTTCTGGGCAACAGTAAAAGAGAGCGTTTGAACACACTTACCCATGATGTAATCGTAAACAGCATGGACAAACCGAAGATCTGCATGTCAGAGGAAGTCCGTGAAGCATTGATGGAGCTGCGGGCATATATGTTTACCCATGTTTATGAGAATCCACTTGCAAAGGGCGAAGAGGACAAAGCAATCCGAATGGTCGAAGATCTGTATTCTTATTATGAAACGCACATGGAAAAGATGCCGGAGCAGTATCTGAAACAGCTGCAGAAGGGGGAAATGCCGGAGATCGCAGTGTGTGATTACATAGCAGGAATGACGGATAATTTTGCCGTAAAAAAGTTTGAAGAAATTTTTATTCCACAATCTTGGAAATTTTAAAGGAAATAAAAAAGTTTTGTCGAATATATATTATGTAGGGGTTGCGCAAGGTGCGCGAACCCTGCCAGGAAGGTGTAGGACATAATGTATTATTCAGATGAGATTATAGAAGAAGTAAGATCGAAAAATGATATCGTAGATGTGATTTCCGGATATGTGAAGCTGAAGAAGCAGGGGAGTTCGTATTTCGGACTTTGCCCGTTTCACAGTGAGAAATCTCCTTCTTTTTCTGTGAGCAGGGATAAGCAGATGTATTACTGCTTTGGCTGCGGAGCGGGAGGAAATGTATTTACCTTCATTATGGAGTATGAGAATTATTCTTTTGTAGAAGCACTCAAGTTTCTGGCACAGCGTGCCGGTGTGGAGCTTCCGCAAGAGGAATATTCAAAAGAAGCGAAAGAAAGAGCAGATACGAGAAGTGCGCTGCTTGAGATGAACAAGCTGGCGGCCAAGTATTATTATGCGCAGCTGAAGACGGAGGGCGGAAGGCAGGCAAGAGAATATCTGCAGAACCGTCAGTTGAGCCAGGAGACGATTACCGCATTTGGACTTGGATATTCCAGCAAATACAGTGATGATCTGTTTCGATACCTGAAGATGAAGGGTTATAGTGAAGAGATGATCATCAAAGCCGGTCTGGTAAATGTCGATGAAAAGCACGGAGTTTACGACAAATTCTGGAACCGTGTCATGTTTCCGATTATGGATGTGAATAACCGTGTGATCGGATTCGGCGGGCGTGTGATGGGCGACGGGAAGCCAAAGTACCTGAACTCACCGGAGACTCTGATCTTTGATAAGAGCCGGAATCTGTACGGACTTCACCGGGCGAGAACATCAAGAAAGCCGTATTTTATTGTATGTGAAGGCTATATGGATGTAATTTCGCTCCATCAGGCGGGATTTACCAATGCAGTTGCATCACTTGGAACTGCACTTACAGCAGGACATGCAGCATTGATCAAACGGTATGTGAATGAAGTCTATCTGACCTATGACAGTGATGAAGCCGGAACTAAAGCGGCACTCCGGGCAGCTCCGATCCTTCGGGAGGCCGGTGTGACGACCCGCGTGATCCGGATGGAACCGTACAAGGATCCGGATGAATTCATCAAGAATCTTGGAGCTGAGGCATTTGAAGAGCGGATCAGGAAAGCAAGGAACAGCTTTATGTTCGGTCTTGAGATGCTGGAAAAAGGTTATGACCTGAATGCACCGGAAGGAAAGACGGAATTCCTCAGAGAGGCGGCGAGAAGGCTGGCACGTTTTGAAGAAGAAATTGAACGTGATAATTACATAGAAGCGGTGGCAAAGACTTATCACGTCGGCTACGAAGAACTTAAGAAGCTGGTTGTCAAGGTAGCAGTCCAGAGTGGAATGGCAGCTCCGGCCACAAAGCCGAGACAGACGATCCGCCAGGAAACGCCAAAAGAGGATGGTCATATCCGGTCACAGAAGATTCTGCTTACCTGGCTGATCGACAGGGAAGAGCTGTTTGATCAGGTAAGCCGTTATGTTACGCCGGAGGATTTTACGGTGGAGCTGTACCGGAAAGTTGCTGAATTTCTGTATGAACAGCATGCAAAAGGAGAACTGAATCCTGCGCAGATCATGAATTATTTTACAGAGGAAGAGGAACACCGCGCGGTGGCAGCACTTTTCAATACGAGAATCAAAGAGCTGACGACTGCGGGAGAGCAGGAAAAAGCGATCAAGGAGACGATTCTCCGGGTAAAGGAGTACAGTATCGAAACCGCAACCCGGAATCTGGATCCGACAGACATTCAGGGGCTGCAAAGGCTTATGAATGCGAAGAAGGCAGTGCAGGACCTTCATAAACTGCATATTTCCATTAATTAGGGATAGAATATAAACAAGCGATGAGAGGAAGGACACTACATGGAAGAGAACGTAGTAAAGTTTCAGGAAAAATTAAAAAATCTGGTTGCCCTTGCGAAGAAAAAGAAGAACATTCTTGAAATTCAGGAAATCAATGATGCATTCCGGGATATGGAGCTGGAACCGACACAGATGGACAAGGTATTTGAGTACCTGGAGGCCAATGGGATCGATGTGCTTCAGATGAATGACGACTCCAATGTGGATGATGATGATCTGGAGATCATGCTTTCGGATGAAGACGAAGTGGATATGGAGAAGATCGACCTGTCTGTTCCGGACGGAATCAGCATCGAAGATCCGGTCCGTATGTATCTGAAGGAGATCGGTAAGGTTCCGCTTCTTTCAGCAGAAGAAGAGATTGATCTGGCAAAGAGAATGGCAGATGGTGATGAAGAAGCGAAAAAGCGTCTTGCAGAAGCCAACCTGCGACTGGTAGTCAGCATTGCAAAGCGTTACGTGGGACGTGGTATGCTGTTTCTGGATCTTATACAGGAAGGAAACCTTGGACTTATCAAAGCGGTAGAGAAGTTTGATTATCAGAAGGGATTTAAGTTCAGTACCTATGCAACATGGTGGATCCGTCAGGCAATCACACGTGCGATTGCTGACCAGGCGAGAACCATCCGTATACCGGTTCATATGGTAGAGACGATCAACAAACTGATCCGTGTATCCAGACAGTTACTGCAGGAGCTTGGACGTGAACCTACGCCGGAAGAGATCGCTGCCGAGTTGGACATGCCGGTAGACCGTGTGCGTGAAATCTTAAAGATTTCTCAGGAACCGGTTTCTCTTGAGACTCCGATCGGTGAGGAAGAGGACAGCCATCTGGGCGACTTTATCCAGGATGACAATGTACCTGTTCCGGCAGAAGCAGCAGCGCAGACACTTCTGAAAGAACAGCTGGATGAAGTTTTAAGTACACTGACAGAGAGAGAGCAGAAGGTTCTCCGCCTGCGTTTTGGTATGAGTGATGGAAGAGCACGTACACTGGAAGAGGTCGGAAAAGAGTTCGATGTCACCCGTGAGCGTATCCGTCAGATTGAAGCAAAAGCACTCCGCAAGCTTCGTCATCCAAGCCGCAGCAGAAAATTAAGAGATTATTTGGATTAAGAAGATGGCTGAATTATCAAAAAGATTACAGGCAGTGGCGGATCTTGTCACACCGGGAATGCGTCTTGCGGATGTGGGAACAGATCACGCTTACATCCCAATCTATCTGACACAGAACGGGCTGGTTCCATCCGCAATTGCCATGGATATTAACAAAGGACCATTAGAGAGAGCGGATACACATATCCTTGAACATGGACTAGATGGGAAGATCGTTACCCGTCTTTCTGATGGTCTGGTGAATTTGAAAATGGAAGAAGCTGACACAATGATCGCCGCCGGAATGGGCGGCGGTCTTGTCATACACATTTTGAATGAGGATCCGGCAAAAACCAGAAGCTTAAAGGAACTGATCCTGCAGCCGCAGTCAGAGCTTGCGAAAGTCCGCCGTTATCTGGAAGAACATAGATTTCGTATCGTTGCAGAGGACATGGTGGAAGAGGATGGCAAATACTATCCGATGATGAAGGTGATCCCGACAGAGCAGAAAGGTCTTTATGCGGAAGGTGTTCCGGCAGCAGAAGAAGAGCTTGAATATGGAAAATATTTATTAGAGAAGGGTCACCCGGTGATGGGAGAATATTTGAAAAAGGAACTGTCTGTGAATCAGGGCGTGTATGAAAAGCTTCGGGTGCAGGAGAGTGAACGCACGAAAGAGAGAAGTGCAGAGGTTCTGCATATGATAAAGAGAGCAGAAGACCTGCTTGACCGGTATTTTTAGGAGGAAAATGATGATTTGCAGAGAAATTATAAAAGAAATAGAAGCACGTTTTCCAAAGCACTATGCTATGGAGTGGGATAATGTAGGACTGCAGGTCGGAAGAAGCGATAAAGAAGTAAAGCGGATCTATCTTGCACTGGATGCGACGGATGAAGTGATCGAAGAAGCAGCAGACTGGGGCGCAGATATGCTGATCACACATCATCCGATGATCTTTAAAGCAATGAAAAAGATCAATGACGAGGATTTTATTGGCAGAAGAGTACTGAAGTTGATCCGGGATGACATTTCTTACTATGCGATGCATACCAATTATGATGTAATGGGAATGGCAGAGCTTGCTGGGAAGGTACTTGAACTGAGTGAACCGGAGGTTCTGGAAGTGACGGGAAGCATGCATTCAGAATCCGGCGAAGTTCCGGTTGGGATCGGAAGAGTTGCTGATCTGGCACAGCCGATGGATTTAAAATCCTGTGCGGAAATGGTAAAAAAAGCATTTGATCTTCCGAATGTGAAAATTTTTGGAGAGCCGGATATGCAGGTACATCGCCTTGGTGTTTTTCCGGGCTCCGGGAAGAGCGCAATTTCCGTATCTTTGGAAAAAGGTGTGGATGTACTGGTGACAGGTGACATTGATCACCATGAGGGGATTGATGCGGTTGCGCAAAAAATGGCAGTAATTGATGCCGGACACTATGGCGTGGAGCATATCTTTATTGCAGATATGGAACATTTTTGCCGGGAGAAATTTCCAGAGGCAGAGATCCGGACAGCAAAGATCCGGCAGCCATTCTGGGTTTTGACGTAAGGTGTTTGGGAGCGGGGAGAAAACAGACAGATTTGTCAAAGCGCCGTAAGGCAGAAAGAAGGCGGTAAATATGGAACAGCAGATGTACAAAGTACAGATTGACGGGGAAGAGAGAAGTTTTCCGGCAGGAACCACATATCTGCAGATTGCCGGGGAATATCAGGAAAGATACCCACATGATATTGTTCTTGTATATGTAAATGGAAAGCTTCAGGAGCTTGGAAAGAAGCTGAAAAAGGACTGTGCGCTCCATTTTGTGACGACAGGCGAGACAATTGGAAATCTTACCTATCGCCGTGGTGTAAGTTTTCTGCTGGTGAAGGCAGTATATGATACAATCGGACACGATAAGATAGAACAGATGAGAATCCATTTTTCTGTAGATAAAGGATATTATTGTACAATAAAAGGAGAACAGAAGCTGGATCAGGAACTGCTTGCAAGGATTGAAGAACGGATGCATGAAATGGCAGATATGGATCTTTCAATCCGGAAGAGATCGGTTCATACCGATGAAGCGGTTGAAATGTTCCGCAAGTACGGCATGAAGGATAAAGAGCGTTTGTTCCGGTATCGCAGAGTGTCTACAGTCAATATTTACAGTATCAATGAATTTGAGGACTACTATTACGGCTATATGGTTCCATCAACCGGCTATCTGAAATATTTTAAATTATATTTATATGATGAGGGATTTGTAGTGCAGATGCCGGAGGCAGCTGAACCGGAAAAGATACCTCCGTTTCAGCCTCAGAATAAGCTGTTCCATGTGCTGAAGGAATCTACGCGTGGCGGTGATATGCTTGGAATTGAGACGGTAGGGGCACTGAATGATTATGTGACAGGCGGCAGCGCCAATCCAAAGGAACTGCTTCTGGTACAAGAGGCAATGCAGGAGAAGAAGATTGCGCAGATTGCAGAGCAGATTGCAGGAAATCCGCAGAAAAAGTTTGTCTTGATCGCCGGTCCTTCTTCGTCAGGAAAGACTACATTTTCCAGACGGCTTTCCATCCAGCTCCGGGTAAGCGGTCTGGTCCCGCATCCGATTTCGGTGGATGATTACTTTAAGAACCGTGTGGATACACCGCTGGACGCAGAAGGAAAGCCGAATTATGAGTGTTTGGAAGCACTGGATGTGGAACTTTTTAATCACGATTTGAAAAAGCTGCTTGCAGGAGAACGGATTGAGCTTCCGACGTTCAATTTCAAGACCGGAAAACGGGAATATAACGGACATTATATGCAGCTTGGTGAGCAGGATATTCTGGTGATCGAAGGCATTCATTGTCTGAATGATGCGTTGACCCATGATCTGCCAAAAGAAAATAAATTCAAGATCTATATCAGTGCACTGACACAGCTGAATATCGATGAGCATAACCGGATCGCATCAACAGATGGACGTCTGATCCGCCGGATGGTGCGTGATGCAAGAACCAGAGGTACTTCGGCAAAGCAGACGATCGCTATGTGGCAGTCGGTGCGAAGAGGGGAAGAGAACAATATTTTCCCGTATCAGGAAGACGCGGATGTGATGTTCAATTCAGCTCTTCTTTATGAGCTGGCAGTTCTGAAAGCTTATGCAGAACCGATCCTGTTCGGAATTGAGAAGGACTGCGCCGAATATCAGGAAGCGAAGAGACTGCTCAAATTCCTGGATTATTTTGTGGGGATCGGAAGTGAGTATGTTCCGCAGAATTCGATTTTGAGGGAATTTATTGGAGGCGGATGTTTCGATTTGTAAAATGTTGAAGCTGGTCACATGGTAAGAGAGCGATATAGATTATAGAGGCAGTTTGAATCCGTTCCGCTGTTTTTTAGTGTGATTCGTCGTCAGAAATAAGAAATAAACAGAAGAAGAGCTTCTGGGAGAATGAATATCTTTGTTCTCTCAGGAGCTCTTCTTCTGTTTGACCGGAAAATACATATGGGAAATTCTTCCATAAAAAGAGTATTATGTGCCGGGGATGGGGATCACTTAAATATATTTATCAGAGTAACATATCTTCAGGCACAGGCGCTGTGAAATGCATTTCTTCTTCTGTGATTGGATGCCGGAAACGCAGATGATGTGAGTGCAGTGCCTGACGGCTGATATGGCTGTAATCCGGATTATAGAGAAAATCTCCCGGAAGCGGATGACCGATGTAATTCATATGCACCCGGATCTGATGAGTGCGTCCGGTATCCAGCTTTAAGGCAACCAGAGAGTAGACCGGATCTGTATTTGTGATGGAAAGCCTGCGGTAATGGGTGCAGGCATATTCACCATGTTTAAAATCGACCATGCGCTCGATGGTAGAACCCTCTTTTCTGGCAATTGGAGCAGTGATGATTCCGTCTTCCGGGACGATTCCTGTGGCAAGTGCCAGATATTCCCGGTGGATTTCCCGGCGTGCCATCATGGCAGAGAGGAGAGAGGCACTGTAAAGATGCCGGGCAATGATTAGAAGACCAGTGGTGTCCCGGTCAAGCCGGTTAATGCAGCGGTAGACAAAAGGCTCGCCTTTCTCTTTGAAATACCATGCACAGGCATTGGCAAGTGTGTTGTCATAATTTCCCTGGGAAGGGTGAATTGGCATTCCGGCAGGTTTATTGATGACCAGCAGATCCGGATCTTCATATACGATCGAAAGAGGCAGATCTGACGGAACAATATTTTCGGAGAATTTTGTTTCGGTAATCCGGATAGCAAGCTGGTCGCCGGGAGTAAGAAGGGTGCGTGCCAGTACCGGTTCCCCGTTCAGACGGATTCCTTCCGGATCTTCTTTGATTGCCCGGATCAGAGAAGAAGAATATCCATGAGCTTTTAAAAACTCATGGATATTGGAAGTTTTCTGTTCGGGTATTGTATAATTCAGAATTCTTTCCCACATTACTTTGATTTCACTTCCCGCCATAATTCATTGTAGACAGCATCGTTTTTATCTCCAAGGAATTTGAAGGTCTCACATCCGGAGAGCTCGCTTGCATCCGGGAATGCAATCTTGCTGTTGCGGATGGACTCGTCTTCAATCAGTTCCCGTGCTGCTTCATTTGGAGTCGAGTAGGTGATGTACTCAAAGTTCTTCAGTGCGATGTCCGGACGGCAGAGGAAGTTGATGAACTTTTCTGCATTTTCCTTATGCTCTGCATTCTTCGGAATTACCCAGGAGTCGATCCAGATATTGGATCCTTCTTTCGGGATCACGTATTCCAGGTTTGGATTTTCTTTCTGTGTGTAAATGGCTTCACCGGAGTAAATAACACCGATGGCTGCTTCGTTTCCGATCATCTTGTCACGCACCTGGTCAACGACGTATGCCTGAACCAGTGGTTTCTGTTTGATCAGAAGATTCTTCGCTTCGTTCAGCTCGTCCAGGTCGGTTGAGTTCAGGGAATATCCAAGATATTTTAAGGTAACACCGAATGCATCGCGGACGCTGTCCTGCATCAGAATGCTGTCCTTGTACTTTGGATCCCAGAGAACAGACCAGGAATCAATTGGTTCGTCTACCATGGTTTTGTTGTAAAGGATCCCGACAGTTCCCCAGCAATAAGGAACAGAATATTTATTTTCCGGATCAAATGCCTTGGACTGATCCATGTAAGTCTGTCCAATATTTTTGATATTCGGAATATTATCCCAGTTGATCTCGGCGAGGAGATCATTCTCGATCATACGCTGGATCATATAGTCAGAAGGGCAGACCACATCGTAGGAAATGGCGCCGGACTGCACCTTCGGATACATGATCTCATTGGTTTCGTATTCTTCATAAACTACCTGGATACCGGTTTCTTCTTCAAAGATATCCAGAACATCCGGATCCAGATATTCGCCCCAGTTGTAGACAATTACCTTTTCGGAGCCGGAAATCTTTGTCTTTGAATTGTAGAAAAATCCTCCGGCTGTAATGACGATCACGAGCAGTGCCGGTACGACACGTGTTACGACGAGACGCATCGTGTGGCGTGCACGGGATGGCTTGCGGATCGTGCCGTCTTTTTCGTGAACTTCTTTTTCCGGTTTTAAATTGATCAGGAAGAGAAGGAAGAGCACCGTTACAAACATGATCGTTGAGAGTGCGTAAATTTCCGGACGGATTCCTTTTCGTACTTCACTGTAAATTTTGGTGGACAGGGTATCGATTCCAGGTCCTTTGGTAAAGTGGGTGATCACAAAATCATCCAGCGACATGGTAAATGCAAGCAGGAAACCGGAAAGAATTCCTGGAAGGATATCCGGAAATACGACTTTGAAAAAAGCGTAGATCGGGGAAGCACCCAGATCTAGTGCGGCTTCATAGGTCCGCCGGTTGGTCTGCTTTAGTTTTGGCATGACACTTAGGATGACATACGGGATATTAAAGGTTATATGTGCAATCAGGATTGTCGAAAATCCCATGTTCATACGGAATGCGATAAACAACAGCATCATAGATACACCAGTCACAATGTCTGCGTTCAGCATCGGAATGTTGGTGACACCCAGCATAAAGGTACGGAACTTGCGGTTCATACTCTGGATTCCAATGGAAGCCAAAGTTCCGATCACGGTTGCAATCAGCGCAGAAAGAAGTGCGATGATCAGGGTGTTGTATAAGGTGCTCATGATCGCTTCATCCTGGAAAAGGGATACATACCATTTTCCGGTAAATCCGCCCCATTTGGCACGGGTTCTGGAACTGTTAAAGGACAGAACCATCAGTGTCATGATCGGAGCATAGAGGAAGATCACGATCAGCAGTAAATATAAATTCTGTAATTTCTTTTTCATTAGAATGCTGTGCCCTCCCCGTCTTTATCGTATTTGGCGATCAGAGCCATACTTGCAATGATGAAGATCATCAGGACAAGTGAAAGTCCACTTCCTACATGCCAGTTGCTTCCCTGCTGGAATTCCTGTTCGATGACATTTCCGATCAGAAGGATCTTGCTTCCACCGAGGAGGTTGGAAATGACGAAGGTTGTAAGTGCAGGTACAAATACCATAGTGATTCCACTGATGATACCCGGAACACTAAGCGGAAGGATGATCTTGGTAAATGTCTGGATATTTCCGGCACCGAGATCTCTGGCTGCGGAAATAACATCTTTGTCAATCTTTACAAGTACATTGTAAATCGGCAGCACCATGAACGGCAGGAAGTTGTAGACCATACCGAGGATGATCGCTGTCGGTGTGTTGATAATGTTCCATGAAGGCAGCCCGAAGAAATGGAGAACGGAGTTGATGACACCGTTTTTCTCCAGGAGGTTCTGCCATGCAAGAGTTCTGAGCAGAAAGTTCATCCACATCGGAAGGATGAAAACAAGTACTACGAAGCTGGACTGGTTTACATTTCTTCCGGCGAGGATCATTGCCAGAGGATAGGCAAGGATCAGGCAGATCACTGTGCTGACAAATGCAAGCAGAAGTGCAAGCCCCAGAGCCTTTATATTCTCAGGTGTTGTGATTTTGGCAAGGTTCATCCAGGTGAATTTTCCGTCATTGTCAGTCAGACCATAATAGAAGATCATGATCAGAGGAATGATAATGAAAGAAACTGCCCAGAAAAGGTATGGCCCTGCCAGGAGACGTTTGCTATTCTTCAATTCCTGCAGCCTCCTCATCTTCAGATTCCGGTTTTTTCATGATCTGAATATCAAACGGGTCAACATGGATTCCAACCTCAGTGCCAACCGGGAACATATCGGTGCTGTGCACCAGCCATTCATAGTTGTTGGCAAGGACTTCCATTTCATAGTGGACTCCTTTGAAAATCAGATGGGTAACGACACCCTTTAATGTGCCTTCTTCTGGTTTTACAAGATCGATGTCCTCCGGACGGATGACCGCATCGACCGGTTTGTTGGTTCCGAATCCGGTATCCACACACGGGAATTCGGCACCGACAATATTGACCAGCTTATCGCGTACCATGATGGCATTGAAAATGTTGCTATCGCCAATGAAGTCGGCTACGAAAGCATTTTCCGGCTCGTTGTAGATATCTTCCGGTGTACCGATCTGCTGGATGTATCCCTGATTCATGACAACAATCGTGTCAGACATGGTGAGGGCTTCTTCCTGATCGTGGGTAACGTAGATAAATGTAATTCCCAGCTCATTTTTTAAACGGATCAGTTCATACTGCATGTCCTGGCGGAGCTTTAAATCCAGGGCACCGAGAGGTTCATCCAGAAGAAGAACTTTTGGTTCATTTACAATGGCGCGGGCGATGGCAATACGCTGCTGCTGTCCCCCACTTAAAGAATCCGGATAACGGTTCTGGTAACCTTCCAGATTGACCAGTTTTAATGCATAATGAATCTTATCATCGATGTAAGATTTTGATTTCCCTTTGATCTTTAGACCAAAAGCAATATTTTCAGCAATGGTCATATGGGTGAAAAGCGCATATTTCTGGAAAACAGTGTTGAGCTGTCGTTTATTCGGTGCAAGGGATGTAATGTCCTTTCCATCGAAAATTACTTTTCCGGAGTCCGGATTTTCGAATCCGCCGAGGATACGCAGAAGCGTTGTCTTTCCGCAGCCGCTAGGTCCTAAAAGTGTGAGAAATTCATTTTCTCTGATATAAAGGTTCAGGTCGTCCAGAACCAGATTGTCTCCATATGATTTGGAAACACCAACAATGTCAATCAGTTTGTTTGGCATATGTATAATCCTCCTGTGTACTTAAAAACTTGGGGGAGTGCTGACCCAGATCAGGCGTGCCCCGGAAGAAGACGATGCTTCTATATAATGCTTTGCGTGGGGAGTAAAATAAAAGGATTCTCCCTTTTTAGCTTTGTAGACCTTATTGCCTACGTGGATTTTGACGGAACCCTGAAGCACGTATCCGAATTCCTCACCTTCGTGTGGAAGATCCGGGTAGGTTGCACCGCCCGGAGCCAGGGTAAGACGGATCGGTTCCATCATATTGCGCTGGGCATTCGGAATGATCCATTCAATCGTATTCTTCAGATCAGTATCCTTTTTTTCAAAATAATCCTCATCACCGAAGACAACCTGTTCTTCCTCGTCATCGCTGAAAAATTCATTCAGATTGGTGCCGAGACACTGCAGAATATCAACCAGTGTGGCGATAGAAGGAGAAGTAAGATCCCGTTCCAGCTGGGAAATGAATCCCTTCGAAAGCTCACTCCGGTCTGCAAGTTCTTCCTGGGTAAGATTTTTCGCAATACGGAGCTCCCTTACTTTCTGTCCGATGTTCATAAATAGCTCCTTTCTGTAAATTGTTTGTAAAAATAAAAATAAACCTAGAGTTTAGTATTTCTATACACACGACAAGGTTTATTATACTATAGTTTAGAGAAAAAGCAACAGTTTTATAAGGAAAATGGAGGTCTTTTGGAAAAATAAAAATTCGGTAAGAAATGACTAATTTTTGTTTAGACCACCTTTAGACCACTTTGCGAAAATTATATGAAAAAAAATCCCCCGAACCGAAAGGAAATTCGAGGGACTTTAGCTGATTACAAAAGTTATGATTTGTCGATCTCTTATGCTTGGAATCGACAATGATAGGATAGCAGATAATGCTGAACTAAGCTATAAATATTTTTTTAACTTGATGTATAACTGTTCTAATTTGCGGTGAACCTCATATTCAGTTTTTAATAATAAATCGGGTTCTTCAATATCATCAAGTGATTGTTTTTGTTCTAAATAATCTTGAATTTCTTTTGAAATTTTGGCTTTTTCTGCTTTAGATAACATTTGAATGTTACCAGGATTGTCATAATACCAATTATCAAAAATATCTGAAATCATTTCGTATAGCACTTTACTAACTAAAAATGACCGATATCCAGAATCAATTTCATCGTATTCAGTATAGCGTGAATTATATGTTAATTTTTCTAATGTCTCAAATAAAGGATGCTTTGCCATATCGTTAAGTAATTGATTGAAGCTAGGAGATTCCCATAATAGGTTATATACTTCTTGAGAATAACCTAAGCCATTCATTTCATCAGTTTCTTCATAATTAACTCGCGGATCTGAAGTTTTACATAAACCGAAAAGATAATCTATAGAAACATTGTATAGTGTAGCTAACTTGAGCAGCACTTCAGTGTCTACACTTCTTTCACCACTTTCATAATAACTTAATGTTGGTCTACTTATTCCAACAATTGCAGCTACATCTGCTTGCTGAAATCCTGCGTTTTCCCTTAATTCAGATAATTTTTCACCTAGATTTTTCTTTGCATCTGAATATAAAGTGTTTCCTGTAAATAATGATTGATAATATTCAAGTTCCTCTTTTGGCATTTTTCCGTTACGTTTCATATCAGTAATCTCCTTTAATCCTTTACATGTCTAAAATTGTTACATAAAAAAATAGTGTCACAAAAACGGTTGAAAAATAAATAATTGTCACATATAATTTTAGTGTAACATTTATGCGCATAAAAAACAAGTTCAAACAGAAAGGATAAACAATCGTATGGAACAAGAAAAAAGATTAGTCAATATTTCGGAATTTATGAAATATACAGGACTTGGAAGAAATTCAGCGTTAAAGTTTGGAAAAGACATTGGCTGCCGTGTAAAGATAGGGAGACGAGTCCTTTATGATATCAAGAAAGCTGATGAACAGATTAGCAAAATAGCTGAATAGCAGAAAGCAGGCAAGAAATGGCTAAAAAGAGTTTTAAGCCGGATTATAACGCCTGCATAGGTAATAACAAGCATGAAAATTTTGGTTCGATATATGAAAGCATGGTGAAGTCTGAACAGTTTAAAGCATTGAGCAGTCCGGCAAGAATGCTATATGTATTATGTAGGATTCAGCATAAAAGCAGCGCAGGAAAAGCTTGCTTGCATAATCACAGTGAAGAATTTGGCGTGAAATATCCAGACTCATGTTTTGTATTTCCGGCTAAGCAGCAATTAGAATACGGATTACAACGAACAAATTCACAAAGATACTTCAAAGAACTAATAGAGAAAGGATTTATAGAAAAATATGAATCGAATAAACATAGAAAAAAAGTAAATGTTTACCGGTTCAGTAGCAAGTGGAAAGATAGCAGTTAAAAACATTTTACTGTGTATACGGCATATAACAGACTGTTATACAGCATATAACAAAATGTAACTGTAAAGAGATTTTGTTATACACCATATAACGAAATAGGCTTGATTTAAGAATTTACGTTATACGGTGTATACACATTATCTATATATACCATATGGTATATCTTTCTGAAAGGGTAGCACATGGATAAAAATACATACAAGCGATATCTTCGTACACGACACTGGCAGCAGCTTCGACAAGAAGTTCTAAGACGGGCAGATGGACGTTGTGAAAAATGCGGTTATCAGCCTTGGAAACCTAACGGCTTGCAAGTGCATCATCTGACTTATTCCAATGTTGGAAATGAGAAGCTAGATGATCTAATCGTGGTTTGTCCTCGATGTCACATGGAACTGCATGGAATCACCGGAAGACGTAAGCCAGAGAACATGAAAAAGAACAACTAAATAGCTGACCTAGAGATACTTCGACACGGTTAAAAAATGGGTAACTTGCAGACACACTCCCTCACGGTAAAAAAGGCTGAACAACAGCATCGTTCGAGGTAGTAAAAAAAGAGTGACTTGCAGAGACTCCAAGACGAATAAAAAATAGCGGTTAAACTGCTATCGTCTGAGGTACATAAAAAGGACATAGCAAAACAGTTGTGATTTCAAGGTATTTTTATTGAAATTCTGTTTGAAATGTCTGGATCATAAATCAAAAGTGGTCTAAAAAGTGATACTTCATTGAGTGAAAAGCTGAGAAAGCTTGTAAAATAGCGGTTCTATGGGGTTGTGAAAGTAAATCACTAATTTAGTATTATGGAAATAGCAGATCAGGTAAAGGAATATAGTTACGCTGACTGCTGCCGGATACCGTGCCGGGGTTATGGTGGAAACGTCCCCCCCGGGGCAACCTCACCCCCAAAAACAAAGAAAAAATAAAAAAGGGACTTACCTAGAACAGGTAGAAAGAAAGGAAGTAAAAAATTATGAGAAAATTTAAATGTGAAAGCGATTTTATGAGAGAAAGCACTAGAATTTATAGAGCATATGTTGAGAAAGAGAAACAGTTAAATGATTTGATTGCGGAAACCAATTCACTTAAAGATTTAACAAATGAAGCAAAAGAAAGAGAGACTAAGAAGATTCAGCATGAAATTTCTGAAAAAAGAGCCGGCATGAAAACACTTTTATCTAATCTGGAAAATGATTTTGCGGATTGGGCGTTTGAATTTGCCGATCTGACAGGCGAGGGGCTTGATAGAAAGCTTGCAACAGCTCTTTCTTCTGGAATTAGTTACAGTCCGCAGGAACTGTTGTATCTTGCCAAAAAAGCCGGAAATAATCAAGCTGACGCACGCTTATTACATGATTATGCGAAATCTCACGGTTATGAGCTTAAAAATTATGTTTCACCAGATCAGAAAATTGAAAAGTTCCACAAGATGAATGAAACGTTCGGAAAATTTGCAGATGATGAGGGCGGAAAAAACTGGCTTAGACTTCCAGATGCTGAAATTGATATTTTCGTTGGAAATCAGCTTTCTTCTGTGGAGATTATGCCGGAAAATATGGAAATTCGTACAGTAGCGAAATCTATTGATGAAGAAATTTCAAGAGATATTGCAGAAAATGAAAAGAAAAAAGCCGAAAATGCTGACAAAGACGGCGAATTTCTTAACGGGTTTGGTGTTGATCCAGAAGAACCAGATACAAACTTTTACAAGCCGGAAGATGATGCAACTGAAAATGTGAGTCCAGAAGAGGAAAGCGAAAACGTAGATCAGTAAAATGGATTTATCAGAAATCAAAACTATTACACAGGCAAAGCAGGGTGACAAGCTCGCTCTGCTAGCCTTGTACAATCAATATTTGCCGTTATTCAAAAAACTATGCCGTAATCGTGCAGATTATTCTAATGTTCTGGAAGTCGATGATTTACTGCAAGAATGCTTTTTAGCTCTGGAAAGTGCCACAAACAGCTATAGTTTTGAGCGTGAAGCAAGTTTTAAGACGTATTTATACAGTTGTGTGAAATGGCACTTAACCAGAGTAATCGCAAAGCATTCTAATGTGACGGAAAACCAACTGACATTGATACTGCAAATAAAAAAGTTCAGGGAGAATTATGAAAAACAACATGGACGTATGCCAGATAATGCCCTTGTGATGCGTGAATTCTTTATTTCAAGGGATTATTTACGGGAACTGGACATTTTAAAGGAGTTAAAAGTCACTTCCATAGATGTTCCAATCGGTGAAGATAATGAAAGCACATTAGCGGAACTGCTGCCGGGTGTAACTGATCTGGAAGAGAAAACTGTAAAAAGGTTGTCTATAGCGGAGTTTTGGGAAATTCTCAATGATGTTTTATTGCCTGCTGAATGTGAAGTTATCAAATTGTTTTATCTGGATAATTTAACAGTGGCAAAAATTGCAGAGAATACGGGAGATACAGAAAAACAAGTCCGGCAATTACAACAGCAAGCACTGAAAAAATTGAGAATGAGAAAGAAAATCAAAGAAATTATTTGAAGAAAGAGGTATTAACATGAGTGATAATTGTTATTTTGAAATGAATGAAGTTGAAGCGAATCTTGAAAATATAATGAATTCTTTGGAATTTGCTAATTATCAGCTTGCCACTGGAAATATCTTTTCAGCGGACGAGCCTAGAGATCAGGCATCAATTGAAAAAATAAATGATTTAACAGATGCTATTTCAGATAAGCTTTGTGATGCTATGTACAATTTGCGTGAACTTCAGAAAATAATTGATGGTTCTACGGAAGTATTTCCAGAAGAAAATGATACAGAAGAAATTACAGAAGAGATGCAGGAAGTAGACTACGCAGATGCTATCCCGTCTTTATACGGTGCAAAAGTTATAAGCATCGAAGATATAAAGATTGGGGGCGAAAACGGCATACTGATTGAATTTGATACCGTAGATGGCAGCAAGGCAAAGCTAATTTATGCTATGGATTCGCTCTATCAGGTCAATGGGGGCGAAAAATAATGTCTAAAATTACACCACTGAAAGCAATTAGGCGAAAATGTTTGGAATGCTGCGCCGGGCAACGGTTAGAGGTTCGGGAATGCCTTTTAAAAACTTGCCCTCTATTCCCGTTTAGAATGGGACACAGACCACCAGCCGAACAATTTACCACTGAAAGCATTGAAATTGATAACTAGTGTCCTATTCATGGAGTTATTGCCACAGAAATTGAAAATGAGACAGCAAAAAGGCAAGGGGAAACAGACCTTGCCTTTAAAATTATCATTTTGCTTTATCTTCATTGACGTATGACTGCAAAATAATGTTGATTAAGTTGTTTAAACTTCGGTTTTCACGTTTCGCAATCTCTTCCAGATTAGATTTTAACTCTTCTGGAATTCTCACAGTTGTTGGAATGGTATTTCCCATAAAAACAGCTCCTTTCAAATTTATTTTAGCATGAAAGCAATATGAATACAATTGTATTCATATTGACATCTATAAAAAGTGATGGTAGAATGAATACAAGCGAATACAAATAAATACTTTTTTAAGAAAGGAAGATTCAAAATGGAAAATGAAAAAAGACTTGAAGATGCTTTATCTGATGTAAAGGCAGAGTTAAGCGAACTCAAAATGGCATTAAACGAAATCACAGACAGGTACGACACGTATTGGAATTTAAACATGACAGAAGCTATAAAATTTTACAGAGGGGATACAGGTAATAAAGTTGGAGAAGCAAGCTGTCGAGTTCTTTTTGAACATGATCGGATCATGTGGCTTGTGCGTACTGCAAGAGTGTATTGCGAAAGTGCAGAGAATATTTGTAAAAGTGTAGAAAAGGAGTAAAAACATGGCAAGGATAAATGTAATGAATGCGATTGAAGAAGCCCGGAAAAATATATCCTCAAGATACGATATCAGTTTTCATACATTGGTAGAGATAACGGAAAAATATCCTACTAAATATCAAATTGCTTCGGCTGCATTTTGTCTCGGATATGGACAAGGGCTTAAAGCTGCTAAAGCAGAAAAAATCAACGGCGAGAAAGGAGAATAATTTATGAGTTATACAGTAAAATATGAAAAACCAGAAAAGAAAGAGCCTGTAAAATATGTTTTGATGCAGGAAGAACCAAAAAAGATAAAAGTTGATGTGTCAAACAACAAAAAAAATCCTAAGCAGGAGCCACTAAAAAACAGTAAGACAATATTTTCATATACCAACGGCAAAGCAAAGGAAGAAAAACAGCTAATGAAGCATATCGCATTAACTACTGAAGAAGCTGTTGATCTTAAAATGTATTTTGCACTTACACATCAAAGAATCACAGATGAAATTGAAGTATGGGAAAGTCTGAAAGATAATCCGACAGCTCCGGCAGCCGGAAAAAATCTGATTTTCTGGAAAAAGATGGAAACACTAATAAACAGGGTAAGTAAAGAATTAAGGTAGGAAGATGTGATATTATGGCAGCAGTTACAAAGGGGAAGAAGTTACCAACAGGGATCAGAAAGAAAAATACAAATTCCTTTGAAATCAGAGTGAAACATGATGGAAAAACATATTATGAATATGCTCCGACTCTCACCGAAGCAAAGAAAAAGAGAGTTGATTTAAAATACCGGCTTGCGCATGGAACATATATCAAACCGACAAGTTATACTTTTGATGAATGGTTCAATTTCTGGATTGAAAATTATAAAATGAATTCTGTTAAGATCGGAACAATCCAAACGTATCGCAATTATTATAATTCATGTGTAAAAGAGCGTTTCGGAAATGTGAAGCTTGATAAAATAAAGGGTGCAGATATTCAGGCATTTTATAATGATCTTGTGAAAAGCAATCATAAACTAGCTACAATTAAGGTTATAAAGGCTTTTATGAGTAATGCTTTTAAACAAGCCGTAAAAGATGGAATAATAGTTAGAAACCCCTTTGATGCTACCAATTTACCACGCAATACCAAACCAGAAAAGGAAAGAAAAGCATTGACCAGAGAGCAGCAGAGCTTGTTTATGGAATATGCAAAGGATAGCTATTTGTATAATCTTTTTGCTGTTATGCTTAGAACTGGGATGCGTTCCGGGGAAATCCGGGGGCTTCGTTGGAGTGATATTGACAGAAAAGAAAATGTAATACACATTACAAGAACTCTAAAGTATATCAATGGACAAGGATTTATGGATGATACAGCAAAAACAAAAACATCAGTCAGAGATGTACCGTTAATGGCTGATACAATGAATTATTTGGAAAACCAGAAAAATTACTGGTCATTTAAGGTAGAGAAAATCGACAGGTATTTATTTTGCACTGTAGATGGAAACCCGATCAGTGTCCAGATGTTACAAACGGAAATTGATAATGTTGTTGGAAAAATACATGAAGCTGGGCAAGATTTTCCACGGATCACAAGCCATGTATTTCGTCATACATTCGCTACAAGAGCCATTGAAGCCGGAATGAAACCGCAAGTACTTAAAACTATTCTTGGACATAGTTCTTTAGCCATGACAATGGATTTGTACAGCCATGTACTACCAGATACAAAAGCGGAAGAAATGCAGAAAATAGCAAGTATATTTTAGGAGAGAGCAGCCGTTGAAGCTGCTCTTTTTGTGCAGAAATTTAGCCCACTTTTAGCCCACCTCTGAATAAACGTTGGCGGATATAGACAAACAAAAAACCCCGAAAAATTGCAGAATTCGGGGCGAAAAGAACAACTATGGAAGTAGACGGACAGTAAACTTGTAAACCTAGAGTTTAGTATTTCTATACACACGACAAGGTTTATTATACTATAGTTTAGAGAAAAAGCAACCGTTTTATAAGGAAAATGGAGGCTTTTTTGAAAAATAAAAAACGGGTAAGAATTGACTAATTTTAGTTAATTACAAAAAAGTTTGATTTGTTTAGTAAAGGCTGTAGCTTTACAGATGATTCTGTTATGACAATAGCAGTTGGAGAAGCTCTTCTTGCAGTCGGAACGGAAGCTACAGTAAAGAAAATAGAAGAAGCGGTAGTAACTAACATGCAGGATTGGGGAAAAAGATATCCATATGCAGGTTATGGTGGAAGATTCAGGTATTGGTTTAGAGAAAGAAATCCTAAGCCATACGGAAGTTATGGGAATGGTTCTGCTATGAGAGTGTCAGCGGCGGGATGTGGTGCTAGAATAGTGTGGTCCTATGTCAAGATTTAGTACAAGTTAAAATGAGAAATTTCTCCCCATTTTA
>OLFX01001695.1_pt1 | contig 22866 bp, 19 predicted proteins | sample 1605091 | NCBI WGS metagenome assembly OLFX01 (sample SAMEA3888906, study PRJEB22519) | human gut metagenome | biome: human gut; feature: human-associated habitat; material: faeces | place: Denmark | collected 2012 | reverse complement strand
GAAAAGGTGGGTCCAGGGAGGAAGAACCTCTTCCTCCCTGGTGTTCTTTCCTCCGACTTTCTCCAAAGAAAGTCGGGCTCCCCCGCGGTCATCGGCGGCCCCCCCGGGGCGCTGCGCCCCAAGGTGGCTTCGGAGCCACCCACCCCTAGGGTACGCACCACCGTGCTGCCCCTGGTATGGTTGGCCGGGTTTGAGTTCCGCTCGCTGCTCACTCGTTTAAAAGATGCCGGGATATTCTGCGTTCCTTGATTGCATGGGAACCTATCTCAGCGTGTCCATAAGCGCCAATTCCACAAATGTCGCTCATTTTTTCTTGACAGTTTTATTGCTTTTTGCTACCATCAACATAAAGATACTTTCACTTGAAAATGTTAAATAAGCCGAAGCCTACTACCAATCAACAAGGAAAGAGGACGCATTGAAAACGTATTTCTATCCGTGCGTAACAACGGAAGGAGGATTCCCATGGCACATCGAAGATGGCGCTGGCTGCTTTGTGCAGCGTTGGCCTGTTCCCTTTGCCTCCCGGTGTCTGCGTCTCCGTCTCTGGAGGATGCCCAGGATCACGGGATGGACCTCTCCCTGACATGGGCCCAGGAGGAAGGAATCCTGCTGGGGACCGGCCCGGACCAGCTGACCCCCAACGGGGAGGCCACCCGGGCCATGGCAGTGACGGTGCTTCACCGCTATGCAGGTACCCCTCAGGCAAATTCTTCCCATCCCTTCTCAGACGTTCCGGCAGAGGCCTACTATGCCGACGCCGTGGCCTGGGCCGTGGAAACCGGTCTGACCAACGGCAAAACAGCGGAGACGTTTTGCCCCAACGACCCCATTTCCCGGCAAGAGTTTGCCACCCTTCTCTACCGCCTCTGTGTAGACCGCCACGGCGTGCCGGAGCAGGTGGGAGAGAACAACATCACCACCATAGCGGACTTCACCGACCACCAGGCCGTGGCCCCCTATGCCCTGCCAGCCATGACCTGGGCAGTGGGAGACCTCTTCCTGACGGGAGAAACCAACGAAAACGGGGAAAGGCTCCTGCAACCCCAGGCATCCATCCTCAGAGTGGAGATGACCCAGCTGCTGCGGCAGTATGACTGCCTGGTAGAGGGGAACCCCGCCCCCCTGTATCGGTTCGCGGCAGAGGACGTCACCCAAATCCAACTCCGGGCCGGAACGGGCGAAGTGGTGACCCTCACCGACCCAGCAGAGATTGCTCGGTTCCTGGAGCGGGTCAACGCCTTCACCTATACGTCCCAGTACAACCCAGAACCCGCTGGGGGATTCTACTACTTTGCAGACATTACCATGCGCACCGGAGAAGTTCTGCAGTTAGAACTACAACCCAACGAGCTGAACCACCACATCCTTCCGCCCTCCTCAGAACAGGACTTCTTCTCCCAGGAATGGCTCCAGAGTTTTTACGGCACAACGACGTAACCCCCCTACAAGCGAACCTCTACAGCCAGGGCCCCCGTCCTTTTGGACGGGGGCCCTGTTTTGCCTACGAAACCAGTATACAGCGACAGAGTCCCCTACCCCCGGTAGAGAAAGCCGCCTACCGACCCCGTCCATTAAAAACCGGCTTCGCCGGCCCCGCAGAACAGGGCGGCCAGCAGCCCGCCGTACACCTGCCACAGGGAGCGTTTCCCCACGGCCTCCTGGGCCACCAGGGGGATCTCCTCCACCGCCTGGCCGTCCACCAGGACGGTGAGGTGGCCCAGCTCCTGCCCTGCCTCCACCGGGGCGGAGAGGGCAGAGGGCAGGTCTACGGTGGTGGTGACCTTCCCCGCCTCCCCCTTGGGCAGCAGGAGCTGGCGCTCCTGGGCCAGCCCCGGCTGGACGCTGGCCGCCGTGCCCAGGGTCACCGGCACCGGGGTCAGGGGCTCCGACGGGGCCACCGGCACCAGGGCATAGGCGGCAAAGCCGTAGTTGAGCAAAGCCTTGGCCCCCTCAAACCGGTCGTTGGAGGTGGGGGCCCCCAGGATGACGGCGATGAGCTCCATCCCCTCCTTCTCCGCCGTGGCGGACAGGCAGTAGAGGGCCGCGTCGGTGGACCCGGTTTTCAGCCCCGTGGCCCCCTCGTAGTACCGCACCAGCTTGTTGGTGTTGGCCAGCTGGAAGTCTCCGTCCCGGAGTGTGTCCATCCAGATGGTGGTGTAGGTGCGGATGTCCGGGTGGTAGAGGATCAGCTCCCGGGACATCAGGGCGATGTCATAGGCGGAGGAGTGGTGCCCCTCGGCAGGCAGGCCGGTGCAGTTGCAGAACACGGTGTCCTCCATCCCCAGCTCCGCCGCCCGGGCGTTCATCTTCTCCACAAAGGCGCTCTCGCTGCCGGCCAGGTACTCCGCCATGGCCACGCAGGCGTCGTTGCCCGAGGCCACGGCGATGGCCTTGAGCATGTCGTGGACGGAGAATTCCTCCCCCTCCTCCATGTAGACCTGGGAGCCCCCCATCCCCGCCGCCGTGGCAGAGACGGGCACCATGGTCTCTTTGGTGATGGTCCCCGCGTCCAGGGCCTCCATGATGAGGAGCAGGGTCATCACCTTGGTAACGCTGGCCAGCTCCAGGGGCGCGTGGGCGTTGGCCTCGTACAAAACCTGCCCCGTGGACTTCTCCATGAGCAGGGCCGCCCGGGCGTTGACCTCCGGCCCCGCCGCCCGGACGGGCAGGACCCCCATACACAGGGCCAGGCAGAGCAGGGTTGCGCAGAGTTTCTTCATGGGCAGGACCTCCTGGTGAATGTCGGTGGTCTTACCCTATGCAGGGGCGGGGTGGGATATGCCCCAGGTGCCCCAGGCCGCTGCCCCCCTTGCTCAAAATATGAAGCATTTGCTTTCTGCTGTAAGCTGAAACCCGTAGAAAAAACCAGTATAATAAAGGAAATACTGGAACATGGGGGGGATAGGCATGAGCAAAGATGTGTCATACAAAAACCGGGACCGCTTCCTGGAACTCGGGCTTGCCATCGCCTCCCTGCGAAAAATGAAGGGGCTGTCTCAGGACGCCCTGGCCGCCAAAGCGGGGATCAGCCGCTCCCACCTCAGCGCTATTGAGGCCCCCAACATCATCCGCGCCTTTTCTGTGGAAGTGCTGTACAATCTGGCCGATGCCTTGGAGATCCGCCCCGGCGAACTGCTGGATTGTGACATTTATGCCTATCACGATGCAGGAGGTACCCTATGAACTTCAAAGCCGAACTCACCGCCATGAAGGGCCGTCTCTTCTCCCCCGAACTGTACCAGGCCATGGGGGAGGCCTCCACCCAGCGGCGGCGGGAGCGGGGGCTCACCTGGAAGGACGCCATCTGGCGCCGCGCCCAGGCCCAGCTGGACCCCCAGCTGACCCCAGACCAGAAGGACCGCCTGGACCAGCTCCGCCGCCAGTGCCAGGAGACCGGGGAGTACGCCGCCGTCGTGGCCTTCCAAAACGGCCTGTACGCCGGGTTCCAGCAGTACTTCCAGCGGGACACCTCAGACACCCCCTACCAAGACTTCCTCCGCGGCACCCTGCTGCAATACACCAGCCCCAAACGGAAGACCCTCTTCCGCGCCCGCCTGGAGGACGACCAGGCCCAGGCCGATGCCCTGACCCAGTGCCTGCCTGAGGATCTGCGCCCCGCCCTCACCCAGTGCTGCGACGCCTGGGAGGACCAGCTGTGGAACTTCCTCCGCTATGGCTTCTACCTGGGCTACCGGTTCGCCCTGGACACCCTGGACACCGCCAACGGGGCCGGGGCCAGCCACCGCCTGGTGAAGAAAACCCTGCTCACGGAGTTTGACCTCTCCCTCCTCCTGCCCCTGACCTTGCTGGACCCCAAACACCCCCACCCCCAGCTGGCCTCCCTCCTGGCCGCCTGGGATGCCCAAGGCGCCACCCAAGACGCCCCCAAAGACGCCGCCCAAGGCTGACACGCCCCCCAACCGCCAAAAACCCCCGGGCCGAGAGTTCCTCGGTCCGGGGGCTTGTTTTCCCATCGTTTTTACGTTGTCCAGGGGCAGCACCCTCAGGGCAGGGTGTACAGCCAGATGTAGGGCGCCTGGGTGGTGCTGTAGTTCTGCAGGCTGCCCAGCACCACCAGGTTGCTGTCATCCTGCCACTTGACCAGGAGCAGCTCGGCGTTCTTGGTCTCCTCGCTGGTCTCGCCGGTCTCCTCGTTGGTGATGGTCACCGGGAAGGTCATCTCCGGCAGGTCCACCATGGAGGCCTCCCCGGTGGAGAGGTCCACCACGGACAGGTTCCACTGGTCGGTCTCCTCGGCGCTGGGGGCCCAGGCCAGGACGATCTTGCTGCCGTCGGGGCTGAAGAACTGCTGCCAGCTGCGCACCACGCCGCCGTCAAAGTGGTACAGGGTGGTGAGGGAGCCGTCGGCATACTGGGCCACCGTGAGGTCCTGGATCAGGCCCCCGTCGATGGTCTCGCCGTAGAGGATTTTATCCCCCTGGATCTCCACCCGGGTCTGGCTGCCGATGGAGACGTCCTCCGGCAGGGTCCAGTCCTCCGGGATGTCGTCCTGGAGAATGGTGGTCATATATTCCATGGGGTCTGTGGATCCGTCTGGCTGCTCCGTCCAGGTGCCGCCGGACAGGGGGCCGGCCTGGTCGGCAGTGTCATTGCCGCCGCTTTCGCCACAGGCACACAGGGCCAGGGACAAGGCCAGAACCAGGGACAGGGCCAGGATCTTTTTCCGATGCATGGGTTGGTTCCTCCTTTGGGTTGGATTTCTTGTAAGGATAGCATGTTTTCCACATTTCGTCAACGGATCTTCCCTTTTTCCCCGATTTTTCATCGTTTTGCACAGGAATCATCCAGTCTCCCCCCTTCCGTCTAACTGGTTTGGGAGCAAATCCGTCACATAGCGCAGCAGCTCCCCCGGTTGGGAGACCTGGGCCGTCAGGGGATTGGGCTTGTCCTGGGTACAGGCGATGCCCTGCCATTGGCCCCCCTGCCGGTAGAGGGCCACCATCTGGTAATGCTCCTCCGTCCGGAAGAAGAGGGTGAGGGCCGGCTGGCCCTGGACCGCCTGGCTGGCGGTTTGGAAGGTGTACTGTTTGTGCAGGTGGGCCATGCGGTCTACAATGGCCCGGGCCGTCTGGCGGTCCACCATGGACTGGGGTTTCCAGCACTGGGTCTTTCGCCCTGCCCCCACCACCTGGATGGAGAGGAGCTCCGTCTGGGCGGCGTTGTTCACCAAAGGCGCCGGAAGAAGGAACCAGGCCAGGGCCACCAGCAGCAGCGCCGCTGCCGCCATCCCCGCCAGGCGCAGGGGCCAGCGGTCCCCCTTCCCCCGCCGTGGACGGGGGGCTTCGATGTAGTCCTGCTTCACGGCGCGTTCTCCTTTTGGGGCAAGGCCATGGTTTGGCGCAGGGTATCCAGCCCCCAGCGCAGGAGGAAGAGCAGCGCCGTCTCCCCCAAGCCGGGCAGGATCCACGCCAGGGCGGTCAAGCCGCTCTCCTGCCAATAGGCCAGGATCTCCTGCAAATTGACGCCCCCCCAGCTGTACCATTCCCACCCCAGCAGGCCCACCAGAGCATACAGGGGGAGAAACAGCAGCAGCCCCAGGATCTCGCTGGCCGCGATCCACCCCAGGGCCTTCGACAGGGGCTTTTTCCAAGTCACCAGTAACGCGAACAAGGGCACCAGGTAGAGCAAAACGGTTGCGACAAATTGGTCGTTCACGGAAAAAGCCCCCTTTCTTTGTGGGTTTTCACAAGACGGTTCCAAACACACGGACGGTCTTTTATAGGTTCAGTATATCCCATCCCCTCCTCCGGGTCTATGGAGAGGGTCTTAAAAATTCATTAAGAATTTATTATGCTCCACCCGCCCTCAAAATCATCCTTTCACTTATATAGACGTTTCAGCACAGGGTTTTGTGACACCTTTCTAAAGTTTCTTTATGTTTTATAGTTTCCAATCCAAAAATCCTTCCAAAAACGACAAAACGCGCGCAGGGCAACGCCTGCGCGCGTGGTTGGTGGTGGGAGGGTAGGGGCTTACGGATTGGTGTGGGCATAGTGCTCCGGCCGGGCGGACATGGGCTCGTAGTGCACCCGCTTGACCATGGCCCGGTAGGCCGGCCGCATGATCCGGTGGCAGGTGAGAACCTCCTCGATCCGGTTGGCGCACCAGCCGGCGATACGGGCCGAGGCAAAGAGGGGGGTGAACACATCCTCCGGGATACCCAGCATGGTATACACCAGGCCGGAATACATGTCCACGTTGGCGCACATGGGCATGTCCGACCCCGTCTTGTTCTGGATCATGGGGATGCCCAGCTCCTCGATCTTCTCCAGCAGCTGGAAGTCCTCGTCATAGCCCTTGATCTCCGCCATGTGCCGGGCGTACTTCTTCAGCAGCACCGCCCGGGGGTCGGAGATGGTGTACACCGCGTGGCCCAGGCCGTAGATCTTCCCGGACTTGTCCCCCGCCTCCTTGTTGAGGATCTTGTAGAGGAAGTCCTTGATGGAGGCGTCGTCCTTGGGGTTCACGTTGGCCTTCACCGTGCGGAACTGCTCCATAACCTTGGCGTTGGCGCCGCCGTGGAGGGGGCCTTTCAGGGAGCCCACCGCCCCGGCGATGGCGCTGTAAGTATCCGTCCCGCTGGAGGAGAGGGCCCGGCAGACGAAGGTGGAGTTGTTGCCGCCGCCGTGCTCGGCGTGGACCATGAGCATCATGTCCAGCAGGTGGGCCTCCTCCTCGGTGTACTTGGTGTTGGGGCGGATCATCCGCAGGAAGTTCTCCGCGGTGGACAGCCCCTCCACCGGGAAGTGGATGTGGAGGGAGCCCCCGCCGAAGTAGTGCCGCTTCACCGAGTAGGCGTTGGCCACGATGCTGGGGAAGGCCCCCACCAGCCGCACCGACTGGAGGAGGATGTTGTCCAGGGAGATGTCGTCAGGGTTGTCATCGTAGGAGTAGAGGGACAGGACGCTGCGGGCCAGCTTGTTCATGATGTTCCGGCTGGGGTTCTTCATGATCATGTCCTCGGTGAATCCGGGGGGCAGCTTCCGGGCCCGGTTCATGATCTCGTTGAAGCGGTCCAGCTCCCACTGGGAGGGGAGGAAGCCCATGAGCAGCAGGAAGGCCACCTCCTCAAAGCCAAAGGTGCCCGCCTTCCGGTGGGCCTCCACGATTTCGTTGAGTTCGATGCCGCGGTAGTACAGCTGTCCGGGTACCGGGACACGGACGCCGTCCTCAATCATGTAGCCCAGCACGGAACCCACCCGGGTCACGCCAACGGGCACGCCGGTGCCGTCGCTGTTGCGCAGGCCCCGCTTCACGTCTTCCCGGTAGTACTTCTCGCTGATGTAGTACTCCCGTTCCACGCGCTGGCTCAGGGAACCTGTATATTGTTCCAGGAGCCCGGTCTCTTTTGTTTGCATGGAGTTGGTTCCCCTTTCGTTTGGTGTTTCGGTGATTTCCCGGCTCCCGCCAAAATTGGGGCAGGGATTTCTGTCGATTTTAACTAAGTATACTCTACTTCCGGCCATCCTGCAAGAAAAATTTCCCCTTCTTTCGCCGGCTTTGGAAGTTTTGTCGGATATTACGAACCTTTCCCTGCATTTTAGGTCACCCTGCAAGAAGTTCAAAAGTTCCCGCATTTTTCTTTGCTTCCCGGGCCGATTGTGCTATACTTTAGGTACCCATATTTTATATAAATACAGCTTTTTCCCTATGGGCTGCTGAAATTTTTTCCCAGGAAAGGGTGTCGATTCGTTCTATGATTACCTTACAGTCCGCCGGCGTCCGCTGGCAGAATGGGGCCCCCGTCCCCGCCCCCGTGGCCTCTCCCGCCGACCGGGAGAAGACCATGGCCTACCAGATCTTCCGCCGCCACAACCAGAAGGAGGAGGCCGGCCAGCTTCACCTGAAGTTTGACAGCCTCATCTCCCACGACATCACCTATGTGGGCATCATCCAGACCGCCAAGGCCAGCGGCCTGACCGAGTTCCCCGTCCCCTATGTGATGACCAACTGCCACAACAGCCTGTGCGCTGTGGGCGGCACCATCAACGAGGACGACCACGTCTTCGGCCTGTCCGCCGCCATCAAGTACGGGGGCAACTTTGTCCCCGCCAACCAGGCGGTCATCCACCAGTACGCCCGAGAGATGATGTCCGGCTGCGGCCGGATGATCCTGGGGTCGGACAGCCACACCCGCTACGGCGCCATCGGCACCATGGGCGTGGGCGAAGGCGGCCCGGAGATCGTCAAGCAGCTGCTGAAAAACACCTATGACATCGCCGCCCCGGAAGTGGTGATGGTCTACCTCACCGGGGAGCCCGCCCAGGGCGTGGGCCCCCACGACGTGGCCATCGCCCTGTGCGGTGAGGTCTACAAGAACGGCTTTGTGAAGAATAAGGTCCTGGAGTTCGTGGGCCCCGGCATCAAGAACCTGCCCATGGACTACCGCATCGGCATCGACGTGATGACCACCGAGACCGCCTGCCTCTCCTCCATCTGGGAGACCGACGGGGCGGTGGAGGAGTACCTGGCCATCCACGGCCGGCCGGAGGCCTATGCGTCCCTCCATCCCCAGGAGGGGGCGTACTATGACAGCCTGATCACCATCGACCTGTCTAAGGTGGAGCCCATGGCCGCCCTCCCCTTCCACCCCGCCGAGGCCTACCCCATTCGGGAGCTCATGGCCAACCCCGGGGACATCTTCCGGGAGGTGGAGAAGCGCACCGCCGAGCAGTTCGGCGGCAAGGTCACCCTCTCCCTCACCGACAAGCTGGTGGACGGGAAGATCGTGGTGGACCAGGGCATCATCGCCGGCTGCGCCGGCGGCATGTACGACAACATCGCCGAAGCCGCCGCCATCCTGGACGGCCACGACGTGGGCAGCGGGTACTTCTCCCTGTCCATCTATCCCCCCTCTGTGCCGGTGAACCTGGAGCTCATCCACAACGGGGTGCAGCAGTCCCTGCTGGAGGCCGGGGCCCTCTTCAAGCCCTGCTTCTGCGGCCCCTGCTTCGGCGCCGGGGACGTGCCCGCCAACAACGGCCTGTCCATCCGCCACACCACCCGGAACTTCCCCAACCGGGAGGGGTCCAAGCCCGGCGACGGGCAGCTGTCCGGGGTGGTCCTGATGGACGCCCGGTCCATCGCCGCCACCGCCCGGAACCACGGCGTCCTCACCCCCGCCACCGAGGTGAGTTATGTCCAGCCCAAGCAGGGCAAGCGGACCTTTGACCAGAAGGTCTACGACCGTCGGGTGTACTTCGGCTTCGGCCACCCCCAGCCGGAGGCAGAGCTGAAGTTCGGCCCCAACATCGCCGAGTGGCCCCCCATCCCCGCCCTGGCGGACAACATGCTCATGCAGGTGGCCTCCGTCCTCCGGGACCCCGTCACCACCACCGACGAGCTCATCCCCTCCGGGGAGACCTCTTCCTACCGCTCCAACCCCCTGAAGCTGGCCTCCTTCGCCCTGTCCCGCCGGGACCCCGACTACGTCCCCCGGGCCCAGGCCACCCAGGCCCTGGAGACCGGCCGCCAGGCCGGCGCCCCCGCCCCGGAGGTCCAGGCCGTCCTGGAACAGCTGGGCCAGAAAGGCCTGGCCCCCGAGGCCTACCAGATCGGCTCGGTGATCTTCGCCAACAAGCCCGGCGACGGCTCCGCCCGGGAGCAGGCCGCCTCCTGCCAGCGGGTGCTGGGCGGGTGCGCCAACATCTGCTATGAGTTTGCCACCAAGCGGTACCGCTCCAACTGCGTCAACTGGGGCATGCTCCCCTTCACCCTGGCCCAGGGGGACGAGTTTACCTGCCAGCCCGGGGACTTCATCTTCGTCCCCGACGTGAAGGCCAAGGTCCTGGCCGGGGAGGACACCTTCCCCGCCCTGGCCCTCTCCGGCGGCCAGGTGAAGGAGATCACCCTCTACCTGAAGAACACCACCCCCGAGGAGCGGGAGCTGCTGCTCACCGGCTGCCTCATGAACCACTACGCCGCCCAGAACAAGGCCTGAGGAGGAGCCATGGAAAAGATCAAGATGCAAAACCCCATCGTGGAGATCGACGGGGACGAGATGACCCGGATCCTCTGGGCCATGATCAAGGACGAACTCATCCGCCCCTTTGTGGACCTGAACACCGAGTACTACGACCTGTGCCTGCCCAACCGGGACGCCACCGACGACCAGATCACCCTCCAGGCCGCCGAGGCCATCAAGCGCTGGCACGTGGGGGTGAAGTGCGCCACCATCACCCCCAACCTCCAGCGGATGGAGGAGTACCACCTGAAGAAGATGTGGAAATCTCCCAACGCCACCATCCGGGCCGCCCTGGACGGCACGGTGTTCCGGGCCCCCATCCTCATCTCCAAGGTGCGCCCGGTGGTCTCCTGCTGGAAAAAGCCCATCACCATCGCCCGCCACGCCTACGGCGACATCTACAAGGCGGTGGAGTACCGGGTCCCCGGCCCGGGGAAGGCCGAGCTGGTCTTCACCGATGCCAGCGGCAAGGAGACCTCCCGCCAGACCATCTTTGACTTCCAGGGCCCCGGGGTCATCCAGGGGATGCACAACCGGGACGACTCCATCCTCTCCTTCGCCCGGTGCTGCTTTACCTATGCCCTGGAGGTGGGCCAGGACGTGTGGTTCTCCACCAAGGACACCATCTCCAAGGACTATGACCAGACCTTCAAGCTCCTGTTCCAGAAGGTCTATGACGAGGAGTTTGCCGAGAAGTTTGCCCAAGCCGGCCTCACCTACCGCTACGCCCTCATCGACGACGTGGCCGCCAAGGTCATCCGCTCCGAGGGGGGCATGATCTGGGCCTGCAAGAACTACGACGGCGACGTGATGAGCGACCTCATCGCCGCCGCCTCCGGCTCCCTGCCCATGATGACCAGCGTCCTGGTGAGCCCCGACGGCAACTTCGAGTACGAGGCCGCCCACGGCACCATCACCGACCACTACCGCCGCCACCAGAAGGGGGAGAAGCTCTCCTCCAACCCCCTGGCCACCATCGCCGCCTGGGCCGGCGCCCTGAAAAAGCGGGGCGAGCTGGACGGCAACGCCGCCCTGGTCCACTTCGCCGACTGCCTGAACCAGGCCGGGCTGGACGTGTTCGAGGAGGGCTACCTCTCCGAGGACCTGGCCATGCTCTGCGACCCCAAGGAGCTCAAGGAGATGCCGGAGAACAGCAAGATGATGAAGCTCATCCGCGCCCGGCTGGAGGCCCTGCTGGCCGCCTAACCCCCGCCGCCCCATAACAACACAACAGAAAGCGAGGCCCGTGCCAAATGGCACGGGCCTCGCTTTTCCAGTGGACCGTGGTTCCTGTGCCCAGACCGTCACCCCACCTGGCAGAGGGCCCCGGTGGCGTCGTCCCGGCGCTTGAAACGGGGCAGGGCCTCCAGGTCTGGGTCGGCCGCCTGGCAGGCCCAAAGCCGATCGGCCAAGGGGGCCATCCCCCCCTCTGCCGCCCGGCGATGGAGGTCGGCCACGTCCGCCGCCAGGCCGAAGCCCACGCACTGGGCCAGCCCATCGGTGCACAGGAAGAGAGACCGGCACTGGCTCAGGGGGACCGTCTCCCGGCGGGCGTGGGAGATCCCCACCCCGGTGGGGTCCAGGATCCAGTAGCCCCCCGGGGTGTTCCGCAGGGCCCGGTGGCGGCGGAGGGTGGCCTGGATCCCCGGCAGGCTCTCCCGGAGGGAGCACCCCCGGGCTTGGGCCAGGGCACAGGCCTCCTCCAGGGCTTGGCCGTCCAGGGCGGAGAGGGCGGTCTCCTCCCAGGTGCGGAAGGTGCCGTCGGTCAACTGGAGGCTGGCGGCACAGTCCCCCAGGCCAAAGTACTCCACCCCTTCGCCCCGCCGGCGGAAAATCGCCACCCCCGCCGAGGGGAGGGCGGCCCGGGGACCGCTCCACTGGTCCAGCAGCCGGGCCATCCCCTGGGCAAGGATGTCCTCCAGGGGGCGGGACGCCTCCGGCAGATGGCGGTCCAGCCACCGGGCGGTCTCCCGGACCAGCCAGGCCGCGTCGCTGACGGGGTCCATGACGGGGGCGGCGTCCAGGCTGGTGGCCCCGTCCAGGACATAGAGAAAGCTGCCGCCGCCCCCCACAGCGTCCTCGTTCCAGCGGGCGCCGGGGCGGGTGAACATGGAAATCTCCCGGAAGGGAGGGGAAAACAAAACCATAGGGGTCCTCCTTTCTGCGATGCAAGGGTATCTTACCACATGGGAAGCGGGTTGGCTCTCTCAAGGTTTTCTCATCGGATGGCGGGGCCGCGCCCCGAGAAAACCCTGAAGGATTTTTGGGCTGTTCACTGCCCGTTTCCTGGGGTATAATGGAGAAAACCAACCGCCGGCCCCCCGGGGCCAGGGCACAGAATGGAGGGCACAGACATGACCGGCATCGACAACACCGTCTTGGCGGAGGCCCTGCGCCTCCTCTCCCCTTACCGGGACCAGGGGCGGGTATGGGACACCTTGGAGGAACTCATCGCCGCCCCACCGGCGCAGCGGGAGGCCATCCTCCGCCAGCCCCGGCAGCAGGAGCCCAGCACCAGTGAGTCCACCAAAGGCCGTTTCTTCAACGGCCACAACAAGAAGTCCCCAGACCAGGGCAGCACCAACTTCGCCTGGTGGCCCGAAGACGACCGGCGCTACCCCGGCCAGCAGTTTGAGAAGATGCTGACGGCCCAGTTCCTGTGGTACGCCACCCACACCCTGTCCCCCGCCCAGGGGGACAGAGGGAACGCAGCAACCTGGACCGCGCGCGCTCCGGAGGATGCCTGGGACGTGGTGGAAAGCGTCTGCCGGAAGTACCGCGTCCCCCGCCAGACGGTGTCCGCCCTCCACGCCAAAGGCGGCCCCCGGGAATGGGTGGGCGAGATGATTCGCCAGGCCAAGCTGGCCAGCGCCAACCACGCCGTGGCCCAAAAGACGCTGGCCAAACAGCAGGGCAGCCAGCCGGGGGCGGCCCCTTCCCGCTGGGACAGCGCCTACCGCCAGCCTCCAGGGGCCGAGGACGATCCCCCCTACGGGGACCTGGACCGGCCGGCAGCTCTGCTGGAGGGGCGCCGGCTGGACCGTCCCCACCCGGCCTTTCTCCCCTGGCAGCCCCCGGAAAACTGGGACCTGGTGGGGCCCTATAGCGGTTCCCTGGTCTTTGCCGACGGAACCTTCCTGGACCTGCCCTACCTGGAACTCTTCGGCGGGGAAGCCCCGGGGGAGGCCGAGTTCGTAGAAGGGGAAAACCTCCTCTGCCGCCTGGTGGACACCGACGCCCACTTGGAGCAGCAGGTGACCGCCCTCTCCTACCCCGCCGCGCTGGCCGAGGAGGAGGCCGCCGCCCGGGCTTTGGGATACACCCACCATCCCCCCAAGCTGTGGCTGGACCACCTGGACTATCTGGAGGACACCCAGGCCCCCGGCAAGGCCCACCTCACCCTCTACCTGGGATCCTCGGACTACCTGGGCCACCGGGTCTATCGCCGGGAGATGGCCCAGAACCCCGCCGCCCAGGCCGCCTTTCAGGAGACCCTGGCCGGCCTCCGCGGGGACGCCGAACACCGCCTGCGCCAGTGCCCCTGGGCCTCCTGCGGCGGTGGGGTGTGGCCGGTGGTCCGGGACGGGAACGGCTCCCCCTATGTGATCCTCTCCCTGCGCAACCCCCGAAAGGTGGCGGAAGTGGCCGGCCGGCTGGGGTATGGGGCCTCTGGCTCCTACGACCGCAGCGACGGCACCCCCGCCCAGGCCATGGCCCGGGAGATCCAGGAGGAGCTGGGTCTCCCCGCCCCCAAACCGGAAGCACTCACCCTCCTCAGCCTGGGGGTGGACACAGAGCGGTACCTCCTCCAGTTCTCCTACCTCTGGGAGACGGACTACACCCTCTCCCAAGTCAGCCGGTGCCGCCGCAACCGGGCTCCCACCGCCGGGGAGCAGACCATCTTCTTTGTCCCCCTGGAGCCGTCGGTGTGCGAGGCCTTCCTCTGCCAGGCCGCATTTGAGCCTGGCGCCGCTTACAGCCTGATGCGGCTGCTCCAGAAGCGGAGGGGATGATTCCCCCTCCCGCCCCCCACCGCTTCCTGCCATCCAACCGCCCCCTTCCCCAGGGTTTCCGGGGAAGGGGGCGGTTGCTCTTTTGGGCGATGAGAGAACTGTGAGAGAACATTGAACTGGGGTTTGCCTCGGTTCCCGTTTATGATAAAGCCAACCAAACCAAAGAAGGAGGGAACCCCATGAACCATCGTTTTTCGCCACGCGCCCTGGCCCGGTTCGGCCGGAAGAAGGTCCGCCTGGGCGGGCTGCCCCGCCCCTTGGCCTGGATGGCCGGTTTCCTGGGGGGACAGGCCCTGGGCCGGGAAGCCCCAACGCCGCCCCCCTACCCCGCCGCCGTAGACGGCCACTACCTGACCTTCTGCGCCGGGGAGGCCATCCGGTTTGAGCACCTCTTCTCCCCGCTGCGGGAGGAGCTGGCCCGGGTGGAGGGGGAGATCCAGCGGCTCCAGGCCGCTCCCCAGTCCCCCGCCCCGGACAGCCTGGCCGAGGCCGCCCGAAGCCATCGGGAGGCCGCCGCCCGGCAGAGTCAACTGGGAATCCTGGCCGTCCAGCGGGCCCAGCTGACCGAACTGCTCACCCAGGCCGAGACCATCTTGGCCGAACGGGCCGTCCGGGCCCGGGGCATCGCCCAGGCCAGGAAAGCCGCCTACCGCGCCGGGGCCAGCCGCCGGCTCCGCCGCCCCGTCTCCCTGGTGGAAGGGCCCCTGCCCCAGCAGTGGCTCCCCCTCCACCGGCGAGAGGACACTGAGAAAGGAGTGCTGTGAACATGTTCGGAAGGAAGCGAAAGGGCCAGCCCATCGACGCCGCCCTGACGGCCACCCAGGAGGCAGCCCACTACGATCCCGACGCCTACTTAACCGTCTCCGGCTTTGGCCTGCCCCTGTGGGCCTTCTCCTTTGAGAAGGAGGTGGAGGGCCGGGCCAGGAAATACGCCCAGCAGGTCAACCCCGACGAATACAACGGGGACTATCTGGACGCCTTCCTCACCGCTCGGGCCGACCAACTCCGCCGGAGCCTGGACCTTCAGCTGGCCAACAAGACCTTCACCATTCAGGAGCGGGCCCGGGGTCAGGCCGCCCGGGTCCTCCGGGCACAGACCGCCCTGGCCCAGGCCCAGCAGGAACTGGCCCGCTGCCAGGAGGAGTTGGCACGGCTGCGCCAGCTGGACGGCAGCCCACTGTAACGGAAGGAGGCATTTCCCATGAAACGCACCCGCGCAAACGGCATCATCGACAAACTGGCCCTGGGGGAGGACCTCACCCGGGGGCGGCAGCGGATCCAGAAGGCCAGCCGCACCTGGTACATGTGGGGGCCGGTGGAGATCCTGCTGATCCTCTTCTTCGCCGCCGTAGACTACGGCGCCCTCTCCTCCCTCTTTGACAACTCCATGGTGGCCAGCCGATGGGTCATCACCCTCACCACCGCCGGGGCCTGCGTCATCGAGAACTTCCTGGCCTCGGTGGCCGGGCGGCTGTACCACGAGGCCGTCACGTTAGGGGACCGCCGGGCCCGGAAGCTCCTGGCGGGAACGGTAGGGGTAGACCTGGTCTTCCTGCTGGGCCTGCTCCTCTTCCGGTTCGTCTCCCGGGACACTTCCCTGAGCACCAGCGTCCAGGGGCTGGCCGGAATGGGGGCCACCGTCACCGTGGGAACCGGCGACGACGGCACCCGGGCTGCCTTGGCCCTGGTACTGGCCCTGGTCCCCTTCGCCACCTCGGCCGTGAGCTTCCTGATGAGCTACCTCTGCGAGAACCCCCTCCGCCGGAAGCGGGAGGCCCTGGAACTGGAACTGCTCCGCCAGGAGGAGACGGTGGCCCAGCTCCAGGCTGCGGCAGCGGAGATCCAGGCCTATGACCCCGCCCGGGAACTCCAGCTGCTGACCCAGTGCCACCGCCAAGCCCGGTCCTATGTGGACCACCTGGAAACCGAGTGGAAAGAGCTGGCCCGGCACATCCTGGCCCAGCGGCTGGCAGCGGACCCCCGGCAGCTGTCCCGCCTGGCGGCCTCCCAAGCTGCCCAGCCCGCCGGCTCCCACTGGGAGATCATCCCCTACCCCCATACCACGGAACCACGAAAGGAGAATGTCCCATGAAACGCCCCCTTGGAATCGTCCTGTCCCTTGCGCTGTCCCTTCTCCTCACACTGGCCGGCTGCAGCGGCGGGGAGACGGCCTCTGCCCTGCCCCAGGCTGCAGAAGGCACCCTGTCCCTCGCCCCCGACCAGCCCGTCCACCTGGCGGTGGTGGCTGGGGAGGCCGCCAACAGCCCCACCCATGACTACACCGGGGAGGTCCTCTCCTCCCTTCTGACCACCCTGTGCCGCCAGGGCGGCCATCTGACCCTGGTGGAGGCCGACGGGGCCCCCTACCTCCTCTACAGCGAGGCGGTGGCCGCCCCGGACGCCTCCCTCACCGAGAACAAGCAGGACCAGATCGTCCAGGCCCAGGTCACCCAGGCCGCCGCCTTCCTCACGGAAAACGCCGTGCCCAAAACGGCGGAGGTGGACTTCGTGGCCGCCCTGGATCTGGCCGCCCTGGGCCTCCAGGGCCAGACGGGCAACCGGGTGCTCTACGCCGCCTTCAACGGCCTGTCCACCGCCGGGCCCATGGACTTCACCCAGAACCTTCTCCGGGCCGACCCGGAAGCCGTGGCAGACGCCCTGGAGGCCCAAGGCAACCTGGTGGACCTGTCCGGGGTCCACGTGGTTCTCACCGGGCTGGGGGACGTGGCGGGGGAACAGGCCCCCCTCACCCTCTCCGCCAAGGAGAACCTCCAGGCCATCTGGCAGGCCTACCTCACCCGGTGCGGGGCGGCCAGCGTGACCTTCCCCGGGGAGTACTCCACCGGCCAGGCCCCCGCCGGCGCCCCCGCCGTGACCCCTGTGCCTGTGCTTCAGGACGAGCCCCTGTCCTTCCTGGCCCAGGAGGGCGGGCTGGTGTTGGATGACACCTCCCCCCTCCGGTTCGTGGGAGACGAGGCCACCTACCTGGACGAGGCCGCCGCCCAGGAGACGTTGGCCCCGGTGGCGGAAGCCCTCCGGGCCAATCCCCAACAGCAAGTTCTCATTGTGGGCACCACCGCCAGCCTCCCCGGCCAGGAGGCCGCCTGCCAGGCCCTCAGCCAGGCCCGGGCGGAGACGGTCCAGGCCACCCTCATCGAGCTGGGCGTCTCCCCCGCTCAGCTGACCACCCTGGGGCTGGGGTTCGACCGGGACCCCTGGCACATCGACGACCTGGGGCCCGACGGGCTGCAGGTGGAGGCCAACGCCCAACTCAACCGGAAGGTCGTTCTCCTAGACGCCGCCGGGCAGGAAGCAAGAGGGCTGATGGGATAGGCTGGAACCCGTGCAAGGGGAGCATGGCGCTGCTTGCCCTGCCGTCAGGGCAAGCAGCCTGCCGGAAGAAACCCCGGTGCTCTTTGAGGCAATCCAGGAATGCCAGACAGCGCTGCGCATTTCCGCCTCGCTTTATGAGGCGAAGTGTGATAAAATGAAGCCGCTCAACCGGGAATAGGATGAACGGGAAAAAGCAAACAATCAGATCCAGCGCTTTGAAGATCAGAAGATCCGCACCGCATGGGACCCGAGCAGGCGGAGTGGTACTTCTCTGTGGTGACAGCACAGAACGCCCGAACCCTTCCGCATCTGGGACCGTCGCAGTGGAGAACGCGGCGGCACTGGCGGAGGGGGCGGAAGATACAGAGGGAGACAAGGGGGGAGGCCTATGGATCGCAAGGATTGGAAAGAACTGTTTGCCCCCCGCATTTTGCAGCGGGGGCTGGCCTATTACCGGGAGGGGGCGGTGGAGATGCTCCAGCGGAAGGGCGATGTTGTCAACGCTGTCGTACTGGGCAGGGAACGGTACCGGGTAGAGATCGGCCTGAAGGGGGATGAGATCACCGACTGGTCCTGCGACTGCCCCTATGCTTCGGAAGGGACTCCCTGCAAACATATGGCGGCGGTCTTTTACGGGCTGGACGATGCCGATCGGAAGGAGGCGCCCGGCCCCCGGGAGGGGCAGAGATCTATCCGGGCGCGGATCGAGGGTATGGATCCGGAGCAGGCACAGGCCCTGCTGCTTCGGCTGGCGGAACGGGACACCGCAGTGGCCGAGCAGATCCGGTCGGCCACGGAACCCCCCTCCAAACAGCAGGTCCAGCGCTGGAAAAGACAGATCGCCCGGCTGCTGCGCCGGGCCGCCGAGGGGCATGGGTATATCGAGTACGACCGGGCCTGGGATACGATGTGTGAGCTGGACGATCTTCTCTCTGACACCACCGGTCAGCTTCTGGCGGCCGGGTATGTGTGGGAGGCGTTCTCTCTCACCGGCTATGGCTTCCAGGTAGCGGCCCAGTGTGACATGGACGATTCAGACGGAGGGCTGACGATGCTAGCCGAGACCTGCCTCGGCCTGTGGCGTGCCCAGATCGAAGCGGCCGCGCCGGATCTTCGACGTAGGATGTACCAGTGGTTTCAGGAGGTCTGCCGGACCTCAGACGACCTGTGTCAGGAGCTTTCGTGGGAAGCCCAGCAGGAATTGTTTCACGACCCGGAGTTTCTGCGGTCTAACATCGCCCAGCTGGACCGAATGATCCGGGAGGAGCAGGCCAGACCGGATCGTGGATACAGCCGGCTGCCTCAGCTCGTCATCCAGAAACTGGAACGCATGGAGGAGCTGGGGCTCCCCCGGGAGGAGCTTCAGCAGGTGGAGCGGGAGCACAGGGATCTCCCCAACGTCCGCCGCCGGGTGATTTCCCGGTTATTGGAGGGAAAGCAGTACAGCGAGGCGGCGTCTCTGCTCCGGGAGAGCAAGGAACTGGACCGGAAATGGCCCGGCCTGGTCTCCGGTTACAGCCAGGAACTGATCGGCCTGTATGAGGAGACCGGGCAGACGGAAAAGCTGCTGGATGAGCTCCAATTTCAGGTGTTCCAGTGCGGCCAGCACGATCTGGCCTATGTCAAAAAGCTCAAGGAACAGACTTCCACGAGTCGGTGGCCGGAACTGAGAGAGCGGCTGCTCGCCGGGAAAACGCTGCATGGCGATCTGCGGGAAGCGTTTTTGGCGCAAGAGGGGCTTTATGCGCGGCTGATGGACCGGGTGGCCGCTCTGGAGAGTCTCCAGACCCTGGATCGCTGGGAGGACGTGCTCCGGCCCCAGTTTCCGGAGCGGATGCGGGACGCCTACATACAGTGCCTGGATGCACGAATGCGTCTGGCCAGCGACCGGAAACAGTATGCCGCCGCGATCTCCTATTTAAAAAAGCTCCAGACATACCCAGGCGGCAAGGATGCGGCGCTGGCTCGGCGGTGGCGGACAGCCTATCCCCGGCGGCGCAGTATGCTGGATGAGCTGGGGAAGGCGGGGTATTGAAAAGGCGTTTCGGGTGTTATGAAACCCCCGGAACCCCTTGAAAATACGCCAATTTTCCATGGGAAGGCGTTATGGACTGTTCTCGAACATTACCGCATTTGTATGGCCTCACAGACGTTCGTGAGGGAAAAATTAAGGGAAAACACAGGGCACGACAAGAGAATGTAGCGGCTCTTGTGGGCCGATGGATTGACGGGCATTCGCGTTTCTGCTGGTGTCCGTTTTTCTATGCCCAAAATCAGGTGCAAAAGGGGGGGCCAGGCTGGGGTGGACGCCATGGGCGGCATCGAGCTTCCGGGGATCGGGCGGATGGTCTCTGCCCATAGCAGCGCTCTTTTTCATGCAACAGCCCGAGCACCTATGCAGGTGCTCGGGCTGTTCTTCAAAACAAGGTCCTACTGTTGTGTGTCACTGCGTTACTTCGCCACACCCTCGCAGAACCGCATGAGGATGGTGGCAATCTGGGCCCGGGTGGCATCACCTGTGGGATTCAGGTTCCCGTCCACGCCTTCCACGATGCCCTCGGCCACCGCCCAAGCCATGGCGGGCTGGGCATAGTCCTGGACCTGGCCAGCATCGGGATAGCCGGAGAGGTCGGCGGAGGCGCTAACATCGTAGCCCTTGCTCTCGGCGTAGCGGTAGAGAACGGTCACCAGCTGCTCCCGGGTGATGTCCTCACCGGGGGCGAAGGTGGTGTCGGTGGTGCCGTTGACAATGCCGTTTTCCGCAGCCCAGGCCACGGCATCGGCGTACCAGGTGCCGGCTTCCACGTCGGTGAAGATCAGGTCGCCGGAGACAGCGGGCTGGCCTGCCAGGCGGTGGAGGATGGTCACCAGCTGGGCCCTTGTGGTCTGGCTGTTGGGGGCAAACAAGTTGTCCCCCACCCCGTCCATGAGGCTATTTTCATAGGCGCAGCGGACGGCGTCATAGAACCAGTCCCCTTCCGTCACGTCGTGGAAGGGCAGCGGGGCCTGTTCAAAGGTGACGGTCACCGTCACCTGGCCGTTGGGCATGGTGAAGGTATAGGTGCCGTCGGCCTGCTCTGTGACGGCCACGGCGTCCCCGAAGCGGTCGGTGACCGCCACGGCCCCCACCTGGTACCCCCGGTCCGGGACGGGGGTGAGGGTCACGGTGGTACCCGCCTTGGCGGCGGTGGGGTCTGCCGTCACGGTGCCGCCCTGGGTGGCCTCCACGGTGATTCTGTAGTTGGGGTTGGCGGGGGGAATGTCAGGCCGCACGGTAACGGCGCAGGTAGCGGTATGATTGCCGTCCTGGGTGGTGGCGGTGATGACGGCGGTGCCGCAGGCCAAGGCGGTGACCACGCCATTTTCAACTTTGGCGACGCTGGGGTTACTGCTGGCCCAGGTCACCGCCCTGTTGGTGGCATTATCGGGGGCCACCGTGGCCGTGAGGGTCTCAGTGTCGCCCACAGTAAGGCTGGTGCTGTCCTTGTTCAGCGACACGCCGGAGACGGGGACGGGGGCGGCCGTCACGGTCACTGCACAGGTGGCGGTTTTGCCGCCGTCCGCCGTGGTAACGGTGATGGTGGCCTCGCCCTCACCCTCGGCTGTAACTTTGCCGTTGGCATCCACGGTGGCAACTTCGGTATTGCTGCTTTCCCAAGTCACATTTTGGATGGTGGCATCACTCGGCTGCACCGTGGCGATCAGGGTCTTGCTTTCACCAGTGTAGAGGGACAGCTCCGCCTGGTCCAGCGTCACGCCGGTGACAGAAACCGTCTGCTTAGGGTCGATAGTTAGCGAAAACTGCTTGCTGTCGTTGCCGCTGTCGTTGGTGGCGGTCACGGTGAAGTTGTAGGTGTTCGCTGTGGTGGGTGTACCGGAGATTGTGCCGGTGTTGGTATCCAGTGTCAACCCCGCAGGCAGGGTGCCGCTGGTGACATTCCATGTAATGGTGGGGTCGCCGGTGGCGGTAAGGGTCTGGCTGTATACAGTACCCACCTCGCCGTCGGGCAGGCTTTCGGTGGTGATGGTGGGGGCAATTTTCACCGTACCCTCGCCGGTCGGCTTACCATCCAGCTTACCGCCGCTCTCCACTGTGATGGTATGACCATTCATATCCAGAGAGGAACCATCCGGGATGGTCAGGCTCTCGCCCTCGCCAATCTCCAAATCCTCCTGCAAGGTCACATTGCCGTACACAGTGCCTTCCGTGCCGTTCCAGACGATGCCGCCGTTTTCTTTGTTGCCTGTTCCGTACTGAATCGAAGTAGAAGAATTATTCGCAATCCCGCCGTTGGCCCGCACAATGGCATTGTTGCTGACGGTCACTGTGGGTGTGCCGGAGCCGGAAACACCGGAGCCAAACTGAAACCAGATATTAGCATTAACACTGGCGGTCAGACTGCCGCCGTTCACAGTCAGCGATACATCCGAGCCATCTTTGGCCTGCACTAAAACACCATTTTTGACAGCGCCATCAGGTGATGCAGTGACCTCGGCATTCTCGACACACAGGGCAGCATTGTTACCGTTGCTCTGAACCCAGATGCCGTTCTGACTGGCGCTGGCATTCAGACTGCCGTCGCCCTGGATGGTCAGGTTGGAGCTGCCGGTAGAAGCGGAGCTGGCCAATACAAAAATCCCTTTGCCGACGTTTGCGATTGTATTGGTGCCCACCAAGCTGATGGTCAATTCTGCATTGCCAGACTTATTGAACACGCCAATGGCCGAACCACTAATGAATGTGCCACCTTCAATACTCGCATTAAACTCCAATTCATTTTTAATGGTGGCGTTGTGCAGGGTCAGGACATTGTTCTCTGCGTCATAACTGATATAGTTGTCCGTCGGTGTTTCACCGGCTGTGGATGCGGTGACGTTTCCATCGCTGTCGGTCGTCCAGTAGCCGGTGGAAGATATTTGCACACCACCTACATAAAGCACCTGTCCGATCGGCGCAACCGCCAGCGCCGTAACGGGCAGCAGGCCCAGGCAGAGGGCCAGGGCCATGCACAGGCTTACTATTTTCTTTCGCATCATGCTCTCTCCTCCTCGGGGTTCGGGTTGGGCTGCGCCCCGGGGGCGGGGCGTTTCTCGTTCCTGCACACCCCCAGCAGGGTGCCGGGGACGGGGCGGAAGTGGCGGCAGGCGCCGCAGTCCATGCCGCCCTGGGCCAGCTGGGCCGCCGGGCAGGCGTCCTCGATGGTCAGCAGAATGGGCCGGCCCGCCGGGGTGCAGGGGGGGTGGTCGATCACCGGGCCGTAGTCCAGGATGGCCTGCCCCGTGACCCCGTCCCGGCGCAGGGGGAGGTCCAGGGTAAGGCCCTCGATGAAAAACCGCCGGGTCATGGCCCCACCCCCCTTCCCGCCCCGCCGGGGCGGTGGGCACAGAAAAAGGGCGCGTCCCGTCCACGGAAGGTCCGTGGACGGAACGCGCCCTTTGCGCTGGTGTGGGGATCAAACGTTACACAGCAGAAAAGGACAGACTTATCCTGTCTGTCTGTCTGTCTGTCTGTCTGTCTGTCTGTCTGTCTGT
>OLFX01001693.1_pt1 | contig 22901 bp, 20 predicted proteins | sample 1605091 | NCBI WGS metagenome assembly OLFX01 (sample SAMEA3888906, study PRJEB22519) | human gut metagenome | biome: human gut; feature: human-associated habitat; material: faeces | place: Denmark | collected 2012 | reverse complement strand
ATGTAGAAAAGTGGTGCTGGGAATAATCCCAGCACCAACTTTGTCTACAGTCTGAAGGGAGCTGCGTATCACAGCTCCCTTTTTTACACCACATCTCCAATATCTACGATCTCACACCCATCATAGAAAAATTTCAGGATCTCCTTATAATTTTTTCCTTTCTTTGCCATCCCCTGGGCCCCGTTCTGGCTCATGCCGGCTCCGTGGCCGTAGCCGCCGCCGTAGATCGTAAAGGCAGTAACGCCATTTTCATCGGTCCCCTGGTTTTCTATGTAGATAAACCCGCTGGGAAGGGTCTCCCACTCTGTGTAGGTGCTGCCGTCCTTCCGGTTGAAGACAAGCCTGGTGTTTCCCAGCACGCTCCGCACCTTGCTCTGGCCGGTGAAAGTCTTGGAGCCCTCTGTGCCCACGACCTTCAGAGCCTTTGCCGCGCCTCCAGGTCCCCGTTCTGTCACCGTAAGTCCCGTAATCTGGCCGACTCCGCCGATCTTTTCTGCCAGGATCTGGCTGTCCGTCTTTGCGTTCCACCGGAACATGGCAAATTCTGAATCGTATGCCTCCACATCCATATTTTTTATGAATGCTCCAAAGGCCTCGTTGGAGGTAAGGTCCATGGGCTTCCTCTTTTCATTGATGGAGACCGCCTTTAAATACGGTGTCGCCGAACCGTCGTTTCCCCACACGGTCCCGTCGGTGCCGTGGCCGCAGGAGGTGGAATAGTAAAGGGCATCGATGGGCTCCCCATCGTAGGCAGCCATCTGGCCGAAGGTCTCATTGACAGCCGCGTCAGTGGTGTCAAAAACGGAGGTATTATTATACACCTGGAAGCTGGTGCTGTCGTCCACATGGGCGCCGTATTCTGAATACGAGCTTCCCCGGATCTGCCTCCAGGCATAGGTCCTTGCGCAGACGGCCTGGGCCTTTAAAGCCTCCAGCTCATACGTATAGGGCATCTCGCTGGGCACCACCCGCTTCAGATATTCCTCAAGATCCACCTCGTTCAGAAGAAGGAGGCCCTCCTCCTCCCCGGTGATCTCCATATGGCCCGGATACACCGGAGTTCCCTGACTCCGCTCAATATTCCTGACGGTGATCATGCCGCCTTCATTGGCGGACCGGAATACCATACGGCCGCTTTCCAGCCGTGAATCTCCAGCAGAAATGGTCACCGGCTCTCCAGCCGCCACAGACTGGGTCTTTTTATCCTTTTCATCCCCATATTCCAGTACAGCCATGGAATCGCAGACCAGGGTGATCTCCGGATGGAACAGGGACTTGAAATTTGTTGTCATCAGAAGAACGCGGATATTATCGTTCTCCGGCTTCTCTGTCGTCAGGGCCGCGCAGATCTCATCGCCGGCCACCACAAAGGTCTGCATATGATAGCCCACCAGGATATCCGATTTCTTCTGCTCCTTTAAAACGCCGTAGGTACGGTAGATCTTAAAGTCCTCTGACAGGGGCACGGTGCCGTAGCCCTCGATCTCGATCTCATCCTCCCTCACCGAAAGGACAGTCCCGGTGATGGTCTCCTTTTTCAGTACCAGGCGGCTGGGCTTTCCGTTTTTCAGATACAGATCCCCGATCTGGCCGGAAATCTCCTCTTCATTCTTAAGGACTCCCCTTACAGGAAATTCCCGCTGGATATTTCCAATGAACACCGTCACTGTATTGCCGGAAAATCCGGATATCCAGGCGTTTTCATATACGATCTCATCGGAGACCACACCCTGGACCTTTATGATCCCATCCTCCCGCACCAGGAGCTTTATGGTCTTATCAATATAGGAATCCAAAGAAAGCCCTTCAAACAGGAACTTTCCATCCTTTGTGTAGGCCGTCCAGGGGGACGCCCCGTCCACATTCCCCGGGGTCCCGTAAAGATCTGTTTCGATCTCCTTTACATTCCCATCCGGATCTGCAAAGGCCCGGAACGCATCATAAAATTCCCAGAACTCCGCTTTATCCACGGCCTTTCCAGCCTTTTTCCCCGCTGCCTCTGTCACATATCCCGCAAGAGAGGGTTCCCCCTCCCCTTTGGCCGCGGTCACCCAGCCGGACAGCTCCCCATAGGTAACGGCCGAAACGGCGCTTCCCTCCGAAGGGTAGCACGTTTCCGGATCCAGATATCCCTTGGCATAAAGATAGTCCATATATTTCACATACCATTGGTCCTGCAGCTCTCCCGGAAAAAAGGAAGTCTCCGGACCTTCTGCACGGACTGCGTCCTCACCCGCAAGAGTAAGGGCGATGGCCCTGGAAGCCGCCGCCCGGGACACGCCGTTCCCCCGGGGCTCCATGACCACGATGATGATGAGCAGGGCCACGATCACCGTGGAGATCCCTGCGGTCCAGTTGATCAGTTTCTTTTTTTCGTCCATAGCACCTCGTTATTTCTGTCTGATAAACCTGCCGCTGTCCGCATCGATCTTTTCCAGATCCATATAATCGTCCGTATCCTGCGGGAGATTCTTTTTCCGTAAGAAATGGCACTGGAATTTGGAAAACAGGTCGAACACCACCGCCGTCAGCGGCACAGCGACGATCATGCCCACAAAGCCCCACAGTCCGCCGAAGAACAGGATGGAAAACAGGACCCAGAAGCTGGAAAGCCCAGTGGAGTCCCCCAGGATCTTGGGGCCCAAGATGTTTCCGTCAAACTGCTGGAGTACCAGGACCAGCCCCACAAAATACAGGCACTGCCTGGGGCTTATGAGGAACACCAGCACCGCGCTGGGAATGGCTCCTATGAAGGGGCCCAAAAATGGGATCACGTTGGTAACGCCCACGATAACACTGATCAGAAGCGCAAAGGGCAGCTTAAACAGGTTCATCAGGATAAAGCATAGGACCCCGATGATCAGGGAATCGATCAGCTTCCCGATAATAAATCCAGAAAACACCTTATGGATATAGCGGAACTCCTCCACAGTCCCGTTGGCCGCCCGTACCGGAAGGATGGCGTAAACGATCTTTTTCACCTGGGCCGTCAGCGTGTCCTTGATATTCAGAAGATAGACCATGACAATGAGGCCGATCAGGATATTTTTTGCCAGGTTGAAGATGGTGAGCACACTGTTGGAAACTCCTCCCAGGATCTTTTCCAGGCTCTCGAAGCTTCCGATGCTCTGAAGGTGGGGGATCAGATTACTGGAGGACCAGTCCTGCACGGCGATCACCGCCTGCTGGTACACAGAAAGCACCATCTCCTCCAGGGGAGGGTTATTGGCAAACAGCCCCGTGAGCCACTCATACAGGTTCTGGATATACACTGGCATGGTGTTCACGATCCCCGCAATGCTGGAATAAAGCTGGGGGATGATCATCATAGCCAGGCTCACAACGATGATGTACAGAAGCGTCAGGCTGAGGACCGTTCCCACAGTCTTCTGGAGAAACGCCTTTAACTTCTCATTTTTCATTTTCTTTCCCAGCAGCTCGCCCGTAAACCGGACTCCGCCGTTGTATACAGGTGAAAATAAAAACGCCAGCACGGCTCCGTAAATGATTGGAGTCAGGATCGATATGATCCGGCCTCCCAGGGCCAGGATCGCCTTCCGTTCCAGAAACAGGAAGATTACAGCCGTGGCCGCCGCCAGCACCAGCACCGCTGTGATCCCCATATAAAGGTATCTGTCAAATCTGTGGTTTTTCATATCAGTCTCGTCTCCTCGGCAGATTTTTCCATTATGTATCGTTTTCACTTCTATACCATATCACATTTTCCGGCAATTAGAAAGGGCCAGATTGCGGTCCCGGCAAAATATCCGCTAAAAAACAGGAAAGCAGCGATTGCTCGCTGCTTTTATCTTTTGCAAATCCCAAAATGCCGGTTCCTGCATAATTGACTCCTAGCGTTGCTAGGTGGGCGACCGCACTTAAACTTCTGCCTTCCACTCATACGGAGGCCTGACATCCGTTTAAAAATATAGGAATCCCGTTTGTCATAATGTAGGTTCAAAATAAACAGGAGTATCGAACATTCCAGGAATTGCTGTCCTGTTTTCTTATGGACCTATTATAGCTCATATGTCTGCTTTTTTCAAGTTCCATTTACTGCCGTAATTTTAAATATTTTGTGAAGACTGTTCTGTATTTTTCTTACAGCTCCTTAAGAAGCTCCAGAAGCGTCTCCGGCGTTTCTGTGATCCAGTCCGCTCCGGCCTCTGAAAGCTCCTCCCGGCCTCCGTATCCATAAAGAACCCCCACAGAGGAAATCCCCGTTTTCTTTGCCCCCTCGATGTCGTGGCGGCGGTCCCCGACCATGATGATCTCGTCCTTCTTCTCAAGCCCGCAGGAATCCATCACATACTGGATCACCTGGTCCTTTTTCACCCGCAGTTTTTCTCCGCCGTCGTCCTCTGCCCCACCTACGAACTGGAAATATTTTGTAAGCCCGAAATGGTCCAGGACCCGCTTTGCCATATCCTCCGGCTTGGATGTTGCCACATAAAGCTCCTTTCCCGCATTCCGAAGTCTCTTCAGCATGGCCTCCACTCCTGGAAACGGCGCGTTCTCCATCCATCCCTTTACGTTATAATATTCCCGGAATACAAAAACCGCCTCATGGGCGTCATGATCCGGAAAATCATAAAACTCCTTAAAGCTTTCCGGCAGCGGCGGTCCCACAAAGGGCTTTAGGACATTCAGATCGTCCACCTGGATACCGTAGCGCTTCAGGGCATACTGCACGGCTCTCGTGATCCCCGGCATGGAATCGGTCAGAGTCCCGTCCAGGTCAAAGAAAATATGCTGCTTTCCCATGTCTGCTTTCTCCTCTCTGGCCGCTGGAGCCATGGTTAAAAGGGCGCAGGAGAAATCCCTGCGCCCGGTTTTATTGCTTAATTCAGTTCTTTTACAACTCTCTCAAGGGCCTCAAGAGCGTCGTCCGGAAGCTTGTCGTAGCCTTCCTTGGCAACTGCAAATTCCTTGATCTCGTTGACACGGTCGTTCATGCGGGCCTTTAACTGGCTTACATACTCCGGATCGTTCATATCCGGCACAAAGCCTTCCCAATCCATGATCTCGATATCGGAGAACGGACCCCACTGATGGAAGTCTGCCTTCTTCTCAACGATGGCTTCCAGGATTCCAAGGGTGTCGGCCGGTTTTACCTTCTTGCCCATGAAATCGCCGGTGTTCACGATATAGCAGTCCACATTCTTTTCCTCAACCAGCTTTTTGAATTTCTCATAGTCGTTGGCTAACGGATATGTACGGAACGGGTTTGCGTACGGAACCACAACCAGCTTGTTGGGATCCACGCCAGGAGCAAGACGCTCTGCGGAGGATCTCTTAGTTGCCAGGGTAGCGCCCATAACGGAAGCTAAGGAAGCCCCTTTTAATTTTACTACCGGCGGGATGGTCGGGTCCTTCATGATCCAGAAAATAGCGTTGACCGGGGAGTCGATCCTGTCCACACGGTTGGGAGACCATAATTTGGACTTGATGGCGCGGCCGTTGCCGTTTCTTACATCCTCTGTCACCAGCTGGATCTTTCCGTCCTCATCCAGGGTCGCAGAGCAGTTCTGGGCGGTCAGCAGGTACTGGTTGTCCGGGCAGCCGGTGGGATAATCGGCCGTCTTATCAAAGTATGTGGGCTCCAGTGCAATGGATGCGCAGGTATCTGTGTTGATGATGAACGCATCGTCGTGAAGGACCTTGATCTCGTACTTGCCGCCGTGTTTTGCATGGGTCAGGGTGGACTTACCGGATCCGGACAGGCCGTATACGGAAGCTACGTACTTGCTGCCGTCAGCCAGGGTGTATTCCTTCTGTCCGCCGTGGCAGGAAGCGTAGCCGTTGCGGTTTGCAATGGCCCATGCCATGGTCAGGGTGCCCTTCTTGTGCTCACCGAAATATCTCATACCAAGGATGCATGCGCAGTTGGTATCGGTATTGAAGTAGCACAGGGTCTTTTTCTGGGGATCGGACAGGCAGTCCAGGGATACGCTGGGTCTGTCGGAGCCGCACCACTGGGGATCAGAGAAGATATAGATATCCGGCTCTTTTCCGTCGCCCACGGGTTTGGATTTTTTGTACATCTTTACGTACTCATCAGACATGTACTGGAAATTTAACATCCAGTTGTACATGATGTTTTCTTCTCCCTCCGGGATCAGAAGGTGGGCCTTAACCATAAATTCGGGATCCAGGCCTACGAAAACCTCTGCATGGTACATGGTTTTCCAGCGGGACTCGTAGATCGCGTCCATCGCTACCTTGTCAAGGGCTTCACAGTCCACGCCCGGCTCGCCTGCGATGCGGCGTGCAGTTGCGTAGCGGCCGGTGATGGCTCCGTCGTTGAATAACAGAACCTTTGCGTCCTTGTCCAGACCAAATTCCTCTCCTCTGTAAACGGGCATATCGGTCACGATCGTTCCTGGAGAATTCTTTGCTAATTCATAAGCCTCTCTCAGGGTATTTACCTTTACCACGTTGTTGCCGTAAAAAGCACCCTCGATGATGGATCTGGTTTTGGAAAAGCCCACTTTTCCTTTACCAATTTCGCTGATTGGGTAATAAGCCTTTGTTGACATTTGAAAAACCTCCTTGAATGTTGGTCACTAGATGGCTTTATTATCCCATCAAAATTGGATAAAGTCAATTCATTTTGCGATTTAATTTATTAGTTTTTTATGAATTTTGCATAAAAACGAAAAACCGGGACAGGTTTTCGTTTCCTATCCCGGTTTTTCACTATTTAAAGAACTCGTGGTTCCCATGTTTGAACAAAAAGTCCAGGTGATTGTCAAACCAGCGGACATTTTTCCTGCTGGACGCCCTCCTGTTCATAAAATACAGAGCGCCGTCAGAATAATCCTCTCCCGCCAGGGCGCTGTCCACAGCCTCCACTGTGGCGTCTGTGACCCGGCACCGGTTGATGGAGCCGTTGCCAACCGGCGAAAACTGATGTCTCTGGTAGACCACGCTGTGGACCGTATCCGGGAAGGTATCGCTTTCCACCCGGTTTAAGATCACATTGGCCACCAGGATCCTTCCGGTCCGGTCGCAGTTTCCAGCCTCTGCCTGGACGATCTTAAGCAGCGTCTGGTAATCCCGGTCTGACAGGGAGACCGATGCCGCCGCTTCCTGTGTTTCCGGTGCAGACGGCTGCTCCGGCCTACCGGAAGCCTCCTGGGCGGCTGCACCTTCCGCAAGCTCAGCGCTCTCTCCGGAAGCTGTCCCTTCCTGGCCGCCAGAGCCCTCCCGGGCAGCTGCCCGCTCAGAAGTTTCCGTGCTTTCTGCGGCTTCTCCTTCCGGCGCACCGGAGTCCTCCCCGGCCGCTGCCTCTTCCTGGGCTCCAGAGCCTTCCGCAGCAGTCTCCGTTTCCTGATCCGTGGTATCTTCCTCCCCGGCTTCCCCGCCTTCAGGCGTCTCCGCGCCGTTCTCTGCCTCCTCTTTTCTGGTCTCTGTTCCGTTTTCCGTGTCCGCGGCCTCCTCAGCCGCCATTATGCTTTCTGGATCACGTTTCTCTTCGTCTGTATTTCCATCATACGTTCCCTCTTCCTGGCCGCCGCTCTCTCCCGGCGTCTCAGCAAAGGCCACCATAGCGCCGTTTCCCGTCTCCGGAAAGCTCCCTGCGGCAAAGGTAATGGCTGTCACCAGAAGGATACCGGCCGTAAGGACTGCCGTATCCCGGCGTCTTTTGGCAGGTGCGCTGGCAGACAGCATTTTTATACTCTGGAAAACTGTCTGAAGAAATGAGTTCCATGTCTGCTTCATCGATTGCCTCTTTTCTCCGTTCTGCCTCCGGAAAGCCTCCAGGCGGCAGATGGTTATTTTTCCGTCTCACCGGACGGCGTCTGTGATTATAGGAGAACGGGAGGCCAAAAGTCAATAAGGCTTCTGCATTTTTGTTGTATTTCACAGCCTTATTTTTAACTTTTGTCATGATTTTTTAACATTTTGCAAGAAGTTTTTCTTGATTTTCCTCGTATTTTTGTTACCATTGGCCCTATGGTCTTTTAATATTTATTACAAATTTGTTAAGTTTTTATCCCCCACTTTAAAGGGGTTTTCCGGTCCTTTACACCTTATGTCAACCACTTTTACATGAGATCTGCCATTTCAGCGCCCACATACCTCCCCAGATCCGCCGGGGACAGGATCACCTGGACGCCACGCATGCCGGCGCTGACGGCGATTTTTTCATACTCCCCTGCCGACTTGTCCAGATAGGTGGGGAATCTCTTTTTCATCCCGATGGGAGAACAGCCGCCCCGGACATAGCCGGTGACCGGAAGGAGCTCCTTCATGGGAAGCATCTCCACCTTCTTGTCTCCCGCCGCCCTGGCCGCCTTTTTCAGATCCACCTCTCCGTCCACCGGAATACAGCAGACCATATATCCTGTCTTTTCTCCCCGGAGCACCAGGGTCTTAAAAACGCTCCCATGGTCCACGCCCATGAGATCCGCGGCATGGCTTCCGGAAAGGTCGTTTTCGTCCACCGGATATTCCTTTGCTTCATAGGCGATCTTCGCCGCATCCAGAAGACGCATCACATTGGTCTTAACCAGTTTCTTCATATTATAATCCCTTCTTTCTAAAAAACTCCTCTCCGTTTCGTCCCTGGGACGATCCGGAAAGGAGTTTCTTTCATTCATATTGATTATTCAGACCAGTTGTGGAATACAGCCTGGACATCATCATCCTCGTCTAAAAGATCCAGGATCCGGTTCATCTTCTTGATGGCGTCATCGTCGGTCAGCTCCACGTAGTTCTGGGGGATCATGGTCACTTCCGCCTGCATCATGGGGATACCGGCCTTTTCCAGAGCCTCGCGCACCTCGCTGAAGGCGTCGGGATCGGTCACCACCTCAAAGCTGTCCTCCTCCTCGGAGAAATCCTCAGCTCCGGCGTCCAGAGCCGCCATCATCAGCTCGTCGGCATCCATCTCGCACTCTTCCTTGTCGATGATGATCTGGCCTTTTCTGTCGAACATGAAGGATACGCTTCCCTGGGCTCCTACATTTCCGCCGCCCTTGGTAAAGGCGCTCCTTACATTGGCTGCGGTACGGTTTTTATTGTCAGTCAGAGTCTCTACGATGATGGCAATGCCGTTGGGGCCGTAGCCCTCATAAACCAGGTTTTCATAGTTTACAGAGCCCAGATCCCCGGCAGCCTTTTTAATTCCGCGGTCGATGGTATCGTTGGGCATGTTGTTGGCTTTGGCCTTGGCGATCACATCGCGGAGTTTGCTGTTATTGGCCGGATCTGCGCCGCCTTCCTTAACTGCAACGGCGATCTCTCTTCCGATCACGGTAAATATCTTTCCCTTGGCCGCATCGTTCTTTTCTTTCTTATGTTTAATATTGGCAAATTTGGAATGTCCTGACATTTTTCCTGCTCCTTTTCTTGTTTCTTCTATATTTATCGTATTTCTATCATAATCTGTAACGGTCATGTCCTTACAGTTACCATAATCCTAAATATTTTAGCATTATTTTAAGTCCTTGGCAAGAGCTTTTCTGTGGATTTTCCCTTCGGCCATTTTATTCATATTTTCCTGCTGGACGGCTCCGAAACAGCAACGTTTTCTTGACAGCTTTTACAGGCATGTTATAATAGAACTACATAATTATCAAAATATGGAGGCAGCACTATGAAAAAGATTGAAATCGATACCTTTTTGAAATTTCAGTTCGTAAGCAATCCTTCCTTCTCACCCGATGGAAAGTACATTGCCTTTGTGGTATCCAACGCAGACAGAGCGGAAAATACATACAAAGCCAACCTCTACGTTTACGATATGGCTGAAAAAAAGGTTCGGAAGATGACCAGCGGCGGCGACGCAAAGAGCTATGTCTGGACAAACGACAATACCCTTCTCTTCCCGGCTGCAAGATGCAGCGAGGTGAAGAAGAAACAGGAAGCCGGAGAAGCCCTCACAAGCTTCTATGAGATCTCCCCCGAAGGCGGAGAGGCCTGCCACGCCTTTACGGTGCCCGCAAAGATCATCGGCTTTAAAGCACTGCCCGACGGACGTTTCCTTATGACTGCAAGCCAGGATAATCATAAGGACACAAGAAAGAAATCCTATGAGGTCTTCGATGAGCTTCCCTTCTGGGGCAACGGCTTAGGCTACACCAACGCAAAGAGAAACCGCTTTGCCGTTTATAACAGAGAAAACGGAGAGCTTTCTTACGTGGCCTGCGACTGGACCGACTGCACCCAGTCCTCTGTCCTGGGCGATCTTCTCCTTTATAAGGCGTATCCCTGGAAGCAGAACGTGCGCGGCTTAAACGAGGGAATTTATCTCTATAACTTAAAGACCGGCGAGACAAAGACATTGCTGGAGCCGGATACCATGCACACCGGAACCATCGAGCTCTTAAACGAAAATGAGGCTCTTGTGGCTGCCATCGATTCCGACTACCGCTATACCAATAAGTACAACAGCTTCTATAAGATGAACTTAGCGGACGGCTCCATGAACCTGTTTGTACCCTATGACGCCTCCATCGCCTCCGGTTCTGTGGGAAGCGACGCAAGATACGGCTCCGGCCGCGGCCAGAAGCTGTTAAACGGCGACTTCTATTTTATCTCCACTGTGGACGACTTTGCATGGTTAAGAAAGCTGGACAAGGACGGCAATATCTCCGACAGCCTCACAAAGGGAAGCTCCTGCGACAGCTTCGACGTCAACGGCGAACACCTGGTAAGCTGTGAGCTCCAGGGAACAAAGCTTGCGGAGCTTTACCTGGACGGTGAGCAGATCACCCACTTCAACGACTTTGTTGGAGAGGAATATTCCGTTGTGACCCCCGAGACCTTTTCCTTCACTGCCAGCGACGGCTATGAGATCCACGGCTGGGTGATGAAGCCGGCGGATTATGAGGAGGGCGTTTCCTATCCGGCCATCTTCCATATCCACGGAGGCCCCCGCACCGTATTCTCCGACGTATTCCATCACGAGATGCAGATGTGGGCCAATGCCGGATACTTCGTATTCTACTGCAATCCCAGAGGCTCTGACGGCCGCGGCACCGATTTCGGAAACATCAACGGCATCTACGGGACCGTGGACTACCAGAACCTGATGGATTTCACCGACGAGGTATTAAAGAGGTATCCCCAGATCGATACAGCCCGTGTGGGCGTTACCGGCGGCTCCTACGGCGGCTTCATGACCAACTGGATCGTCGGCCACACCGACCGCTTCAAAGCAGCTGTATCCCAGCGTTCCATCTCCAACTGGGTATCCTTTGAGCACAACTCCGATATCGGCCACACCTTTATCGTAAACAACCAGGGCGCCAATACAAGAGAGAATGTGGAGCTTCTCTGGAAGCAGTCCCCGCTCCAGTATGCCCCCAACTGCAAGACTCCGATCCTCTTTATCCACTCCGACGAGGACTACCGCTGCTATATGGCAGAGGGACTTGCCATGTACAGCGCCGTTATGAGAAACGGCTGTCCCTCCAGGCTCTGCCTTTTCCACGGCGAGAACCATGAGCTCTCCCGCGGCGGAAAGCCGGAAAACAGGATCGACCGTATGACGGAGATCTTAAACTGGATGGACCAGTATCTGAAATAGGACCGACCAAAGAATCCCCCGTCCGGAAGCGGCTCTGCTGCCTGCCCCGGACGGGGGATCCTTTTATTCTTCGTTTTCTTTTTCACATTCCGGCCCGGCATCCCGTTCCGCCGCTACCGTCTGTATGATTTTATTCTCTGCCTTTACGATACTGAACCGATAGCCTCCGAAGACCACCTGGCCCTTTTCATCATCCTCCGGCAGATGGCCCAGCCTTGAGATCAGGAAGCCGTTTAAGGTGTCAAAATTATCCTTATCGTCCTCGTCAAATTCCATCTCCAGGGCGTCCTCCACATCGTCCAGAGGCGTCATGCCCGAAAGCTGGAAGCTTCCGTTTTCTTTGACCACGATATCGGGCTCCTCGTTGTCGTATTCATCCATGATGTTTCCGACGATCTCCTCCAGGATATCCTCCATGGTCACGATCCCGGCTGTCTGGCCGTATTCGTCGATGACGATCTCCATATGGATCTTCTCCGACTGCATCTCCTTAAATAAGGCATTGATATTTTTCGCCTCCGGAGCAAAATGGGCGCTCCTTAAAAGGCCGTCGATCTGGCTGATGGGCCTGTCCAGATACTCCTCCTGCTCTGCAAAATAAAGCACGTCCCGCATATGGAGCACGCCTACGATATTGTCGATATCCTCCTCGTAGACCGGGAACCTGGAATTGTTGGCCTCTTTTACGATGAAATCCACCGTTTCCTTTAAGGTCATAGTGCTTTCCAGGGCCACCACGTTCTTTCTGTGGGTCATGATATCCGACGCCACTTTATCGTCAAACTCAAAGATATTGGTAATCATTTCCGCTTCGCTGGCTTCCAGCACGCCCTGATCGTGGCCCTCGTTTACCATATACATGATATCCTCCTCGGTCACCTTCTCATTGGAGGACCGGATATCAATGCCCACTGCTTTTAAGACTACAAAGGCCGCCACGCTGATGAGCCAGGTGAACGGCGAAAGCAGCTTAATGGCCCACTCTACCACCGAAAGCGCCTTATAGCAGAACCGGATCGGGCTCTTGGCTGCCACGTGCTTGGGGATTATAACTCCCAGGCAGACCAGAAAAAAGGCCACCGCAAAAAATGCCGCTGCAAGGGCCAGCCCCGCTGCAAGGCCCGGAGCCACCGCAAGCTTCACTGCCAGAAATCTCCGGATGTATCCCGCTGTCTGCGGCAGGGTAAAGGCTCCCAGCGCCAGTGTGAAAAAGCAGGTGACCACCTGGTTGGTGCGGACAAACTTCCCTGGATCCTCCTGGATCCTCAAAAGAGCCGCCGCCTTTTTATTTCCCTCGTCCCGCTCGTCCTCCAGCGCACTGGTGTTCAGCGCCTGGATCGCCGCCCCAAAGCCGTAGATCAGATAAAATACAGCCACGGAAGCCGCAAACAGCAAAATTCCTATCCACGAATTACCATCGTCCATGAAAAATCTTTCCACTCCTTTTTTATCATTTGTATCCTAATATAGCATCATTGCCACATTTCGTCAACAAAACTCCCGAAATTCACGCCCTTATGTAGCAAGCTCCAGGCTGATCCGCAGGGCTTCGTTGACTTTTTCCTGAAGATTTTCATCGATATGGCATATTTTCTCCCTGAGTCTCTGTTTATCAATGGTTCGCAGCTGCTCCAGGAGGATCACTGAGTCCCGGACCATGTCGCACTGTCTGGCGGAAAGCTCCACGTGGGTGGGCAGCTTTGCCTTATTCATTTTCGATGTGATGGCCGCACAGATCACCGTTGGACTGTGCTTATTTCCCACATCATTCTGTATGATGAGCACCGGCCGGACTCCTCCCTGTTCAGAGCCCACCACCGGCCGCAGGTCTGCATAATAAATATCTCCGCGTCTGATGATCAAAGGTTTCACTCTCCGAAATGGTTTTCAGGTCTCCCTGTACCGAAAGTATTGACACTCTACGATTACCTTATGCAGAACTGCCGCAAAATGATGCCGGAACCTGAAACCGGGCCGGCATTTAAAGGCCGCTTCCCCCTGGGACCGGAATGCTTGTTAAAGCTCCCCGGCCTCCCTGGTCCGTCCCCCGGACACATAGACCCTGGGCAGGCGTTTTCCCATGAGGCATGGGATCTCATAATGGAACCGGCCGCTTAAGTCCGCCAGCTCTTCCATGGTGATCTCCTCTGTTCCGTCCCGGCCCAAAAGAGTCACCTCATCTCCCTCTCTGGCCTCCGGGATCCTGGTCATATCGATCATCAGCTGGTCCATACAGATCCGGCCCAGGATCCTGGCCCGCGTCCCATGGACCAGCACCTCCCCTTTATTGGAAAGGCTCCTGGGATAGCCGTCTCCATAGCCGATGCTGACAGTGGCCAGACGCATGGGACGGTCCGCCACAAAGGTCCCTCCGTAGCTCACCGCCGCCCCCGGTCCGATCTCCTTTATATAGGTAATAAAGCTTTTCAGCTCCATGGCCGGTTCCAGAAAAAGAGCCTCCCTCTGTACCTGGTCCGACGGATACAGGCCGTACAGGATGATCCCGGCCCGGACCGCCGTTCCATGGCTCTCCTTCAGATCCATGATCCCGGCGCTGTTGGCACAGTGAAGGATGGGAATGGAAACGCCCGCTTCCTTTACCATCTGCGAAAAATCCAGGAACGCCTGAAGCTGCTCCCGGGCAGAGGTCTTATCCGCCTCGTCAGCCCTGGCAAAGTGGGTGAACATGCCCTCTGTCACGATCCCTGGAAGTCCGGCGATCTCTTTCACCACCTGGGCCTGTTCCCGGCCGGGCCTCAGACCGATCCGGTTCATCCCGGTGTCCACCGCAATGTGGACCCTGGCCGTCATCCCCATGGACACCGCCGTTTCCGAAAGCCGTTCTGCCCGCGTAAGATCGAACACTGCCGTCCGGATCTCCTGCTCCACCATGCTCCCATACTGGCACTCCGGCACCGGTCCCAGCACCAGCACCGGCTTTTTTATTCCATTTCCTCTAAGCTCCAGTGCCTCCTCCGCCGTGGCCACCGCATAGCCTGCGGCATCCTCTTCAATGGCTTTCGCTGTCTGGACCGCCCCATGGCCGTAGCCGTTGGCCTTTACCACGCCGATGATCCTTGTTCCCTCTGGCAGCACGCTCCGGATCGCCTTCATATTCTTCCGGATCCGGTCCAGATCCACCTTCACATACGCTCTTTTATACATTTCCATTGACCACCTCTCCGATACAGCCTGCCAGTTCCCCGGCCAGGACCGAGTGAACGCCGTATTTTTTCTCAGCCGCTTCTCCTGCCAGTCCATGGACATAAACGCCCAGGGACGCCGCCTCGCAGTCGTCCATTCCCATGGCTAAAAGTCCCGCAATGACCCCTGTCAGCACATCCCCGGATCCTCCCTTGGCCATGGCCGGAGAACCGCTTAAGTTTATAAACAGCTTTCCGTCCTTTCTGGCCGTCACCGTGGCCGCATCCTTCAAAACGCAGGTGACGCCGTACTGGTCAGAAAACTCCCTGGCCGCTGCCAGGGGATCCTCCTTGATCTCCTCCACCGGCTTTTCCGTCAGCCGGGAAAATTCCAGCACATGGGGCGTCAGAATGATATTTTCTGTAAAATACCCCTTTAGATACGGATATCTGGCCGCCAGGTTCACCGCGTCGGCGTCCATGACGATGGGCACATAGGCGTCGCTTAAGACTGCCTCCACCAGTGTCCTGGCATACTCCTCCTGGCCCAGTCCGGGGCCCAGGACGATGGCGTCAGCCCAGCCCGTCTGGGAACGGATATACTCCTTAAATTCCCCTGGCTCCTCGCTGGCCCACTGGGGATCAAAGGAGGACAGCACCGCCTCCGGCAGCCGCTCCTGGATCACACTGCGGTTTTCCTCCACCGTCATGATCTTCACCAGCCCAGCCCCGGTACGGTACGCCGCCAGGGCAGAAAAATACGCGGCTCCCGCCATGTTTTTTGCCCCGGCGATCACCAGGATCTTTCCATAGGTCCCCTTGTGGGAATCCGCCCGCCGCCTGGGGATCTCCATAAGATCCTCCGGTCCGTGGGCATGGACGTGCTCTCCGGCCTGCTCCGGATCCTCGGGCACGAAGCCCACGTCCTCCACAAAAAGCCGTCCGCAGTATTCCCGGCCCGGAAACAGGGCCTGGCCCACCTTCCTCATGCCAAAGGTCACAGTCACATCCGCCTTTACGGCGCAGCCCATGACAGCCCCTGTGTCTGAGCTGATGCCCGACGGCATATCCACCGCCGCCACCGGGACCAGCTCCCGCTGCCGTTTTTCCTCCATGAGGCCGATGAGTTCCTTATAAACGCCCTCCACCGGCCTTGAAAGCCCGATGCCAAACACTGCGTCAATGATCAGATCACAGGCCTCTGGAAGCGGATCGCCCAGGGTAAGGATGGGGATCCCCAGCTTTTCTGCCACCGAAAGCTGGACCTCCAGCTCCCGGCTCCGTTTCCCCTCCAGGGACGGAAGGAGGATGACAGAGGAAAAGCCCTGGAGCGTCAGCATCCTGGCCGCCGCCGCGCCGTCGGCCCCGTTGTTTCCAAACCCGCAGACTGCCCAGACCGTCTTCCTCTTCCTTTCCTTTAAAAGCCGCTCCCTTCCCGGACCATGCTCCAGGGCCTCATTCCCCGAAAGCCCCGGCTCCAGAAGCTCTCTGGCCCGTTTCACCACCTCCAGGGCCGCCCGCTCCATCAGTACCAGGGATGGGATCCCATATTCCTCGATGCTTCTTTGATCCACCGCCTTCATCTCTGCGGCATTCAGCAGATCCCTCATTCCGTCACTCTCCTTCCCCCACGGCAAAGGCCATGGCGTACTCCCTTGTATTGGAAATGGATACCTCCAGCCGGAGGATCCCCTTTTCTTCTGCTGTCTTTCTGGCTCTGCCATACAGGTTCACATAGGGCTTTCCAAGCTCATCCCGGAGGACCTCGATGTCCCCTGGCATAAAGTCCCGGAAGCCCGTCCCGAAGACCTTGGCCACAGCCTCCTTCACAGCAAAATCGCCGGCAAGGACAGAGGCTTTCCCCCCTGCCTGCCGGCGCTCCCTTTCTGTATACACACGCGATAAAAAAGCCTCTTTTTCACAGGCTTTTTTCATCCGCTCAATTTCCACTAAATCACAGCCCGTTCCAAGGATCATACTGTTTTTTCCCGTTCCTTCCGCTCCCGCTCGTCCTGCATACTGCATACCCGGTAGGAAAGACGCATCAGACTCTCTGAAAGATGAACGTTTTCCACCACCACATCGTCGGGCACGTTGAGGTCCGTATGGGCAAAATTCCAGATGGCCTTGATCCCTGCCCGGACCAGACGGTCTGCGATCTCCGGCGCTTTGGACTTGGGGATCGTAAGGGCCGCGATCTGCACCTCGTTGTCCACAATGAACTGCTCCAGATTGTCAATGCTGCGGATCTCCACCCCGCGCACCACCAGGCCGATGAGCCGCGGGTTGATGTCGAACATTCCCTTGATCATGAAGCCGCGTTTTTCAAAGTTGGTATAATTGGCAATGGCCTGGCCCAGGTTTCCGGCTCCGATGATGATCAGGTTATGCTGCCGGTCGATGCCTAAGATCCTGGCAATCTCCGTATAAAGATACTTTACATTATATCCATATCCCTGCTGCCCGAAGCCGCCGAAGTTATTGAGATCCTGGCGGATCTGGGAGGCGGTGACCTTCATCCTGGCACTCAGCTCATTGGACGAGATCCTTTCGATCCCCTCCTCCATCAGCTCGCCCAGATAGCGGTAATACCGGGGCAGTCTGGAAATTACTGCCTTTGAAATCTGTCTCTCTTCTGTCATGTTGTGTCTTCACCTTCCTGTGTAACGATCAAATAGCACCTGCATACAGGGGCAGCACGCCCCGGTACGCCGATGCTAACATTATAGCATATCTATACATTTTGTCAAATCCTTGTCAAGTGGATCGGGAGGAAATTACGCTTACCAGTCCCCACGCTTCAGCGCTGCCGACAGGCGGACCAGCCTGTATATCCTGTATACGAAAAGGAACGGGCCGGAAACGGCCGAAAGGATACAGGACACGAGGAAGATCCCCACATCGTCCTGCCGCTGGTGATTGGAGGAGGCCGCGTATTTCGCAGTAAACGGCTCCATTTTCAGCATATCCAGCTCTGCCTGGTGGCGGAATGTGGGATAGTCGATGCGTATAAAGGAGCTGAAGGGCGCAAAGAAACAGATCGTCAGAAACAAGATTCCTCCGGTCCTGGATGGATAAAACATATCGAAAAAGAACTGGTCATTCACCAGAACGTTACCAAAAAAACAGAGGGACGACCACATCTCCTCCTGGCTTCTGAAAATAATAGACCGAGCAGATATGGTTCCGGAAGGCCAGCACCGATCCCACAAGGGCAGCTCCCACAAGGAAAGAAACGATCAGCCGCTTCCGGAGCTTTTTCACTTCCTTCCCGGCACAGTTCCGGCAGACGCCCAGCCTGGCGCCTCTTTCAGTGAGTTCTTTATAACAGTCCCGACATATTTTCTTTCTCTCTGTCATACTCCATTCCTCCCTTCCCATCTGAAACCTCCGGTCCTGATTTCAATATTTTTCACACTACATCGAATTAATGTTTGTATTTAACAAAAGTATATCATTTTTTTTATTTTATTCAATAAATTATTTCTTACGAATGATTTCTTTTTCTTAGATCCACGTCTTCCCATCCATGAAACCATTGAAAATCCCCCGGACCTATATTATACTATACTATTGACCGGGGGCGCGTCGTCCCCGGTGAAGCCGTGTCCGGAGGCCGCCCTGAAAACCGGCTCCCGGCGGGAATCCGCAGTCATTATATCTGTACAATACTAGGAGGAAACTATGATACTGTCCTGCAGCAGCATCTGCAAATCCTTTGGAAGCGACGACATCTTAAAAAACGCTTCCTTTCATATAGAAGAACACGAAAAAGCCGCCGTTGTGGGCATCAACGGAGCCGGGAAGTCCACGCTCCTAAAGATCATCACCGGAGAGCTTCCGGCAGACTCCGGGGAAGTGGTAATCTCCAAGGGAAAGACCCTGGGCTACCTGGCCCAGAACCAGGACCTTTTAAGCCACCGGACTATTTATGATGAAATGCTGGAGGTAAAGCGGCCGGTGATTGAAATGGAGGAACGGCTCCGGGAGCTGGAGGTCTCCATGAAGCTAGCCGAAGGTGAGGAGCTGGAGGCCATGATGGATACATACAGCCGCTTAAGCCACCAGTTCGATCTCATCAACGGCTATGCCTGGAAAAGTGAGATCGTGGGCGTTTTAAAGGGCCTGGGCTTTCCGGAGGAGGAATTCGGAAAACAGATCTCTACCCTCTCCGGCGGCCAGAAGACCCGGGTGTCCCTGGGAAAACTCCTTCTGACCAGCCCGGATATCATCCTTCTGGACGAGCCCACCAACCACCTGGACATGTCCTCCATTGCCTGGCTGGAGAATTATCTGTTAAACTATAAGGGAAGCGTCATCATTGTGGCCCATGACCGGTATTTCCTGGATAAGATCGTCACCAAGGTGGTGGAGCTGGACAACGGAAAGGCCACCGTCTACCTGGGCAACTATTCTGCGTACAGCGAAAAGCGGGCCCAGATGCGGGCCATCCAGATGAAGGCCTACTTAAACCAGCAGCAGGAGATCAAGCACCAGGAGGAGGTCATTGAAAAGCTGAAATCCTTTAACCGGGAGAAGTCCATCAAGCGGGCGGAAAGCCGGGAAAAGATACTGAATAAGATAGAGGTACTGGAAAAGCCCACAGAGATCAACGACGCCATGGACATCCGTTTAGAGCCCAATATCTTAAGCGGAAACGACGTCTTAACGGTCCGGGACCTGCAGAAGTCCTTCGGCCTCCAGCATCTGTTTTCCCATGTGGATTTTGACGTAAAGCGCGGCGAGCGGGTGGCCATCATCGGCGACAATGGCACCGGAAAGACTACGATCCTGAAAATGATCAACGGCCTTGTGACGCCGGATCACGGGGAGATCACCCTGGGCTCCCGGGTCCACATCGGCTACTATGACCAGGACCATCAGGTGCTCCATATGGATAAGACCCTGTTTGAGGAGATCTCCGACGCCTATCCAGGCATGAACAACACCCAGATCCGCAACACCCTGGCCTCCTTCCTGTTTACCGGCGATGACGCCTTTAAGCGCATCGGAGACTTAAGCGGCGGCGAGCGTGGCCGGGTGTCCTTAGCCAAGCTGATGCTCTCTGAGGCCAATTTCCTGATCCTGGACGAGCCCACCAACCACCTGGACATCACCTCCAAAGAGATCCTGGAAAATGCCTTAAGCCATTACGGCGGCACAGTCCTTTACGTATCCCACGACCGTTACTTCATCAACAAAACGGCCACCCGGATCCTGGATCTGACCGGAGGGAAGCTTTTAAATTATATCGGAAATTATGACTACTACCTGGAAAAACGGGAAGCTATGATGGCGGCCCATTTTGGGACCAGCTCCGACGGGACAGCCAAAGCCCCGGCTGCGGGAGGCTCTGTGTTTTCCGGAAGCGTGCTCCGGACCGCAGGAGCGGCTGATTCCGGCCAGGCCTCCGTTTCTGTCCAGTCTGTCTTCCCAAACTCTCCTGCCACAGACACAAAGCTGGACTGGAAGGCCCAGAAGGAGGAACAGGCCCGGCTCCGGAAACGCCAGAACGATCTGAAAAAGGTGGAGGCCGAGATCCACGACCTGGAGACCAGAGACGGAGAGATCGACGCACTCCTCTGCGACGAAAGCGTCTTCACAGACGTGGCAAGGCTCATGGAGCTTAATAAAGAAAAAGAAGACCTGGCAGCAAAGCTGGAGGTCCTTTATGAAAAATGGGAAGAGCTGGCGGAATAACGCCAGCTCTTTTTCTTCCTGTCCGGTGCTCTTCTATAATCCCCGCTCCTTCAGCCCTTCGGCCAGATGGATATAAAATTCCATGACATTGAATCCTTTGTAGTCCTCCCTGGCCAGATCGATCATGTCGCCATGGGAAATACCGCGGAGGTATGTATTCTTAAGAGTGCCCCTGAAATTGGTCCACTGGGCAGATTCCTCCGTCACAAGCCCGTCGCTCCCTGCGTCCAGGAGCTTCAGGATCCAGTAGGGGATACTGAGAAGCCAGCAGCTTGCCCCGCATTTCATCATGCTGGCATAGCTCTGGTAATACACGCTGGATGAATCCGGATATTTCCGGTTGAATTCCTGTGTCCAGGCACAGGATAACTGGCGGCTGGCAACATAGGCGTTGGGCGCCCGGTCTCCCAGCATTCCAAAATACCGGTCTATAAGGCCGCAGATCCCCCGGTACAGAAAATCCGGCAGCTTCATTAAAAGATCCGCCAGCATGGAGCCGCGGTGGGGCGTACAGATGGTGGTCAGAGAAGCCACATAGGGGGCCATATGGAGGCCGCTGATGAGATATCTGGAATCCAGCCCGCCCTTGGAATGGGCAATGATGTTCACCTTCTCCTCCCCGTTCTCCCGAAGGATCTCAAAAATTTTTTCCCTGAGGATCCCGGCGTTTTCCTCCACAGTCCCCCAGGCCTCCTGGTGGCCGTAAAAGACCCTGGCTCCGTTTTTCTTCAGCGCCCTGGGGATCCGCCCCCAATAGTTAAAATAATGAAAATCCCGGAAGCCCACGCCATGGACCAGCAGCAGCGGATATTTTGTGCTGCACACATTCTTTTCCGCCCTCACATCGTCCAGGCTGATCCTGTAAAGGATATGGTCCGTCTCCTGCTTTGCCAGACCGCGCACATAGAGAGCCAGGCCATAATTTAAAAACGGGATCCACAAAAGCATCCATACCAGCAGCCGTCTGGCGATCCTGAGCCGCCGGCACACCAGGCACATCCAGCACAGGATCCCCAGGAAACACACATAAGCTGCCAGAAAGCCCAGGATCAGAAAAATGCCGGAAAGCCCCGGGCCATGGGTCATCAGATCCCATATCCCGAGGCTTCCAAGGACCGGCATTGTCCAAAGGGTACACGTCAGCGCTCCCGTCAGGAGCCTTAAAAGCCTTACATGAAGCTTTTCCGCCGCTGTCAGCACGGCCTCATACCGTCCAGCCATTATGATCCTTTCTCATCCGGTATATTCTTACAGTTTTTCCACAGCTTCCGCTGCCTTCTCAAGGAATTCTGCCTTCACATATTCCACGGTTCCCTCGTCCACGGAGCCTGCGATCTCCGGACGGATGGGGATCTGGGCCAGCACGGGGATCCCGTACTCTTTTCCAACTTCCTCCACCTTGCTCTCGCCGAATACAGAGATCTTCTTTCCGCAGTCCGGACACTCCAGATAGCTCATGTTTTCAATGAGACCGATGATCGGAACGTCCATCTTTTTAGCCATGTTCACAGCCTTTCCGACGATCATGGAGACCAGCTCCTGGGGAGAGGTCACGATCAGGATGCCGTCCACCGGCAGGGACTGGAATACAGTCAGCGGAACGTCACCGGTTCCCGGAGGCATATCCACGAACATATAGTCAATGTCCTTCCAGTAGGTCTCGTTCCAGAACTGTTTTACAGCGCCTGCGATCACAGGTCCTCTCCAGATCACCGGATCGCTCTCATGCTCTAACAGCATGTTGGAGGAGATCACCTCGATCCCGGTGGAGGATACCGCCGGTACCAGAAGCTTTCCGTCCGGGGTCACGCAGAGGGGATCGTGGATCCCGAAGGATTTGGGGATGGAGGGACCGGTAATATCCGCGTCCAGGATCCCCACCTTATAGCCTCTGGCTCTCATCTGGCACGCCATTAAAGAGGTCACCAGGGATTTTCCAACGCCGCCCTTTCCGCTGACAACGCCGATGACCTTCTTTACAGAGCATCCCTCCGCCAGCTTTTCCTCAAAGCTCTTTTTATCCGGGACCCGGCTGTCGCAGTTGGCAGTGCAGGATCCGCAGTCATGATTGCAATTCTGTGCTTCACTCATTTTGCTTGATTCCTCCAGATATAGTTTGTTTCTTTATTCCTTTAAGCCTGTTTCAATGAGGGTGCATACGGCTTCCAGAGCCTCCTCCTCATCCTTTCCGTCGCAGCAGACCTCCACTTCCGTTCCGCACCGGATTCCGGAAGCCATGACATTTAAAACGCTTTTGGCATTGATCTGCTGGTCTTTATACAGAATATTCACCTTTGATTCAAATTTCATGGAAGTCTGACATAATAATCCTGCCGGACGCAGATGGAGGCCGGAGGGATTTACAACCTGAACTTTTCTTGAAACCATGGACAGAACTCCTTCCCATTTTATACTCTTATGCAATTCTATAATAGTTTGGCAGTTCTGTCAAGGTTTGGCCTGGCGGAGGCACGACATACGCATGAATTGTTTTCCTTCCTCTTTTTCAGAATATCTTG
>OLFX01001691.1_pt1 | contig 22969 bp, 19 predicted proteins | sample 1605091 | NCBI WGS metagenome assembly OLFX01 (sample SAMEA3888906, study PRJEB22519) | human gut metagenome | biome: human gut; feature: human-associated habitat; material: faeces | place: Denmark | collected 2012 | reverse complement strand
TCTGCTATTTATAAAATTGTACGGATTATCAGGGTTAACCCAAAGTGTTATTTTTGTACCTTCCGGCACTGGATCTGTCTTTTGGTCTGTTATTGTCAATGTAATTTTTTTATTATCAACAGTATATTCACCAATTTGTCTATATCTGCGTACAGACTCTCCATCCCCTGTAGTTGTCCAATAAGGCTCATTCTCTATAACAACCACCTCAACTTCTAAAGTACATACTTCTGCATTATGTGTCATTGCCGGAAGAACCACAAATAATACAAATAGTAACATCCCCATCCCAATGATTAAAAAAACAAGACTGACAATTACATTTTTTATATTGATACCCTTTTTCATTCCATCTCTTTCACTTTCTATTTTATTATTCATAAAACACAAATTTCTCATTTGCAAATTCGATTTGAGTTTCATCTTACCTGCACGCAATTGCTATTTTTCATTATTTGCCTTTTAAACTTATCCTTACTTTTCCACCTATTACCGCATCATCATACTGCTCTTGTGTTAAATAATAGATACTCTCATACCCAATTGTTGTATCTCTTCCAACAATCGGATAAAAACTCCCCTCTTTTTATATCTCAGCTTTAAAGATGCAGTCAGGATCAGATACCGCATAACATTTTATAGTAAAGGTATCATTCGTCAGTGTTCCCCCACGTCCTCCCAGTGTAATGATTTCAAAGTCTTCATTGTATTTTCCCTTTAATACTTTTTTCGCAATGCGAACCTCGCTTTTTGTTGAATCAAAAATTCCAGCACCCCCACTTTGTCCTATCATAAGACATACCATGACCATAATTACTGTGATTCTTCTCAAGTTTCTCATAATACTGCACCTCACCCTTCATATATCAAGCGATAACGTCCTGACGCTGTTCGTAGTTAGTGTCTGCTGACCAAGCAGTTCTTTGCAGTTTTCGACTCTTATATCAGTTCCAATCATGTAAAAATCGGAACTGATAATGATTCCTATGGCAATTATACAATTTGCCGTTTTTCTTTTCAAGGTGAACTATGTGTAGTCCTGCGAATCTATGCAACCATCCTTCCCAATCCTTCCGCTGCACTCGCATACCTCTCCTGTCTCAGTGTTTTTCTTATTCTCTAATACTTTTTTGTTTCAAACTTTACTCCTGATTTTTCGGATACAGTTCGTTTAAAATCATCAAAACCTTCATCAAAAAGTTGTAAATTTCTTCTTGCCTGCAATTATCTCTCATGTTACAATGACAGAAAGCATATTTTACAAAATCTTTATGGTGCATTTGCCATCTATATTCTGGAAACGGCTGATTATCTCTGATAATCTCCGTAATTCATTCGTATCTATGCTTTCAATTACCCATTAACTAATTTAAAAGCAGGAGACGAATATCAGAAATATAGTTTTCTCCTGCCTGGACAGTTTTCCAACTGCCCCGCCGATCTCAGGAGGAATCATTTATGGCAAAACGAAAAAGAAAACTACAAAACACAAAGAAAACTTTCACAGTTAAAGTTCCCGCAGCCAACCGGAATTATAAGGACACCGTTTTTCGGATGTTATTTTCCAACCGTAAGAACCTGCTTTCACTCTACAACGCAGTAAATCAGAGAGATTATAAAAATCCTGATGACTTGGAAATCGTCACATTAGAAAATGCAATTTACATGGGTATGAAAAATGACCTGGCATTTATCATTGATACTAATTTATATCTGTACGAGCACCAGTCAACCTACAATCCAAATATCCCTCTTCGGGATTTATTCTATATTAGTAACGAATATCAGAAACTCGTGGATAAGAAATCTCTCTATTCTTCTACTTTGCAAAAAATTCCTGCGCCGAATTTTATTGAGTTTTATAATGGTTCAACGATATTGTCTGACTGCACTGAACTTAAGCTTTCTTCAGCATTTGAAAATCTGTCAGGCGAACCAAAGCTTGAATTGACTGTCACTGTATTAAATGTAAACGAAGGACATAATGCTGAATTGATGCAACATTGCAGCACTTTGAAAGAATACGCGCAATATGTCGCCAGAGTACGGCACTATGCTGCCAACATGTCTCTGAATCAGGCTGTAGAATGTGCTGTTGACGAATGCATAAAGGAAGGGATTCTTGCAGAATTTCTTTCCAAAAATCGTGCGGAGGTTATCAGTATGAGTATCTTTGAATATGATAAAGAATTGGAAGAGAAGAAATTGCGAAAGGCTGAGTATGAAGCCGGTTTTTCTGATGGTGAAAAATCCGGACACAAAACCGGATTTTCCGAAGGTCGTGAATCTGGATTTTCCGAAGGACAAAGCCATGCTGCAATTGAAACTGCCAGAAGGATGCTGCAATCGAACAAATTTACTATAGAAGAGATTGCAAAATTTTCAGGTTTATCCCAACAGGAAGTAGAAACTATTTCTTCTGACGCATAAGAAGAAGCAAGCCGCCACAAATGTGGCGGCTGATCCAATGATACACTATATTTTTATCCATATTTTGCTCTTTGTTTTTCTTCTTTTCTCCCTTGCCATCAATGCATATCGTATGGAAAAGATATTACGAAGCCTTCACCTGAAACGAAGGATCTTCCTCGATCAATTCAATAAATGCTTCTGCGACATCCGGATCAAACTGCGTGCCTTTTCCTTTTTCTAATTCCCCGATCGCATACTCCACGCTTAAGGCATCCTTATAAGCCCTCCGGGACACCATTGCATCAAAGCTGTCACACACTGCAAGGATCCTGCCTAAAATCGGGATGTCCGTTCCCTTGACACCGCCCGGATAGCCTTTTCCATCATAGCGTTCATGATGGGATAAAACCGCCGGAATGACATAGTTCATATTCGGGAGGAAATGGATCATCTCAATGGAATTCTCCACATGAGTTTTCATTACATCGTATTCCTCATCTGTCAGTTTGCCCTTCTTCTTTAAGATGCTTTCCGGGATACCGATTTTTCCGATATCATGGAGCAGACCTGCCACTTTTGCAGTCTGGATATCATCCTTTGGAAGCCCCATTTTTGCTGCAAGCTTCATCGCATACCCGGAAACATTCTCAGAGTGTTCAAAGGTGAACGAATCCTTGGCATCAACTGCTGCCATCAGCGCAAAAATCGTCGGCGTTACCTGCTCATAACCTTTCTCCCTGCTCTGTTCCTGTCCCTCAAAACTCTTCTCGTAAATCTCGATACGGTTTTTACCATTTCCTTTTGCATAGAAGGCTGCCCGTCTTGCCTGACGGAATAATTTTCTTGCACTTTCTGCCATGTTTTTGTCCCATGCGATTCCAATGCTGAACGTAATCGGCTGGATGACTTTTGGCTTATCTTCTTTCTGTTCTAATATCGTATTCTGTATCAGCCGCGCAAACGACAATAGTATTTCTTTTCTGCTTTCTTCCGCAATAATAAGAAATTCATTGGAACCGACACGGAATACCGACATTTTGTCACTGCAGAGGTTCTGCACCTGGGATGCGCTCCACCTCAGGATCTGGTCTCCGGTCTCCTCGCCGTACAGATCATTGTATAACTTAAAGTTATCCATATCCAGATATATCATTCCTGTCGGATGTTCCTTTATGTCCAGATTTTTCATAAATTCACTGCAATAGCTGCGGTTATACAGACCTGTCAGTTCATCATGAATGGACACCTGATATACTTTTTCATAGGCACTGATATTTTTTAATGCGCCGGATACGCTGTTCCCGATCTGCCGGATACAGTCCACCTCATCATAGATCAGCCTGTTTTTTCTGTGAAGCTCCACATATAAAAATCCATAAATTTTATCGTCATACTTAAAAACTGCGATCTCCGGTTTTTTATGAATGCCGCCGGTGCCACAGAATGACCTCAGCCTTGCCTCTTCCTCTATGTCCAGCACCCGGTCTCCGTCTGCCGTACACTCCACAAAATGGTCATCTCTTTTTTCAAAAATACGTGCATACGAGTCCGGTACTGCCGAACTGACGGTGCTTCGGACTTTCTGGTACAGTTCTTTTTTATTCAGGATCGAGGCCGCCATATCCTGAAATTCCACAAGGCTCTCCACAATGTGTTTTTTCTTCTGGTACAGGATACGCTCCAGCCATTTTCTGGCATAGCTCATGACCAACACCATCCAGAGGCACTGCAGAACGACAAACACTGTGATAAACTGTTTGGTAAAGCTGTCCGTCTGGCCGATCACATGGTCAATGTTTGGCTCCAAAATAATCATTGGAAGAAACGCTACAACTACTGCGATCAAATATACGGCACCTGTTGTCGCACGCATGGAGAATGAGAACAGATACTGTTTATAAATAATGTATACAAAACAGACCGCCATTCCCACTCCGCCAAGGGTATCGAATGGGAAATCACCGCTCCATGGCATCACGCACAGAATATTTCCACCCATGATGAGCAGTGTTCCTATTAATAATGGGCCGAGTTTTTTCCGGTACTCTAATTGTTCCCCGATTTTTTTGTGGGCAAGCAGCGTTACATACACTAACAGAAATATCTCTGCTGCTGCCAGCAACCAGATGCCTGTTTTTGCATGATAATGGTAGGATATACCGCCATTCGCCATGATCTGCACTTCCGGCGGTGGAAGAATACAACCGGTAAAAACATTCAGCAGGACAGCTGATACTGTCACAGCCATACAGCCATACAGAAATCTGTCCTTTCCCCTGATATCAAGATAATGGAACAAAAAATCATATATCAGTATCGGGATCGTAAAAAGTCCCATCAGTGATACATGATACCAGAACTGTATCCCCGGGCTGATCTGCAGTCTCATGAGCACAGCGCCGCCTGTCCAGGACAATAATGCCGACAGTATTGCCTTGAGATCTCTTACTTCTGATGGTTTCTCTGCAACATTCAGAAAACAGAATAATAAAAACAGATAGCATATGAGTGCAGCCATTGGAATACCAATATATATATTTTTGATCAACACCAGATTCATGAAATGTTCCATTTTTCATTCTCCTTCGTGTGAAATATCGTATTTCCATTCGCAGTCTGCCGTCAGATACTGTCTCTGTACGCAGACATATATCATTATGTTACCATATTTTTACATTTCATACAAGAATCTGCACGCTTGTCCATTTCCGTTTCGGATCTGTCCCTGTTCCGTTTCAGTTTCCCTGCCGGAAGCTGTTTTTCTCCTTCGTAAGTTCCAGCATAAGCATAAGCACACTCCATTTCCGGTTCGATGGTGTAAGGACTGCTTTATAGTCAACCGGAATCTGTTTCCGGCGCAGTTCAAACAGTATTTTGTCAAAATGCTTTTCATTCACACCGCAGAATACCATAAGGCTCTCCTGTGGTGCGCTGCCGGTAAATGGTGCTATGAGCACGTTCTTTTTTCCCTCTGCGAGATCCCCGATACTCTGCCGCAAATCTGTGGTTTTGATCTCCTCCAGGCGGATTTTCATTGGCGCAAGCAGCTGTTTTACCGCTTCTTTTTCTTTTACCTGATAGATTAATATTTTTTCCATGTTTTTCTCTCCAGACTTAAGAAAAGCCAAACACAAAATATGTCTGGCTTTTTCTTTCATTCTATCATTTTTTATAACACTTCTTCAATAATTTTCTTTAAAGTGCCGGCAGAACTTTGCAGTTTTTCTGTTTCCTCCTCATCGAGAGCGATCGGGATCCGGTTTTCCACACCGTGCGCTCCCACGATCGCCGGCATGCTTAAGGAAATATCGGAAATCCCGAATTCTCCGTGCATCAGATTCGATACCGGTAAAATGGATTTTTCGTCGCGGATGATCGCCTCGCAGATTCTGCGCACTGCCATTGCAACTCCAAAGTAGGTCGCCTTTTTCTTTGCAATGATCTCGTAAGCACTGTTTTTTACATTCTCTGCAATACGCTCGGTCGCTTCGTCATGGTTGAAGTGTCCGCGCATCTCGCAGAATGTATTGATCGGCACACCCGAAACAGTGGCGCTGCTCCATGCTGCAAGCTCGCTGTCGCCGTGTTCGCCGATGATGAATGCGTGTACACTCCGGCTGTCCACATTCAGATGCTCTCCAAGGTTGTATTTTAATCTTGCAGTATCTAACACCGTTCCGGAGCCAAGCACCCGGTTTTCCGGGAAACCAGACAATTTCAATGCCGTGTAGGTCAGGATATCCACCGGATTGGAAACGATCAGCAGGATTCCTCCGCAGTTTCTTTTTGCAATTTCCGGAATGATGGATTTGAAAATACCAACATTTTTCTGGACAAGGTCTAATCTTGTCTCATCCGGTTTCTGATTGGCGCCTGCTGTCACGATGATGATCGCTGCATCCACAATATCATCATAATCTCCGGCATAGATTTTCATTGGTCTTGCAAAAGGAAGTCCATGGCTGATGTCCAGCGCCTCTCCCTCTGCCCTGTTTTTATCAGCATCGATCAGAACCATCTCGGAAAACAGACCGCTTTCCATTAATGCAAATGCTGTTGCAGATCCTACAAAACCGCATCCGATCATTGCCACTTTTCTCTGATTTACGCTTGTTTCACTCATATTTTCGTCCTCTCTTTCTTTTTTCCGAATATCTCCTGTAAGTGGAGACAACCGCAGAATTTTACTGTTATTCCAGGATTCTTCCGTCCGTAGAAATGGTCACTACCTGCCATGGAATGAATTTTCCACTGTTCTGCAATGCTTTTTTCGCAGCCATCTCAATTCCGCCACAGCAAGGCACTTCCATACGTGTTATTGTAACAGATTTGATGTCGTTGTTTTTGATAATTTCTGTCAACTTTTCAGAATAGTCCACATCATCTAACTTTGGACACCCGATCAGTGTCACATGGCTGCGGATGAATTTACGGTGGAAATCTCCGTAGGCGTATGCGCTGCAGTCCGCTGCGATCAGCAGTTTTGCGCCGTCAAAGTATGGCGCACGGACCGGTGCAAGCTTGATCTGTACCGGCCACTGTGTCAGTTCGGAACGGATTTCTCCTGCCGCCTGCAGCTCTGCGCTTCTGTCTGCATCTGCCTCTCTCCGGATGGCTCTCGCCTGACTTCCCGGACATCCGCATGGTGACTTTGCCACCTCTTTGCTCTTTTTATGTTCTTCCACTGCCTTCTCATCATAAGCTGCCGCCTCACGCTCCACAAAATGGATCGCATCTACCGGACAGGCCGGCAGACAGTCGCCGAGACCGTCACAATAATCATCGCGCATAAGCTTCGCTTTTCCATTCACCATTGCGATCGCTCCTTCATGACATGCCTCTGCGCAAAGACCACATCCTACACATGCTTCCTCGTTGATCTCTATAATTCTTCTTACCATCTTCCATTCCTCCTGTTGTCTGCATATCTATTATTTGTTTCATTTGACTTTCTATGTGCATACTAATATAATAAAGAAAATTTTTCTGTTGTTTTTACAACGTAATTATGTTTTATTCTACGAACATACATTTGAAGGGAGTTTCTATGACAAACGACGATCTGCTTTTATTACAGACCTCTGTATTCACAGGGATCACAACCGATGAGATCAGGGACATGCTCTCCTGCCTCTCTGCACGGGAGACGACATTTATCAAAGACGAGATCATTTTTTCCTATGGGGAAACCATCACAGGCATCGGCATTGTGCTGGAGGGGAATGTACACATTGTAAAAGAGGACTTCTGGGGCAATGCCAATCTGATGGCAGAATGTGTCCCGGGCGATATTTTCGGGGAAGCCTATGCGATCAATTCCACCGAACCGCTGGAAATGAATATTTTTGCTGCTTCCACCTGCCGCATTTTGTTTCTGGAGGTCTCTAAGATCCTGACGGTCTGCCCCTCCGCCTGTGCGTTTCACAACCGGCTGATCCGCAATCTTCTAACGTTAGTGTCCCGGAAAAATTTCCAGTTAAACCGCAAGTTAGAACATATGTCCAAGCGCACCACCAGAGAGAAACTGCTCTCCTACCTGTCCATGGAGTCAAAAAAAGCCAATGCTTCAACCTTTACCATTCCATTCAACCGCCAGCAGCTTGCCGACTATCTCTCTGTCGACCGCTCTGCCATGTCCAATGAATTGTGCAAATTGAGAGATGCCGGCATTTTGGAATTCAACAAAAATACCTTCACGATTTTTGAGAAAAACGATTAAAAGAAACGCTATGATGCTATTTCCTGCACCATAGCGTTTTTTCAGATTCCATTCTCCTTCAGGTAATCCACCCAGATCCCATATTTTGAACCATACAGATGAATGTCGTCGAACGTCAGACTGCTCTTTAAGTTGCCTTCCTCATCGCATACGACCTCATTCATGTCAAGGTAAAAAATATTTTTTCCGTCTGCGAGTGCAGCGATCCGCTCATTCCGCTGCTCGATCCCCACATTGTTAAAGATCGGATCTTTATCACTTTTTTCTTTTGCAACCTTCATGATCCCCTGAACGAAGATCACAGCGTCCGGCTGCAGTTCCCGGAATTTTTCCACTGAATCCTCATAGGCTGTCATGAAACCATCCAGTGTTCCCCTTCCCATCTCATTGATCCCGATCTGGAAATAGATTTTCCCGTATTTTTTTGCCTTAAGCGCTTCCTCTAATGTCACTTTTTCCCCGTCCACTTCACAGAACTTTTCTGTCCAGAGGTTGTATACGTTCATGCCGACGGTCGCATAAAAAGTGCTGTCATCGAGTCCGCCGTAATCATGAAGTCCCACGGTTCTCGAGTCACCGATAAACACTGCGTCCGAGAAGTACCCGGCGTCCACCGCATGAAAGCTTCTTACTTCCTCCTGCTCTGTCTCCGCCACTGTCTCCGTTTCTGCCATACTCTCCGTTCCCTCTGCGGCAGGTTCTGTGCTCTCAGTCGCGGATATCTGCTCCTCATCTCTTCTCAGTTCTGCCAGATGTTCCCATTTATCCCAGAGTGACTCATGGTCGCTGCTCCATGGGTAAATCCCATCGTGTATGCCCTGCATGACCAGAACAAAGTACGGTGTTTTTACCGGATCGACCGTATAACGGCTGTAAATCGTATCTTTTCCCAGAAATCCTATCGCTGACAGGATTGCCCAGCCAGCTAAAATCAGAATGGTGATTTTGCAATATCTGATTTTTTTCATTTCTGCTCCTTCCTGTTATCTAAAAATTAAAGTATAAAAATGGATTGTTTGCAGATACCGCAAGGTAGTACATGCTGAGTGCAAAGATCACCGCAATTGCCAGCGTACCGAGCATCCCCCGCTTTATTCTTCCATAAATCACCGCCGGAACCGGAGTTGCAAAAAGAACTCCCATCGCCAGCAGGCTGTCATAATCTTTCAGATATTTGATGTAATCCATGGAATTGACCATGCCGGTATGTGCATTCACAAACGGAAACATACGTGTCAGATAAATTCCAAGCTGTTGAACATCCGTGATCGTAAATGCCATCCAGGTCACAGGCACAAACAGTAACAGATAGACATGTCCGATCACTTTGCTTTTCTGTAAAAATGGAAGCAAAAACAATTTTTCCAGAAATAAAGCCCCGAGCAGCATGCCGCCCCAGATCAGGAAATTATACCCTGCCCCGTGCCACAGCGCGGTCAGTATCCACACAGCAAAAAGGTTGAACATCGTCCGCAGTCTGCCTTTCCGGCTTCCTCCGAGCGGAATGTATACATAATCGCGGAACCACCGTCCCAATGTAATGTGCCAGCGGCGCCAGAACTCCGTCACTGATTTTGAGATATATGGAAAACGGAAGTTTACCGGAATCTGGAATCCTAACATTTTTCCGAGTCCGATCGCCATCATCGAATATCCTGCGAAATCAAAATACAGCTCCATGGAATATGCGACCGCACCCAGCCACGCCAACGGCGTTGAGATACTGTTAAACCCGATCGTCTGCACGTTGTTCCACAACATTCCCACCCGGTCAGCGATAATGACTTTGGATCCGAGTCCGATCACAAGGATACGGACGCCACTCTCAAAATCCCGTGCTGTCACCGTCCTTCTTTTCAGGCAGCTGCTCACCTCGGTATAGTTTACGATCGGTCCGGCGATCAGCTGTGGAAACATCGTCAGATAGGTTCCAAGGTTAACATAAGATTTTTCTGCCGGGACAATGCCACGGTACACATCGATCACATACGCTGCGATCTGGAAGGTGTAAAAACTGATCCCCAACGGCAGCTTCGTGGTCAGACCGCTGTATTTAAAGAAAAAGAGCATTCCGAAATCGTAGCAAAGTGCCAGAACAAGCAGTACTGCCTGTCTTCTGCCTCTTCCGTCCTCCGGTGTCTTATACATGCTGCGTGCGATCACATAGTTCACCGTGACTGACGCTAACAGCAACAGGACATACTGCGCCTCTCCATAGGTGTAGAAGGCAATGCTCCCCAAAAAGAGTACTGCGTTGCGGAACTTCTTCGGTGTGATAAAATATATGATTAAAAAAGCCGGCAGAAACCGGAACAAAAATTCAAAACTGCTAAATACCATACGTAATTCTTTCTCTCATTCTCCTGCTTGTGCTGCACGATCAACGTGCTTTTCTGCAAAAACTCTACCTGTTTTTCACAAAAAAATAACTGCCTGTTTTCTTTTTTTATTATATGCACAGACTGTTGTTATTATAGATGAAAAAAATAAATATTACCATATGATTAATTTTAAAAATATATTAAATCCATGCTATTTTGTAACTTTTCTGTAATGATTGGGCACGGACGCTGCTTTTCTCAGATTTTCCGGAAACCATGTTACTGTTTTCCCCGCAGAAATGCTTCGATCTCCCCGATAAAATACAGTGAGCCGAATGCCACTGTCTTTTCTGCGGATGATTTTGAGAAATCCGGCAGCACATCCGCAAGGTTCTGATACGCCTCCGCCGGGATCCCTTTTGCCCGGATGCAGTCTGCAAGCGCCTCTCCCTGCAATGCCCTCTCACTCTCCACAGTCACTGTCTTAAAATCCAGTGCCAGCGGAAGAAGTTCCCGGATCATCTCCCCATAATCTTTATCCGCCATGACACCCATGATAAAATGGAATTTTTCATCCGGATACATTGTCTCCAGACTTTTTTTCAGCGCCTCCACACCGTTACTGTTATGCGCACCGTCCATCAGGAAAAACGGATCATTGCTCACAAGCTCCATGCGTCCCATCCACTGTGTCCGGTCGATCCCTTCCCGGATTGCATGCTGCAAAGCTTTCCGTTCCGGCACATTCTTTTTTCCTGCAAAATATTTTTCAAAAAATAATTCTGCTGCAAGCATTGCCGCCACGGCATTTTCATACTGGTGCACACCGAGCATTTTCATTGTGACTGCATCGTATCCAGCGTATGAAAAACACTGTTTTCCGTCCTTTTGTGGCAGGATCCTGATCTCATCTAAGTTTACGACTTTTGTAGTTTTGATATCTGCACGCTCTGCGGCCTTATTTAACACGTCCATCGCTTCTTTTTCCTGGCTCTCTAGCACAAGCGCTGTGCCGTGCTTGATAATTCCTGCTTTCTCTGCTGCAATTTTGGCGAGTGTGTCACCGAGGATCGCCATATGGTCAAAACCGATTTTTGCAATGACGGTCACATCCGGCACTCCGCAGGCATTCGTGGAATCATACGTTCCGCCAAGTCCTGTCTCCAAAATCACAACATCACACTTTTGTTCCTTAAAATAAAGCAATGCCATTGCAAGACAGTAATCAAACATTGTCGGATAAACGCCAAAATCCATAGAGAGAAGCCTGTTTCCAAGGCGCATGGTATCCTCTTTTGAGATCATATCTCCCTGCACCTGGATGCGCTCCCTGAAATCCACCAGATGTGGAGAAGTAAACATCCCGGTTTTCAATCCTGCACATTCGAAAACAGAGCGCAAAAAAGCAGAGACGGAGCCTTTGCCGTTCGTCCCTGCTATGTGTATGATGCGTAAATCTTTCTCCGGGTGTCCTAACTGCTCTAACATTATCTTTGAGATCTCGACACCCTTTAAGTTTCCAAATCTTCTTTTATTTTCAATCGCTGTTACTGTTTCTTCGTATGTTAATGTCTGCATCTGACTATACTGCCATGATCACGCCGCCGTCGTTGGCATACATGCTGCTGACACCTGCGGTATTGATGATGATGATCTTTTTGAACTTCGCAATCTTCTCGATTTTTTCCTTCACTGCTTTTGCCCTCTCCGGACAGTTACAGTGTGAGATCGCAAGAATACGGTTCTCACAGTCTTTTGTCTTTGAGATCATATCCTTCACCATGCGCTCAAGCGCCTTGTTCATACCGCGCGCCTGATCTAACTGGCAGATTAAGCCCTCCTTTGTTGAGCCCATAACAGGCTTGATATTTAATGAATTGGCAATAAATGCTTTCAGATTGGAAAGTCTGCCATTCTTTCTCAATGTCTCTAACGTCTCCAATACAAAATAGGTGTTCATGGACTGGATGTACTCTTCCACCTTCTCCACAACCTCGTCGAAACTGCATCCGGCTTCCTCAAATTCCTGAATCTTCATGCCGATGATCGTCTCACCGATGGACGCTGATTTTGAATTGAACACATAAATTTTCTTTGCGTCTGTGTGCTCTTCCTCATAGAGATTCTTTCCGAGCACTGCACTGTTGTAAGAGCCGCTTAAGCCGCCGGACAATGTCACAACATAAACATGGTCTGCCTCACCCTCATATGCATCCATATACTGCTCCGGTGACGGGCAGGAGGACTTTGGTCCTTTCAGACTCTCTTTCACTCTTCTCAAAAAGTCTAACTGATTAAAAGTGCTGTCATCTTTGATACGGCATCCGTCCACTTCCAACTCTAATGAAACGGTCTCATAATGTCCATCCTGTTTTAATTCTTCCGGTAATTCCCCACAACTGTCGATTACAATCTTATACATAAATCCTCCTTGTTTTGCGAAGCAAAATGCGACTGTCCTTACAGGAGCAGAGGATTTAGCCTCCTTGTTTTCTAAATGTTATTCATTATTATATCAAAAGTTTCTTTTTTCTATTACATGTAGTATTGATTACTACGTAACATTAACACAAAAACTTTACTTTGTATAGAGGATATTATGATTTTTATTAAAATTTTATAGTCAGCACGTTCTGGTCGGAATCTTCCAGATAATATAAAGATGTCAGTCCTTTGCAGTAATGCACAATCTTCTGATCCATGATAAAGTAGGTGAATGCCTGTTCATACAGCTCCCTGTCTGCAAACCTGACAGAGCAGAAACCATCTCCCCGCTCATAGGCAGCCCGATATACATTTCCGATGTTGTCTGCATCCCATGTGTCAAAATAAAGATTTTCATGGACATAATAATTGTCTTTTACCGCCTGACACACCGGAACGATAATATCGTCATTCGGCTGATGCGTTTTCTGTAATTCCCCGGTCGTAACTGCAAAATAATTATAATTGATAAAGGAATCCAGCCCCATTCCATCACCGCTGTAGGTGGCATTTCCCCATGTCGTATCCATGTAATAATACTCTCCATCCAGCTTTACCAGATTCCATGCATGAGACTGTCCGTCTGCCGTTCCGGCCACCACTGCACAGGGAATGTCCAGTTTTTCCAGAAGATACTGCGTTGCTGCAGCGTATCCCTGACAAACCGTTTCCCCATTGACAAACACACTGATAATGTTCTGATTGTCCGGCGCACCTGTGCTGTACGCAACATTCGAAGCCAGATAATCAAACACATATTTTGCTTTGTCATAATCCGGCGCTTCCGCATCGATCCCTGCCAAAATCTGACTGACTGTCTCGTCGATCTGTGCCTGCATGTCCATCCGCTCATCATCCGTCATGGTAAACTTTGGTGTAAAATGGAGATCCACCAGCTTTTCCCCTCTGGTATACTGCGTGTAAGTGTAGCCCGATACCCAGAACAGTCCGCCGTGGTCCGCCATCACCGAAACATACGCCTGATGCAGGACTTCGTTGTCTAACGTGCTCAGCGCCACATCTTCTTTTTCATAGAGAATCGCATCATAAACCTCATCGTACACAGTGCGTACTTCCTCTGGAAGCGTCTGATATGCATAACAGTCCGCAGACTGCTTTTCAACGGATGGCTCTGCCTGCTTCTCTGTTTCCCCGGAAACTGCTGCCTGTTCTGTGTCCGTCTCCTGTTCTGTACTTTTTACTTCCGTGCCTTTTCCTTCCGCAATTTTCTCTTCCACATAATGGGTAATATTGGATAATTGATCAGTTGTCTGCTGACACCCCGAAAGCAGAATGAGTGCTGCACACGCCGCACTCCCTGCCACATAGGAAAAAAATTTTTTTCTCACCTGATTCTCCTGTCAAATGCATACTTCATGCTGTATGCATCTTTTTTGCCTTTCAGCCAAAATAGGCGCTCACCAGATCCTTCAATGCCTGCTGGTCTGCTGCTGCCATCAGTTCTCTTGCAGAATGCATTGCAAGCAATGGGATTCCGATATCTACTGTTTTAACCGGAAGCAATGCAGATGCGATCGAACCTAATGTGCCGCCTCCTGCAAGATCCGAACGGTTCACAAATTTCTGATATGGGATCTGATTCTTCTCACAGATCTGCTGGATCACTGCGACCGCTCCACAGTCTGTCGCATAGGACTGCGAGCATGCTTCCTTGATACAGAATCCTTTTCCAAGCACCGGCTTGTTGGTCAGATCCATCTTTCCGGCATAGTTTGGATGAAGTCCATGTGCCACATCCACAGATAAAATCATGCTGTTGTACAGTCTGTTCCACACTTCTTTTTCCAGTCCGCACTCGGTCAGAATGCGCACCAGCATATCATGGAGCAGAATGGAACCGGCGCCCTGCTTGGAACGGCTTCCGATCTCCTCGTGATCGAACAGTGCAATGAGATTCATGCCGTCCGCCCTGTCGCTATCGATGATCGCAGACACCAGTGCAGAACAGGAATTTAAGTTATCGAGTCTGGATGCAGAGATAAACTCATCGTTTAATCCCACAAACTCCGGCTTTTCTTTATTATAAATGGTCAGCTCAAAATCCAGAATATCCTCTTTTTTCACAGCAAGCTCTTTTGCAAGAAAATCAAGAAAATAGTCTGCATCATCGGAAAGTCCGCAGATTGGGAGCAGTTCCGTCTGCTTATTTAATTCCACGCCCTTGTTCACCTCACGGTTCATGTGGATCGCAAGATTTGGGATGGTCATAAGATTTTTTTCAGACTGGAACGTGACCACTTTCGGTGTAAACACATCCCCACTGCGCACTGCAACTCTTCCGGCTACACCGAGTGGACGGTCGAGCCATGTATTTAAGATTGCGCCGCCGTAAACTTCCACATTCACCTGTGCGTATCCGTTTGTCTGAATATCGCAGGACGGTTTGATCCTTAAGCATGGGAAATCTGTATGTGCTGCTGCAATGCGGATCGCAGGCTCTCTGTCACTCCAATTCTGCGGTAATGTGAATGCAAACAATGTCGTTCCATGATGATTTATCACATATTTTCCGCCCGCTTTTAGATTCCATGCCATACCGTAATCAACCACTTCAAAACCAGCATCTGTCAGTCTTTTTTCACATGCACTCACTGCATGTGCCGGAGAAACTCCCTTTTCCAATAAATCAAATAAAATTTGTGTCTCTGTCATATCTGTTACCAACCTTTCCATCAAACCTCAGACTTTTTATCTGCGGCTGCAAATCTGTATCATTATTCCGTATTTTGCATTCGCAAATCCTCTGTATTCTAGCATATTTTCTCTCATTTGTCATTTCAGTTATTTACAAGAAAACAAACCAATGATAAATTTATGTTGATACCATTTTCTTTTGGGAGGATTTTATGATCGCTTTAAAAATTGCCGAAGTCAAAGACTTTATGAATAAATTACTGTGCCAGGATGTGTTTGACCACTTTCTCATTCAGGAGGCTGTCATCACAACGAATGTATCCTGCCATATCGACGGCACGCTGCAAAAAGACTTCTACACCTTAGAAGAACTCGAAGAACAGAATCTCACCGGGCTTTCCTTTGTTCCGTATGGTCTTTTGCGCAGTTCCTGTTTCAACCTGATCAAAGGAAAGAAAACTCCTTCTTATTTCAAGTTTTCCCTCCTGTTATCGCCGGAAAATCTCAAACGCACCCTCTCCCAGACCGGAAGTTCTTTCACGGAAAATGATATTTCCGCCGTGTTCTTAAATATCCGCTTCCAGAATGGAGAACTGACCGTGACCACGGGTATCTCTTACCGGATTTTCTCGACCGACAAAACTCTTGAGCACGAGTGGGACACACTCCTCAAACGCTTTCTGACGAAAAATCAGATTTCATTTGACGAATTGTAGCGTCTGGCTTCCCCCTCTCTCCCGGCTTTTGCCAAAGTGTAAAGCTATGGAATGGATAAAAGGGTTCCTTATAAAACTTTTGTGAGAATTGAGTGCTTTATCAGTGTTCACATTTTGACTTTAAGTTTATGTACATTCATCAATGGACAGTCCACGCAATGTGTCCGTCTGGGACACACTTCCTTTATCTGTATCTAGCGCAAGTAAATGCCGGAATCAGCATCCTTTATTGCAGGTCAAAAATCAAAGAAAGCCTGAGTGATTTTTGACCTGCTCATCTGCTGATTTTCCGGCATGTAACTTGCGCACGATACAGATAAGAAGGAAGTGTGGCCGCAGACGAACACATTGTGCGGACTGTCCATTTCTGAATGAATATAAACAATCAAAAAAGTCAAAATGTGAACACTGATAAAGCCGCAATTCGAGCAAGTTTTATAAGAAACCCTTTTATCTATTCCATAATGAAAACCAAGTAAAAGCCGGGAGAGAGGGGGAAGCCAGACGCTACAATGCCACGGTAAATAAGATTGATTTTCCGTCCTCGCTTTTGGCTGAAATTTTGCCCTTGTGTGCTTTCACGATCGCATACACGACGGAAAGTCCGATTCCAAAGCCCCCGGTCTTAGAATTGTGGGAAGCGTCCATACGGTAAAAACGCTCGAAAAGCATATCCAGCTTTCCTTTTTCGATCTGGTCTGTGGTATTCCACACGGTGATGATTTTGTTTTTTCCGGAAGTTTTTAGTGCGATGCGGATGATGCCCTGCTCTGAGGAATATTTCATTGCATTGTCCAAAAGCAGGGAGATCATCTGCCGGATATTTTTTTCATCGCCGACATATTCCACATGCTCTGCCACATTGATCACAAATTGTTTTCCTTTTGTTTTTGCGACAGAGCGGAATCCCTCTGCGGTATCAAGCACTGCATCCGAAAGTGAAAATGACACTTTTTCCAGCTTTGTTCCTTCCTCGTCCATGCGGGAGAGAAACACCAGTTTTTCCGTGAGGGAAGTCAGTCTTGCAACCTGTTTTCTCGTACTCTGCGTCCACTCGTTTTCCCCCTCCATCATCTCTATGACTTCGGTGTTGGCATCGATGATCGTGAGCGGCGTTTTGATCTCATGGCTTGCGTCCGTGATAAAGCGTTTCTGTTTCTCATAGCTTTCTGACACCGGTTTTAACACTTTTCCGGAGAAAAAGTATATCATGACAAACACAATGACAAGTCCGAGTGCTCCTGTTCCCACGCTGGCAAGAACATATGTTTTTATGGTAGAGATTTCCCGCTGACAGTTTAAAAATACATACATCGTCGAGCCGGCACTGTCCGTTGCAAGGTATTTATAATCAGCGAAAAAGCCTTTTTTCTTTCCTTTTTTCCACAGCTCCGCTGCGTATTCCTCCGCTGTTCCGGCTGAGATGGAAGCAATTTTTCCGGTATCCACAGATTCCACCGTACCGTCCGGTGCGATCGTCACTGTAAAATACCGGGTGTCAAACGGACTTTCCTGCGAAATCCCATGCTTTTGCAGGTCATTCATTGCCGGTGGCTGATCTGACTTAGGTTCCAATTTTTTCCCAAAATCTCCGGGTGTCATATCCGGGAAAGTACCTCCGTTGTCAGCGATCAGGGAGAGTCTTACATCCAGCGCCTGATTGGTACTGATATAGTTTGCAATATTGATCGTACCGACAATTGCGATCAGCACGATAGAAACAGACAGCATTGCAATTGCAATAAATTTTCTTCTTAATTTTTTAAGCATTGTCTTTCTCCAATGAATATCCAAGTCCTCTGGCCGCCCTGATCTTCACCTGACTTCCAATGGAGGTTATTTTTTTTCTCAAATAGGAAATATATACCCATACGACATTTTGTTCCGCTTCTGAATCGTAACCCCAGATTTTATCCATAAAAAGATCCGGGGAAATGACCTGTCCTGGATTAGACATGAGCATTTCAAGCATCTGGTATTCCTTGCCAGCAAGACGGATACCTTCTGGATTCTCCGGTCCTGTGAGCTGATAGGTAGAACGGTTCAGTGCAATATCGCCAAATGCCAGCACATTATCGGTCGTGTCCGTCTGCCTCCTTGTCATTGCCCGGATCCTCGCCAAAAGCTCTTTCATGGAAAATGGTTTCGGCAGATAATCGTCTGCGCCACTGTCTAAACCCTCCACACGGTCATCAATCTCTGCCTTTGCTGTGAGCAGCAGGACCGGAACGGAATTTCCATGTCTGCGGATTGTTTTTAATATGGTGATACCATCCATTTTGGGCATCATGATATCTAAGATCACACCGTCATAATTGCCACCGTTTTCCAGATAGTCCAAGGCTTCTGCACCATCGTACACAGCGTCTACCGAGTAATTGTTATGTTTTAACACCGTGACAAGCGCACGGCTCAAATCCTCTTCATCTTCTGCAAGCAATAACCTCATACAAAATCCCATGCCTTTCGTTTATTTCACAGTGATACCGATTCCTGCCCTCAGCTGTTTTTATTCTGCGGTCACTTCTGTCGTCGTTCCCGATGTTGTGAGCGTGTACGTTGCTCCGCTCTCCACCTCTGCGGTGCTGATGATCACACAGTCATAGGTTTTTAATGCCGTGTAACTTACGATCACATTTCCCTCACTGTCTGTCAGCACAACGTTGCCGGCTTCCATTTGTTCTCCTAATTTTACCATAAGAACCTTCTGTTTGGAAGAATCACTCATCACCTCTGCCATGCCGCTGCTGCCGATTGCCACAAGCGTTCCGCCGTTCACATACGCAGACGACCGGTCGCCGTAATCGATCGCACTGTTTCCGTTATCAGACGGACCGTCAATGTAGATCTCACCGCCGTTGATCGTCAGATCGCCGTTGGAATCCAGGCCGTCGCCGCCTGCCAGAATGTGAATATATCCACCGTTTAATTCCATTTTCTCGCCTGCTGTATTGATACCGTCATCACTTGCAGTGATATCAATCGTTCCATCGTTGATCGTCACCGTCAGGCCTTCCAGACCTTCATAACTCTCTGTCACGGTGATCGTACCACCATTTACTATCAGTGCATCATCTGCATGCACACCATCATCGCCTGTCGCAAGCGTGTATGTTCCATCTGCGATCGTAATATTTGCGTTGCTGTGGATGGAATCATCTGCGGAATCAATCTGGTAAGTTCCTCCATTTAAGTACATGCCGCCACCTGCCTTAATTCCTTTTGTGCTGGTGCCGCTCTCGTCGGTTGTGGTATCCTGTGGCATATTTTCTCCGTCCGGCTTTTCGCCCATCTGTGGCATGCTTTCTCCGTCCGGTTTCTCGCCGTTTTGTGGCATTCCGCCACCCGGCACATCTGACTCATGCGTTTTCAGACTGTTTGCAGCGCCGCCCCCAGCTGTGATGTCAAGTGTTCCATCCTCGATCTGCACGATATTGGAAGCGTCCATGCCATCGCCATCACTTGTAATCGTAAAATCACCATCTGCAATATAAATATAGCCTTTTTCTTCATCATCTGCATTTTCCGCATGAATGCCATCTTTTTCTGCGGTTAAAATAAAGGTTCCATCTGCGATACGCACACTGTCTTTTCCCGATAATGCGTGCCCTGCTGCTGTGATATCGTATGTACCGCCTGTGATCTTCAGATCATCTTTGGATACAATTCCATGTCCTTCTGCTGATACGATCGTCAGACTTCCAGTGCCGTTTAACGTAAGGTCTGATTTTGCAAAAATCACGGCATCAATGTTGTTGTCGTCAATCGCAACATACTCATCCGTATTGCGAAGCGTATTCTGCGATCCTTCTGCAAGCGTTACAAATACTTTCTCTGCGCTTTTTACATACACCGCTGCACTTGAAGCACAGGTAATGTCCACATTATCAAATACGATCTGCACTTTCGCATTATCTGCATCCACCACAATCTGTCCTTCCGACAGTGTTCCGGAAAAAATATAAGTCCCTTCTGCCGTGATCGTCACCATCTGTCCATCGATCACAACGCCATCCGTTTCCCCCGTGATACCATCATCGGAAAGTGTGACATAAACTGCCCCACTCTCCTCATAGGTTCCTGCCAGATCCCGCTCAGTAAACATATCTGCACTTGAAAAAGTTCCTGCTTCACTCTGTGCTGATGTTTCTTCTGCATTTGTTTCTGTTTCCGAGGAAACAACATTGCCAGTACTGCTCTTTGTCCCTGTACAGCCTGCCACTGCCGTCATGGATAATGCCGTAGCACAAAACAATGCCAGCAGTTTTTTTCTTCTATAACTCATTGACATTTGCCTCCTGTCTCATCATACTGATTTCCAGATTTCCGTTTCTGCATCTCAATTCATCGAGAAATGTTTTCTCTTCCGCATTGTCTTTTAACGTCACATGATAGGTAAGTTTGTAAAGACTTCCCATATTGGAGGTTTTCACAGCGACTACTTCACAGGATGATAAATATTTTTCAAAAAGATCATCAAATGCTGCTCCGTAATTTAAATCCTCCGGGATTGTGATACGAAGTGTTTTTTCTCTTACTTCTGCTTTTTTTACACCGAATCCGGTCACATTTAACACAAACATCACGGCTCCCATAATGAGTGAAAACAATACTGCAAATCCAAGATACCCCATCCCTGCGATCAGTCCTGCCGCCATTGCAAGAAAAATGGTTCCGATCTCTTTTGCAGTTCCCGGCACAGAACGGAAACGTACAAGCGAAAATGCTCCTGCCACAGCCACTCCGGCACCTACATTTCCGTTTACCATCATGATAACAATGCAGACGATTGCCGGAAGCATTGCGAGTGTCACTGCAAAGCTTGTCGTATAGCGGCTTTTATAAGTGTAAACCCATGTGATGAATGCCCCGATCAGCAGTGACACCACAATACAGAGCAAAAAATCCGGCACGGAAATCACCGCCGCACCTGCTGTATCAAAAATTCCTGTAAATAAATTGTTTAACATATTAATTTCTCCATTTCTTTTTTAACATTTTATTGCCTGCTGCACAACCTCATCTCCGGTAAACACAAAGAAATTTTCCGGTGGACAGCTTCTTCTCTGCTCTCTCGCATAAATCGTGCGGTAGGCGGTCGCATATTTGGAAAATGACGTTTTGTAAATCTGATTTTCTGTCAGAAAATGAACCATCCAGAGCGGTATTGCGCCCGCCGTTTTCACTTCCATAAGCACTTTATTTTTATCTAAAATTGCTTCTCCGTAAATTCCTTTACAAAGAGAAAGGTCGTAATTTCTCCAGAGAATGTTCTGATCAAACGTGATCCGGAACTCGTGATCGTCCTTCGCATAAAAAGCTTCTCTCTCATAGGAAAGCATCACTGCCGGAGCCAGCTTTTTATAATTTTTCAGACAGTAATCGATTTCTCTGGTGATCTGTGTGTCTTTTACTTTTTCATGAAAAAGCAGGTAACGTTCTGCCTCGTCCTCCGTCATTGCAATTCTTCTTTTGTATACAACAGACTCATACTTCTTTTTCAGTTCCACAAAAACGGTCGTGTCCTTGTCTGCTGTGCCGTAACTTCTCAATCTCAGTTTTTCTTTATAAACCGGGTGTTCCATTGATCTTTGGATCAGCAGATAGTCCGGTGTATCAAAGTAGAGACTGCATATTGTACTCACTCCATGCTCGTCTGCGGTCATGTACTGTTTCATTTGATTTTTTAACAGTTCCGCCTGCGTGATATCCAACATATATTTGATCTCACACCTTTTAAATATCATCTGATCTGCCATAAGTGTCTCCTTTCCTTTGCACATATCTTATCAGGCGAACCTTAAATGAACTTAAAAAAAAGAAACCATCCTTTAAAAAATGGTTTCTTTGTCATGTTTCATTATGTTTTTCTGTTATCTGGATTCGGACTGGAGTTCGGCGATGGCGGTGTGGCGTTGACCGATTTCTTTGCCGGCTTCCTCGCCCTGCAGATATGCTTTTTCTGCGACTTCTTCTGAATATTTTCTCATTATTTCACACACTGCGTTTACGCCTCCCTCTTCATGTTTCAGATAGTGCACACGGTTGGTTAATTTCGGAAATTTGGCATTATCTATCTCCTTTTTATTATATAGAACCCCTCCAGATTCTTCAAGACTGTTTGCATGGATTTTTTAGTTATGTATACAAAAAAGAGTGCCGGAAAACCGACACTCTTTTTCAAATCCATTGTTTGCAATATCTTAATCTAGAAAAATAAAACAAGTTCTATTTAATAAAGAAAAAGGTACATGAAACTACTGATTTAGACTGTAGTAACAAGCGATAATAAAATTATCTTACTACTGTTACGTTTGTTGCCTGTGGTCCTTTTGCACCTTCAACAACTTCAAATTCTACTGCAGCGCCTTCTTCTAAGGATTTGAAACCTTCCATATTAAGACCTGAGTAGTGAACGAATACATCATTTCCCTGTTCATCGGAGATGAATCCGTATCCTTTTTGGTTGTTAAACCACTTTACTGTACCTTTGTTCATTGAAAAGTACCTCCAAAAAATATTTCTATGGTACACTTACCGCACCATAGTCACAGAATAACATAACAATTTCAAAAAGTAAAGTGTTATTATACTACATTGTGAGCTTCCTTGAATGAAATTTTAAATTCCACATCTATGCTGAATTTAGTCTTTCTCTCTTC
>OLFX01001677.1_pt1 | contig 23184 bp, 24 predicted proteins | sample 1605091 | NCBI WGS metagenome assembly OLFX01 (sample SAMEA3888906, study PRJEB22519) | human gut metagenome | biome: human gut; feature: human-associated habitat; material: faeces | place: Denmark | collected 2012 | reverse complement strand
CTCGCCCGGCAGGGCACGCCTCGCAGAGTTCCGCCGGCCGCAGCCGGCGGAAAAAGATGCAATCATGTTTTGACCGGCTCTGCCGGCCAAAACATACTTCTCAGCCGCCAGTGTGCCCGCAGGGCGCGCGCAGCGGCTGCATCCCCCAATTTTGGGAGGGGCCTCACACCAAGCAGAACCCTTGACACCCCCGTACGCTGCCCTCCCGAACGAAGCGCAACCCTCGGGTGCCCCTCCCAAAATTCTCACCCCAGCAGGTCATCCATATGGTAAAGCCCCGCCGGCTTCCCCACCAAAAACGCCGCCGCAGTGAGGGCCCCTTCCGCGAAGAGGGCCCGGTCATGGGCCTGGTGCTTGAGGGTGATGGTCTGGCTGTCGGTGGAGAAGATCACCTCGTGCTCCCCCACCACGTTGCCCATCCGCAGGGAGTGGATGCCAATCTCGTTGGGCTGGCGCTTGTGCTGGCCGTGGCGGCCGAAGACATACTCCGCGTCCGGCCGCTGGGCCTTCACCGCGTCGGCCAGGAGGAGGGCGGTGCCGCTGGGGGCGTCGGCCTTCCGGTTGTGGTGGGCCTCCACGATCTCCACGTCGCAGCCACCGAAGATGGCCGCCGCCTGGCCCACCAGCCGGACCAGCAGGGCCACCCCGATGGACATGTTGTAGGACTGGAACACCGGGACCTTCTGGGCCCCCTGGACGATGGCCTGGAACTCCGCCTCCGTGTACCCGGTGGTGGCCGCCACCAGGGGGAGGTTCCGGGCCACGCAGTAGTCCATCAGTGCAAACACGCCCGCGTGGTTGGAAAAGTCGATGACCGCATCCGCCGGGCCGGTGTAGTCGGCCAGGCGGGGGAGGCACCCGTCGGCGCCGGACCGGTCCACCCGGGCGGCCAGGGTGTGGCCCTCCGCCTGGACCAGGCGGCAGACCTCCTGGCCCATCCGGCCCAGGGCGCCGTTGACGATAAGGTTCATAAGGCTGCCTTCCTTTCTCAGACCGAGAGGCCCAGGGCCCGCATCCGCTGGAGCATGGTCTCATAGTGGTCCTGCTCCATGGGCACCAGGGGCAGGCGGAGGTAGTTCTCACAGAAGCCCAGGGCGCTCATGGCGGCCTTCACGGGGATGGGGTTGCTCTCGCAGAAGAGGGAGCGGATCAGGGGCATGAACTGGCACTGGAGCCGGGCAGCCTCCGCCACGTTCCCGGCGAAGAACTGGTCGGTGATGGCCACCGTCTCCTTGGGCACCACGTTGGAGAGCACCGAGATGCACCCCTGGCCCCCCATGGACAGGATGGGGACGATCTGGTCGTCGTTGCCGGAGTAGATGTCCAGCTGGTCCCCCACCAGGGCGAAGGTCTCCACGATCTTGGAAATGTCGCTGTTGGCCTCCTTGATGGCGGCGATGTTGGGGTGCTGGGCCAGCTTGACATAGGTCTCCGGCTGGATGCCGATGCCGGTGCGGGAGGGGACGTTGTACAGGATCACCGGCTTAGTGCTGGCGTCGGCGATGGTGTTGTACATGGCCACCAGGCCGTTCTGGGTGGTCTTGTTGTAGTAGGGGGTGACCACCAGGACGGCATCCGCCCCGTCGGCGCAGGCGCTCTTGGTGAGCTCCACGGCGTAGGCGGTCTCGTTGGAGCCGGTGCCGGCGATGACGGGCACCCGGCCGTTGACCTTTTCACAGGCGAAGGCGATGGCCCGGCGGTGCTCGGCGTCGCTGAGGGTGGAGCTCTCCCCGGTGGTGCCGCAGATCACCAGGGCGTTGATGCCCTGGTCGATCTGCCAGTCGATGAGCTTACCGAACTGGGCATAGTCGATGCCGTCGGCGGTGAGGGGGGTGATCAGGGCGGTGGCAATGCCGCGGAAAATGGGGGTGCTGTTCTTCATGGTAGGTTCCTCCTGCATAAGAATTGTCCTGCCCGATCTCCCTGCGGCCGAAAAAGGCAACAAAAAAATCAAGCAAGCTATGCGGGGATAGCTGCTTGATAACTTCCAAAACACCACGGCTCCCACAGGAGGCCGAGGTTGCGATATCAAGTGATAGCCCTCCGCAAATCGTACCATTTGCGACAGTCGGACAACTCTTAGTTTGTCCGCCCAGGCCAGTTCCCTTTGCAGCGGGGACCGCCTTCGGCGTCTGCCCCTTTTCCCGGGCCTGCCCTGCACGGCATTGGTTCCGGGTACTCTTGGCGAGACGCGCCTCTATCTTCTGGTTTCTCTCATGGTATTGGATTTTCTTTCTCTTGTCAAGGGGAAAATCGGTTCTTTTTGCACGAAATCCCCGAAAAAGCGAAAAAATTTCCGTGCAATCCCCACGTATCCCTGGGATGTGCGACGCTGGAGCACAGGTTTTGCCAAGAAAACTTTGCAAAACATCTTGACAAGAACACTTGGCAATGCTATGCTAAACATACCAAGTAAACTTGGCAAACCAGAAAGGAGGACCCCCATGAACCGAGACGAAATTTTGGCCAGAAGCCGACGGGAAAACCAGCCAGAAGACGAACGGGAGCAGTTCGTCGATGCCAAGGCTTCCCTTTTCAGCCTTTCCACGATGATAATCCTCGTGGTGGTTCTATGTTGTATTCGACGGTTTGTCCACGGTGGTACCGAAGTCCACGACCTGTTTGCTCTACTTTGGGGCACCTTTGCCGTACGATACTTCTACTGTCTCTGGAAAGACCGTAGGAAGGGGAACCTAGCCATCGCTCTGACGACCAGCGCCCTTGCCATCCATCAATTTATACTGTACATTTTAGAGGGGTAACCCGACGGTACCCCTTCCTGCAATCCCACCCAAGGAGGTCACTGGCCATGGACAAAGACGAAATCCTCTCCAAACACAAGAACGAAAACCGCTTTGGGGACGAGCGGGAGAAAACCATTCGCACTCGGCGGGACGCCTTCTCCCTGTGGGGCGTGCTGGGGCTGGGGATGGTATTTATGGGGCTGAAGATCTGGCAGGGCCAGTCCCCGGCGGACCTGGTCTCCCTTTTCTTCTGCATGTCCGGGCTGGCCTTTGTCTATGAGGGAGTCCAGCTGCGGCAGAAACGCTGTTTGATCCCCGGGGTAGTGCTGCTGGCCCTGGCGGCTTGGTTCTTCTACGAATTCTGCCGGGCGCTGCTGGCATGAACGATCAGCTCGTCCTGAAAAAACTGATATTTGCCAAGAAAAGGCTGAAAAATCTCTTGATAAGCGCCCTTAGCAATACTATGTTTAACATGCCAAGTTGACTCGGCAAACCAGAAAGGAGGCCCCCCATGAACCGAGATGAAATTTTGGCCAGGAGCCGGCAGGAAAACCAGCCCGAGGACGAGCGGGAAAAAACCATCCGTATCCGGCGGGATGCTTTCTCTCTAGGAGGGGTGGTGGTGCTGGGCTGTTTCTTCATGATGCTGAAAATCTGGAAAGATCAGTACCCGGCGGACATCTTCGCCCTTTTTGCCTGCCAAGGCGGGCTGAGCTGTCTCTATGAATGGAGCCAGCTGCGGCAGAAAAAGCACTTGATCTGGGGGATTCTTCTGATGGTCATAACCGCTCTTTGCGTTTTTAGCTTCTGCAGGCATCTACTGACATGAACGACCAACTCATCCTAAAAAACCGCCTGAAGGAGGCCCGGGCGGAGAAAAAGCTCTCCCAGGCCCAGCTGGCGGAGCTGGTGGGGGTGTCCCGGAACACCATCAGCTCCATTGAGACGGGGCAGTTCAACCCCACCGCCAAGCTGGCCCTGGTGCTGTGCATCGCCCTGGACAAGAAGTTTGAGGACCTCTTCTACTTCTGACCCCGGTCACCAAAAAGTGCCTACTTTACAAGGGGCCCGGCGGGGCCTAAGATGGTCCTGTCCCACAGGGACCATTCCCCCGGAAAGGTGGTCTTCCCCATGACCCAAGAAGAACGGCTCCGCTTCCTCCTCCAGGCCCTGCTGGCTGAGCGCCCCGGCGGGCAGGACATCGCCATCCCCCGGCGCCCTGAGGACCGGCGGCGCCTCCTCCGGGCCCTGATGAACACCCGGCCCCCGGACCCCATCCCCCCGGCGGTGCTGGCGGTTCAGGACGCCTTCCTCCAGGCGGAGCTGGCGGAAAAAAACATCACCCGCCTGGCCGACCTCACCCCCCGGCAGCCGGGGCGGTACCTCTGGCAGGGGGACATCACCACCCTGGCGGTGGACGCCATTGTCAACGCCGCCAACCGCCAGATGCTGGGGTGCTTTGTCCCCTGCCACGGGTGCATCGACAACGCCATCCACTCCGCCGCCGGCATGGAGCTGCGGCAGGCCTGCGCCCAGCTTATGGCCCGCCAGGGGCACGAGGAGCCCACCGGCCAGGCCAAGCTCACCCCAGGCTATCACCTTCCCTGCCAGTACGTTCTGCACACCGTGGGGCCCATCATCACCGGCCCCGTAACCCAGCGGGACCAGGCCCTGCTGGCCAGCTGCTACCGGGCCTGCCTGGCCCTGGCGGAGGAACACGGGCTGGCCAGCGTGGCCTTCTGCTGCATCTCCACCGGGGAGTTCCACTTCCCCAACGACCTGGCCGCCCAGATCGCCGTGGACACCGTCTCCGCCTGGCAGCGGGACCACCCCCAGGCCCCGGCGGTGGTGTTCAACGTGTTCAAAGACGAGGACCGGGCCCTCTACGAGGCCCTGCTCCGGTGAGGGCGGTTCCCGCCCAGTTTCCCCTTCCTTCTCACGGAGGAAGGGGTTTTTCTATGCCGAAACCGAATAGAAAGCCATGATAGATAGGTATTAGACATTTTATCCATCTTCTTTTATACTAAGTTCAGAACGGGTCCCTGCCCCGCCCGCAGGGCAGAGGGCCCATCCCAAGCAAAGGAGGCAACTGCCATGCGAAAATTCGGTACCATCTTCCTGCTTCTCTGCCTGCTGCTGTCCCTGGCCGCCTGCGGCAGCACGGACCAGACCACGGGGACGGCCGACCCCGCCCCGGCGGCCCAGCCTGCCCCCACCGGCGATGGGGCGGGCAGCACCCTGGTGGCCTACTTCTCCTGGGCGGAGAATGCCGTCTTGTCAGAGGACGTGGACGCCATCACCTCCCCCAGCGTGGTGCCCCCGGGCAACGTCCAGCAGCTGGCCGCCTGGGTCCAGGAGGCCACCGGCGGGGACCTCTTCTCCATCCAGGTCACCGACCCCTACCCCAGCGACTGGGATGCATGCCTGGCCCGGGCCAACCAGGAGCGGGGGGAGGACGCCCGCCCCGCCCTCACCGCCGCAGTAGAGGACCTGGACCAGTACGACACCGTGTTCCTGGGCTACCCCAACTGGTGGTACGGCGTGCCCATGGCGGTGCTCACCTTCCTGGAGGAGAATGACCTGTCCGGCAAGCAGGTCTACCTCTTCTGCTCCCACGGCACCGGGGGGCTGGCCAACAGCGTGGAGATCCTCACCCAGGCCCTGCCCAACGCCACCCTCTCAGACAACATCTTTGACTGCAGCGAGGAGGAAGCCGCCCAATCCCAGCAGGCCATCCAAACCTGGGTGGCTGGGTTGGGGAACTGAACTTCCCCCCAACGAAAAAGGAGGCATTGCATATGCGCATTGTGATCTTAGAAAGCAGCCCCAACCGCCACGGCTCCTCCAACCTGCTGGCGGAGCGGTTCGCCCAAGGGGCCCAGGAGGCCGGCCACCAGGTGGCCTTCGTGGACGTGGCCCACGCCGACATCCACCCCTGCACCGGCTGCGTCCACTGCGGCTACGAGGGGCCCTGCGTCCAGAAGGACGACGTGGAGGGCATCCGCCGGCAGCTGCTGGCCGCCGACATGGTGGTCTTTGTCACCCCGCTGTACTACTACGGCATGTCCGCCCAGCTGAAGACCATGGTGGACCGGTTCTGCGCCTTCAACAGCAGCCTGCAGGCCAAGCACCTGAAGTCCGCCCTGCTGGCCGCCGCCTGGAACAGCGATTCCTGGACCTTCGCCGCCCTGGAGGCCCACTACCAGACCCTGGTCCGCTACCTGAACTTCCAGGACATGGGCATGGTCCTGGGCACCGGCTGCGGCACCCCCGCCATGACGGCCCGCTCCCCCTTCCCCCAGGCGGCCTACCGCCTGGGCCGCCAGCTCCTGTGAGGCAGGGGGCCGCCCGGGGGGTGGTGGACCTGCTTATGACCCTGGGCCTGTGGTTCCTCATGGGGTACCACCTGTGGGGGGAGCGGGCCCACGAATGGGTGGGGGCCGGGACCCTGGCCCTCTTCCTGGTCCACCACCTCCTCAACCGCCGGTGGTACCCCGCCCTGGCCCGGGGGCCGCGGACCGTCCTGCGGCGGCTCACTGCCCTGGTCAACGGCCTGCTCCTGCTGGACATGGCGGGGCTGCTGGTCAGCGGGGTGCTGCTGTCCAACCACGTCTTTGCCTTCCTGGGGCTGACCGGCGGGACGGGAACCGTCCGGCTGGTCCACATGGCAGCCTCCCACTGGGGGTTCCTGCTGATGAGTTTCCATCTGGGGCTCCACTGGGGCGGGGTGCTGGCCCGGGGACGGCGGTGGCTGGCCCTGCCCCCGCCCTCCCCCCGGCGGGCCAGGATCGGGACCCTGCTGGGGGCGGCGGTGGCGGTATACGGCCTCACGGTGTTCTTCCGGCGGGATTTTCCCACCTACCTGTTCCTCCGGAGCCAGTTCGTCTTTTTGGACTTCTCCGAGTCCCCCTTGGTGTTCTACGGGGACCACCTGGCCCTGATGGGGACCTTCGTCTTCCTTGGCTGGGCGCTGGCCCGGCGGCGGGGAAAGGTCTCTGCCTGACCCTACCCCCACGAAAAAACTGCCGCGGAACCACAGGTTCCGCGGCAGTTTTTCTCGTTGGGAGGTGTCGTAGGCCCCAGGGGGCGGGGGCACTCGCCTTCCTCTCGGCTCACGCCGTGGCGTGTTCCCCGCCGGCGTGGGCATCGGACCACGCCTGTTCCAAGGCAGACCAGTCCCGGTTGGGGAGGAGCTCCGTCCAGATCTCGTAGGGGGCGTCCTCCTGGTCGGTGTGCATGGTGTAGGCGTGGGCGTTGGTGGCCTCCTGGATCTGGGCATAGTACCAGGCGGACTCCGGGTTGTCCGGCCAGGTGACCATGTTGTCCAGCAGGTGGTCCGCGTCGGGGTGGCGGTCCACGGTCCGGTTGACCATGGTCACCGCCTCGGCCCGGGTGATGAACTGCTGGGGCTGGAAGGTGCCGTCGGGATACCCATCCACAATGCCGGCGTTGGCGGCCTCGTTGATGTACTCCGCCGCCCAGTGGCCGTCAATGTCGGGGAAGCGGTTTCCGCCGTCATAGCTGGCCTCCAAGAAGCGCGCCGTAATGGTGGCGAACTCCGCTCTCGTAATGTTCCCATCGGGCCGGAAGGTGCCGTCCTCGTAGCCGTCCAGGATGCCGGCGTTGCTGAGGGTGGAGACGGCGTTGTTGTACCAGGCGTCGGCAGGCACATCCGTGTAGTCGTTGGTCTGGCTCCAGAACTTGTCCCGGCTCTCGTCGGTGAGGAGACGGAAGAAGATGGTGGCCACCTCGGCCCGGGTGATGCTGCCCTCGGGGCGCACGGTGCCGTCCTCGTAGCCCAGCAGGTAGGCGTCGTGGTCCTGGGTGTTGAGGGTGGGTTGGCCGGCGTTTTCCCCATGGTTCTTGTCGTCGATGACGATGGCGTATTGGCTGGCATGGCTCATCCGCAGGGCGACGGAGCCGTCGTCGGCGATCTGGGCGCTGGTCTCAAAGGTCAGCGCTTCCGCCTCCTCGTCGTAGTGGTAGAGGTTGGCCCAGTACCCGGCGTTCTCCCGGCCCAGGGGGGCGGTGAGGGTAAGGGTAAAGCCAAAGGCTCCGTCATGGGCCAGGGTCATCTGCACCGTGCCGTACTCCCCGGTGACGGTGTTGATGACATCCGCAGAAATCCCGTTGGTGCCCAGGTCCACGCCCAGGTCCAAGTCGGACAGGCTGGTATCCGTGGGCACGTCCTGGCCGTTCACCGTCCAGGTGATGCCGCCGCCCAGGTCCAGTTCCACGGTGACGTCCTTGCCCGCCACTTCCTCAAACATCTCGGCGGGGACTTCCGTCTCTCCGCTCATGTCGATGGTGATGGTGTCCCCAGGCTGGGCCTGACCGATCTCCTCCTGAATGTCATCCCAGCCCTCGCTGTTGCCGGTGTTGGGGCCGGTGGGCTGGGGCGGGATGTAAGGCGGTTTGTCATCGTCCCCGGGGCCGGCCTGTTCCGCCCAGCGGGCGTACAGGGTGGTGTCCGCGGCAAAGACGGTATCGGTGGTCACCCGGTCGCCGCCTGCCGTGTACCAGCCCAGGAAGTCATACCCGTCCCGGGTGGAGGTGGGCAGGCTGGTCAGCTTGCCGTCCACCGTGGTCTGGGAGGCAGGGGTGGTGCCGCCGGCGGCGTCAAAGGTGATGGTAAATTCCTCCGGTTCCGGGGGCGTGATGCCCACCACTTCGCTGTGGAAGTATTTCCCGGAGTTGTTGACCTGGCTGGTGATCTCCGTTTTCGAAGCAAACGGGGAACCCGCAATGGCTGCCGCCGCTGTTTCGCTCTCCCCCAGCAATACCGCGATCTGCTGGTCCGTCTGGGGGTCGATGGTGATCCTTTTTATAGTCCGCATAGACACCGCTGGTGTTGCCGGTGGCGGTGACGGTGCCGCCGGAAATGACAAGGGTAACAATGTCGATCCCGGCGCTTTTCACCTCGGCTGTGCCGCCCTCTGCGGTAACAGTGCCGCCGTTGATGGTGACGTAATCGACATAGATGCCATAGCTGTCTTCTGCGCTATCTCTGCCGGTGGCGTTCACAGCGCCGCCGTAGATGGTGACGTAATCGGCATAGATGCCATAGCTGTCTTCTGCGCCATCTTCGCTGGTGGCGGTAACGGTGCCGCCGGTGGCGGTGACGTCGCCCCTGGAGATGGTGACATCATAGGCAGAGATGCCATAGCTGTCTTCTCCGCTATCTCCGCCGGTGGCGTTCACGGTGCCGCCGGAGATGGTGAGATTTTTGTTTGCATAAATGCCATAGCTGTCTTCTTCGCCATCTTCGCTGGTGGCGGTAACGGTGCCGCCGGTGGCGGTGACGTCGCCCCCGGAGATGGTGACATCATAGGCAGAGATGCCATAGCTGTCTTCTGCGCCATCTCCGCCAGCGGCGTTCACGGTGCCGCTCTGGACAATGAGGTTGTCCGTGCAGATACCGAAGCTCCCCGATACCGTACCGCCGCCGGTGACGGTCAGGCTGCCGTCGCCGGAGATGGTGAGGTCGATAAGCTCGTTGGGGTCCCAGGCAAGAATGCCATAGCTTGCTCCGCTCCCACTGCCACTGGGGCCGGTGACGGTGTTGGTGCCCACCAGCGCTATGTTGAGGTCGCTGTCCTGGTAGTACCAGATGGCGGCGCCCCCCAACGCGCCCTTGGTGATGGTCGCGTTGTTGAGGGTCAGGGTGGCGCCGTCCCATTTGATGTTGTAATCGTTCGCGTTCGCCCCTTCTGTTGTAACGGCTCCATCCGCTCCCGTTTTGGCGTAGGCGGGGTTGCCCTCGCTGCCCGTGAGCCCCACGCCGCCCACGAAGATGTCGCCCACCAACGTCTGGCTCTCGCTGTGGAAGTATTTGGCGCCGGAGACGAGGTTGGTGATGTCTTCTGTCAATACAAACGGCGAGCCGGCGATTGGCTCCGCATTCTCCGCATCCTGGCCCGCTGTCACTGCAATGGACGTGCCCTCCGGATCCAGATAGACGTCTCTGCCCAGGGCCCCAGTGTCGCCGGTGGCAGTAACGGTGCCCCCGGAGATTTCAATGTAGCTGTTTGGCGTATAGATCCCATAGCTCTCCGCATTGGCCGTTGTGCCGGCGCTGGTGAACGTACCGCCGGTGGCGGTAACGGTGCCGCCGGAGATTACAGTGCCATCAAGGCCGGCGCCATAGATCCCATAACTCCCTGCATCGGCCTCTGTGTCGGTACCGGTGCTGTTGAATGTACCGCCGGTGGCATGGACGGTGCCGCCGGAGATGATAACGTTGTCATTAAACCAATTCCTGCCATAGATGCCGCAGCTCCTGGCGTTGTCGCCGCTGGACGTGACAGCGCCGCCCTTGGCGGTGACCTCACCGCCGGAGATGGTGACAATATCGGCGCAGATGCCGCTGCTGGCATCATCGCCATCCTCTTCGCTGGACGTGACCGCGCCGCCGGTGGCTTTGACGGCGCCGCCGGAGATGGTGGCGTTGAGTCTGGCGTAAATGCCATGGCTCTGAAACTCTGCCGCCCCGCCGGTGGCGGTGACGTCGCCGCCAGTGATGATGACATTGCCCCAAGTGTAAATGCCGTAGCTTACCCCACCGTAGACTGCAGGGGCATCGCCGCCGGTGGCGGCCAGGCTGCCGCTGCCGGAGATGGTGAGGGTAACCTCATCATCAACATGGATGCCATCGCTGCTGCTGCCTCCTCCTGAAGAAGCGTCCGGACCGGTGACGGTGTTGGCGTCCTCCAGGACGATTTCCAGGTCAGTTGCTTTGTCGTAGTAGATGGCGGCACTTTGGGCTAGGTTATAATCAGAAGTTTTGGCAATGGTTGTAATCTTCGCGCCCTTGAGGGTCAGGGTGGCGCCGTCCCACTGGATGTTCCAGTTATTCTCGGCGGGGACAAAATCCCCATCCGTGATTTTTGTGACGGCGCCGCTGTCGTTCGTGGTGGCATAGGCGGGGCTTTCCTTGCTGCCCGTGAGTTCCACGCCGCCCACGAAGATGGAGCCGCTGACCTCAGGATCCTCGGAACCGCCCTCGTCCGTCAGCAGGGCGCTGATAGTATCCGCAATCAGGCCGTGACCGGTGGCGTTGGGGTGGAAGTCGAGGTTGATGGAGATCAGGGAAACCGATGCGTTGCAGGGGTTGTTCTCCGCTTGCTCAAACTTCGTGTACACATCAGCCACGGTGTAGCCGGCGATCGTTTCACCCGAAGAAATACCTTCATTTAATGCCTGTACGGCGCTGTCAAAGGCAGAAATAACGCTGGACAAGTCAAGACCAGAAATTCCTGTTGTCAGGTGGCTGTACGGGTTGTACTGGTTAACCACAATGAGTTGGGCATTTTGATTTATTTCTCGGATGGTCTCAATAATCTCTACGAAGTTATCCCAAAGAGTATCATATGCAGAATTTACTATCGATGAACTCTGGAAATTCGATATGTTACTTATCGCAAAATATAGCATGGTTATCTGGTTTACGACAACCCCTTCTTCACCTGCCAATGATGCCTTTACATTCTCTGCCGTGATAGGCGTATCGGAATTTTGTTTATTATACTCCTCCGCCAGATATGCATACAGCGCATCCATCAGGTCGTTGCCGCCGATGGTGATGGTGATCAGGTCGGCGTTTTTTAGCGTGTCGGCGTTTGCCTCGCTTTTCACAACTTCCAGCAGATCGGTGGAAGTTGCGCCGTCCTGTGCCAGGTTGGTCAGCGTGTATCCATTGCTATCCGCCACCTGTTTTGCAAAGCCGGTTTCGTTTTCCGTCAGCCCATATCCGGTGGTGATGCTGTCCCCCAGAGCCACATAGCTCTTCTGCTCTCCCCCCGCCGCCAGCGCGCTCGCCGGGAGCAGGGACAGGGCCAGGCACAAGGCCAGCAGCGTGGAAAGGATCCTCTTTCTCATAGTCTCATTCCTCCTTTTGTGGTGGTTTCCCTTGCCGCGTCCTTTGGACCGGCCGGCGCAGGGCGGGCGCCCTTCCATGCCCCCTGTCCAGGGGGCAGCGTCCCGCACTGTTACCCTACCACAAAACGAGGATTTTGCCATCACCCGTTTCCGGGGGAAAAATGGGCCATGCCCGCAGGGGCAAACCTGCGGGCATGGCGAGAAACCGGAGAAGTTACCGCAGCATGAACTGCTTCAGATCCTGCCGGTGGGAGATGTGGAGCTTCTCCATGGCGGCGGAGAGGTACCGCTTCACCGTGTTGGGGGAGATGCGGAGGTGGGCGGCGATCTCCTGGTTGGTCCACCCCCGGGCGGCCAGCATGGAGACGGCGAACTCCGTGGTGGTGAGGTCATCGGCCACGTCGTGGCCTGTCTCTGGGTTGTGGACTTTTCGCCACCCGGCGGAAAAGCGGTAGGTGATGGCGATGACCCGCTTGAAATCCTCCGGCCAGGCGGGTTTGATCTCGGCCTCCAGCATGCCCCCCAGCAGGCCGTGGTGCTCCCCGAAGCCCTCGATGAGGTCGTCGGGCTGGGCCAGGGCCCAGGCGGCCAGGAGGTGGGCTCTGGCCTTCTGGGTCTGCTTCAGGCTCATGTAATCCATCACCGCCACCAGGTGGAGGTAGAGGGCGGGGATGGGGTAGGCCGCCGCCCCCATGGACAGCGCCCCCTCCACCAAGCCGGCGCTGGGGCCGTACTCCCCTTTCAGGTAGAGGTAGTGGGCCTGGATATACAGGGCGAAGGCCCGCAGCCCCTGGGGCAGAAGGGGGAGGAAGTCCTGGGTATCCGGCAGCCCCTCCGGCAGGGGGAGGTGGAGGAGCACCGCCCCCGCCGCTGCCACAAAGGCCGAGGCCGCCTGGAACTGGGGGGATCTCTCCCCTGTGGCGGCCAGGGAGGTGCTTAGCTCCCCCAGGGCGAACTTGGCCCGGCGGATCTCCCCGATGGAGAGGTTGGCATAGGCATAGACCAGGCAGGCGGACAGCCGGGCCCCCACGTCGTCGCTGTCCAGGTAGGGCTGGGCCTCCTGGGCGGCCTCCTCGGGGTGGCCGGTGAAGTAGTGGTACTCGGCCAGGGCGATGTCCCGCCGGGGGCCGGGGGCCATGGCCTCCACCGCCGCCCGGCACCGCCCCGGGAGAAAGGGGGTGTTCATCAGGGGCATCAGGTTGGCGGCGTCCATCTGTCCGCCAGGGGCAGACGGCCCCTCCGCCAGCAGCTGGTCCTGCTGGGAGACCTGGGGCTTGGCCGCCCCGGCGGGGATGGCCCAGAATTTCCCAAACTTTTTGGCCCCGGGGATGCGGCCTTGGGCGCAGAGCTGCTGCACCGTCCGAAGCGAGAGGTTCCATGTTTCGGCGGTTTCCCGCACGGTAAGGTAGTCCATGTCTGGCCCTCCTGGTCCTTGATTTTTCGCCTTTTTATTATATGCGCGTACGCGCATGGTTGCAAGGGGCAGGGAAGTTGCCCGATGGGCAACTTTTTCCCCAAAGGTTTCTTTTCCCTCCCTTGACCCCGGCTATGTCCCTGCCCTATCCTAAAAGGGAAGGAGGAAACCCAACATGAAGGAACTGACCATCGGCAAGATTCTGCTGGCCCACCGGCGGCAGCGGGGGATCACCCAGGACGCCCTGGCGGCCTGGCTGGGGGTGTCCAAGGCCTCGGTGTCCAAGTGGGAGACCGGGACCACCTACCCCGACATCACCCTGCTGCCCCAGCTGGCGGCCTTCTTTCACCTCACCATCGACGAGCTCATGGGCTATGAGCCCCAGCTGACCCAGGAGGAGATCCGCCGGCTCCACCGGCAGCTGTCGGCGGACTTTTCCGCCCAGCCCTGGGAGCAAGTCATGGCCCGGTGCCGGGCGCTGGCCAAGAAGTACTTCGCCTGCATGCCCCTGCTCCTGGAGCTGGGCACCCTGTACGTCAACCACAGCAACCTGGCCCCCACCCCCCAGGCCACCCGGGAGAGTTTGGAGGAAGCCCAGGCCCTCTTCCGGCGGGTAAAGGCGGAGAGCGGGGACCTCTCCCTGGCCCGGCAGGCCCTGCACATGGAGGCCCTGTGCGCCCTCACCCTGGGCCGGCCCAAGGAAGCCAAGGCCCTGCTGGAACCCCTGGACCTCCCGCTGTCCTACCCAGAACCCATGCTGGCCAAGGCCTACCAGGCCCTCCAGCAGCCGGAGAAGGCCCGGCAGATCCTACAAGCGGGGGTCTACCGCACCCTGTGCGAACTGTTCAACACCCTGCCCACCTATCTCTCCCTGTGCATCCAGGACCCGGCGGCCTTTCGGGAGACCTGGCGGAGGATCCAGGCCCTGGTGGATGCCTTCCAGGTCAAAACCCTCCACCCCACCCTGCTGCTGTCGGTGTACCTGGGGGCTGCACGGGGCTTTCTAGCCCTGGGGGAGGAGGACACCGCCCTGGACCTGCTGGAGGCCTACACCGACCTGGCCACCGGGGACATCTATCCCCTGCGCCTCCACGGAGACGCCTTCTTCGACCAGCTGGACCGCTGGATGGAGGACACCCTCACCCTGGGCCGGGACCTGCCCAGGGACGAGGCCCTGGTGCGCAAGAGCATGACCCAGGCTCTCACCGCCCATCCCGCCTTCGCCCCTCTGGCAGACCACTTCCGGTTCCAAGCCCTGGTGGGGCGGCTGCGGGCCAATGAGGAGGTGGCGCCATGAAGGCCATTGTCCTAGACCATCTGTCCAAAACCTACCCCGGCGGGAAAGCCGCCTTGCGGGAGGTGTCCATCGCCCTGGACCCGGGGGAGATCTTCGGCTTTCTAGGACCCAACGGGGCGGGCAAAACCACCACGGTGAAGCTCCTCACCGGGATGCTTACCCCCACCGGCGGGGGCTGCACCGTGCTGGGGCGGGACCCTGCCCGGCAACCGGAGGCAGTCCACGCCCTGGCCGGGGTGGTGACGGAACACGCCCAGATGTACGATACTCTCACCGGCTTGGAGAACTTGACCTTCTTCGGGGCCCTCTTCGGCCTGGACGCCAAGGCGAGCAAAACCCGGGCCCAGGCCCTGCTGGAGGCGCTGGACCTGACCCACGCCGCCGGGCAGAAACTGGGGGCCTACTCCACCGGCATGCGGCAGCGGCTCTCCCTGGCCCGGGCGTTGATGCACCGGCCCCAGGTCCTCTTCCTGGACGAGCCCACCTCCGGCCTGGACCCCCAGAGTGCCCAGGCCGTCCACGCCCTTCTTCGCCGCCTGGCCCGGGAGGAGGGTACCACCTGCTTCCTGTGCACCCACCAGCTGCGCTATGCCCAGGAAATCTGCACCTGCTACGGCCTGATGGACCAGGGGCGGCTCTTTGCCCAGGGCACCCTGGACCAGCTCCGGGCCCAGGTGGGCGGGAGCGGGACCCTTCTCCTCCAGGCCGGGGGGCCGCCCCTCCCCTTCCCCCAGACCGGGCCGGGGCGCTATGAGATCCCCATTGCCGGTGAGGAGGACATCCCCGCCCTGGTCCGCCAGGCAGTGGCCGCCGGGGGAGAGATCACCCGGGTCCTCCCCCAGGCCCCCACGTTGGAGGACCTCTACTTCCACCTCATCGGTCAGAGAGAGGAGGCTTTGCCATGAACCGCGGTATGCTTGCCCTGATCCGAAAGGACCTCCGGTCGGTCACCGCCAACCACCGGATGCTGGTGACCCTGCTGGTGGTCCCCCTGGTGCTCACGGTGTTCCTGCCCACGGTGGCGGTGGTCACCCTCCACACCGCCCCGGAGGAGGCGGCGGACTTTCAAAAGCTCCTGGCCCTCCTCCCGGTGGCCTCTGAGGAGGAGGGGATGGAGCGGCAGATCCTGAACCTGCTGCTCAACTATGTCCTGCCCCTCTTCTTCCTCATCATCCCGGTGATGACGGCCTCCGTCATGGCCTCGGCCTCCTTTGTGGGGGAGCGGGAGAAGCACACCCTGGAGACCCTGCTCTACGGCCCCCTGTCCCTCCGGCAGGTGTTCCGGGCCAAGGTGCTGGCCGCCTTCACCCTGAGCATGGGGGTGAGCCTGCTCTCCTTCGGGATCATGCTGGCGGTGTTTGAGGGGGAGGTGCTCTGGCTCACCGGCCAGCTGCTGGCCCCGGCGCCGGCGTGGCTGCTGGTCCTCCTCCTGGTGGCCCCGGCGGTGGCCCTCATCGCCATCCCCCTGATGGTCCGCCTGTCGGTGAAGGCCAAGAGCGCGGAGGACGCCCAGCAGGGGGCCACCTTCCTGCTGCTGCCGGTGATCCTGCTGCTGGTGGGGCAGTTTTCCGGGGTGCTCTTGGTGAGCCCCACCCTCCTCCTGGTGCTGGGGGTGGGATGCGCCGGGGTAGCGGCCCTGCTGATGCGCCGGGCCATGGGGAACTTCACCTATGAGCGGTTCCTCCAGTAGCCCCTAGGCAAACCCCCGCCGTTGTGGTACAATGGGGGCACGAACCAAAGCCAGGAGGTGTTTCCCATGCCCCAAAACCCCGAAGGCCCCGGCGGCCTGTCCTCCCTGGACGACTTTGACCTGCTCTCCCTGGGCCTGCTGCCCCAGGAGGAGGAACCCCAGGAGGAACCCCCGGAGGAAGAACCCCGGATCAACCCCCTCCACGACATGGACAGCCTGGAGTTTCTCCTCTGGGCGGAAGAGGGCGCCCGGGCCCAGATCGCCCGGAAAAAGGCCCAGCAGCAGACGCCGGAGTCCCCCAAGAAACAACCCTAACCCAAAAACAGGCCGCCATGGAACCTTACGTTCCACGGCGGCCTGTTTGCCGGTTCCCCCATCGGTCACAGGTTTTTCACGAACAGCGCCCGGATGGCGTTGAGGACGGCCAGGATCATCACCCCCACGTCGGCGAAGATGGCCAGCCACATGTTGGCGATGCCCAGGGCCCCCAGCACCAGGCAGACCCCTTTGACCCCGATGGCAAAGACGATGTTCTGGTAGACGATGCCCAGGCACTTCCGGGAGATCTTGATGGCCTTGGGGATCTGCATGGGGTCGTCGTCCATGAGGACCACGTCGGCGGCCTCAATGGCCGCGTCGGACCCCATGGCCCCCATGGCGATGCCGATGTCCGCCCGGGAGAGGACGGGGGCGTCGTTGATGCCGTCCCCCACGAAGGCCAGCTTCTTTTTCGGCGGCTTCTCCGCCAGCAGTTCCTCCACCTTCTCCACCTTGTCTGCGGGGAGGAGCTGGCTGTACACCTGGTCCACCCCCAGGGCTTCTGCCACCTGCTGGGCCACCTGGTCCCGGTCGCCGGTGAGCATGACGGTCTTTTCCACCCCGGCGGCCTTCAGGGCCTGGATGGCGGCCTTCGCAGTGGGCTTCACCACGTCGGCGATGAGGATGTGGCCGGCGTACTGGCCGTCCACCGCCACGTGGATGACGGTGCCCACCTGGCGGCAGGGCGCCGCCGGGACCCCGATCCGGTCCATGAGCTTGTCGTTGCCGGCGGCCACGGTGTGGCCATCCACCTGGGCCAGGACGCCGTGGCCGGCGATCTCCTGAATCTCCCCCACCCGGCTGCGGTCCAGGGGCTTGCCATAGGCCTTCTGGAGGCTCTTGCTGATGGGGTGGGAGGAGGCGCTCTCCGCCAGGGCGGCGTACTCCAGCAGCCGGTCCTGGTCCATGGCGGCGTGGTGGATGCCGGCCACCTCGAAGACCCCCTGGGTGAGGGTGCCGGTCTTGTCAAAGACCACATAGTCGGTCTGGGAGAGGATCTCCAAGTAGTTGGACCCCTTCACCAGCACCCCGGCCTTGCTGGCCCCGCCGATGCCGGCGAAGAAGGACAGGGGAATGGAGATCACCAGGGCGCAGGGACAGCTGATCACCAGGAAGGTGAGGGCCCGGTAGATCCAATCCCCCCACAGAGGCGCCAGGCCCAGGGCCCCCATCCGCACCAGGGGCGGCAGAAGGGCCAGAGCCAGGGCGGCGATACACACTGCAGGGGTATACACCCGGGCAAAGCGGGTGATGAAGGCCTCCGACCGGGACTTTCGGGAGGAGGCGTTCTCCACCAGGTCCAGGATCTTGGACACGGTGGACTCCCCAAATTCCTTGGTGGTGCGGACCTTCAACAGGCCAGTGAGGTTGATGCAGCCGCTGATGATCTCCTCCCCAGGCTGGACGTCCCGGGGAAGGCTCTCCCCCGTGAGGGCGGCGGTGTCCAGGGTGGAGGTTCCCTCCACCACCACCCCGTCGATGGGGACCTTCTCCCCAGGCTGGACCACCAGGACGGTGCCGATGGTCACCTCGTCGGGGTCCATCTGGACCAGCTGGCCCTCCCGCTCCACGTTGGCATAATCGGGGCGGATGTCCATGAGGTCGCTGATGTTCCGGCGGCTCTTGCCCACGGCGTAGCTCTGGAACCACTCCCCCACCTGGTAGAAGAGCATCACGGCGATGGCCTCGGTGTAGTCCCCGCTGCCCTCGTAGAGGGCCAGGGCGATGGCCCCCACGGTGGCCACCGCCATCAGGAAGCACTCGTCAAACACCTGGCGGTTGCGGATGCCCTTGCCCGCCTTGAGGAGAATGTCATAGCCCACAACGAGGTAGGGGATCAGATAGGCCACAAACCGCACCGCCCCAGTGAGGGGGAGGAAGTGGAGGACCACCAGCAGGGCGGCCGCCGCCAGGATCCGGATGAGCATGGTTCTCTGTTTCTTGTTCATGTTCACACACTCCTTTGGGAAATGCCCCGTGGGATACGCCCCCCTGCCGAAGGGGCGGCAGGAGGGCGTGCCGGGGAAAAAGAGAGGGCATGGGAGGGCTTACAGGAAGATCTCGCAGTCGTCCTCCACCTTTTTGCAGTTGGCCCGGACGGTCTCCATGACCGCCTTGGGGTCCTGGCCAGCCTCGAACTCCACGTTCATCTTCAGGGTCATGAAGTTCACCACGGCGTTCTTCACGCCAGGGGTCTTGTTGGCGGCGTCTTCCATCTTGTTGGCGCAGTTGGCGCAGTCCACATCGATTTTGTAGGTCTTTTTCATGGAAAGGTCTCCTTTCAAATGCACAGGCTCCGTTTTTTCGTTTGAGCACTTGTTCAATTGTTTCTGTACACAGGATAGCACCTTTCCCGGAGAAGTCAACGGCTTTCCCGCCGGTCCTTCCGATTGGAGGAAAGGAATTTCCAAATGGAGCAAAGCCCCGTCCAAACGGCCCTTGTTCCCCCCTGGTGGGTGTGATAGAATAGCCGCAAGACAATCTTGGGAAGGAGGCCACGGCCATGGAGGCAAACTGGACTCAGACCATCAAGACCCATCTGGCAGAGGTGCCCCCGGGGACCCTGGTGGAGGTCTCCCCCAACGGGGAGGAACACCCGCATCCACCAGCCCCCCACTGGACCGGGCGGGGCCGGCTGGAGCACTACCCCCTCTTCCCCGGGGCGGTGTTCACCCACCTGTGGGTACTGGGGGAGTCCCTCCCCCACCGTCACGCCGCCCTGGGCTCCGGCCTGGAGATCACCCACTGCCGCCTGGGCCGGGTGGGGTGGGAGATGCAGGAAGGCCTCACACTCTACCTGGGGCCGGGGGACCTGGCTCTCCACCCCATGGCCTGCTGCGCCCATTCCCTGCTGCGGTTCCCCCTGGAGGGGTACGAGGGGTTCTCCCTCTCCCTGGACGTGGAGACCTTAAAGGCCCACCTGCCCCCTGCCCTGGCCCTGGGAAGGGCAGACCCTGGCCGGCTGCTGGAGAAGTTCTGCCCCCAGGGGAAGCCTGCCGCCCTCCCCGCCCGGGCTGACCTGGACCACATCTTCCGCCCCCTCTATGACCTGCCGGCAGACCTCCGCCCCGCTTACTACACCTTAAAGGCGGAGGAGCTCCTCCTCTACCTGGCCCAGACCCAGCCCCCCAAGGAGGGGGCGCCCCAGGCCTACCTCTCCCAGCAGGTGGAGGTGATCCGAGCCATCCACGACCAGCTTATGGCCCATCCGGACCGGCGGGTCACCATTGAGGCCCTGGCCAGGGAGCACCACATGAACACCTCCACCTTGAAGTCGGTGTTCAAGGCGGTGTATGGCCAGCCCATCGCCGCCCACATGAAGCACCACCGGATGGAGGAGGCCGCCCGCCTGCTCCGGGAGACCGACGGCAGCATCGGGGACATCGCCCAGCAGGTGGGGTACGAGAACCAGAGCAAGTTCTCCCAGGCCTTCCGGGACACCTTCCAGGTTCTGCCCACCGAATATCGGCGAGCACACGGGGTGCAGGCCGCCGGCCCACGGGACCCCAGCCGCCCCTGATCCCCGACACAGCAACGCCCCCTGGGGGCCGTTTCCCAACGGCGCCCGGGGGGAGTTGCGCGTTCTACAGATTTATTTTTCTATTGACTTTAATTTTATTTATGATACAATCAACATTGTTAAAATCAATAAGAAAGGAGAATTGAATTGGAGATAGACAAAATCCCGCAGTGGATACTTGCGTTGGAACCGGAGGATGCAACCTTTCTCAAGAATTTTGTTTTGAAATCAGGGTCCTTGAAAGAAATTGCACGTCTATATGAGGTATCTTATCCCACAGTTCGTCTTAGATTGAATAAGCTCATTCAAAAAATCGAATTAAGCGACCAAAAGGAGGAGGAACCTTTTCCAGCATTTATCAAAGGGTTAGCGGTTGACTCCCGGATTGATTTGGAAACCGCAAAAATGATTATCGAAAGATATAAACAAGAAAGGAAGCAATAACCATGCTTATGTTGGTCGTTGGATTTGTGATTGCCGCGGTACTTTTAACTGCGGAATACCTTTTGTGTACAAAACTAGAAAACCCTCTCTGGGGAGGGATGATTCCCCTCTTTCTTCTTGCCGGAACGGTTTGGCTTTTTGCCAGCGGAAGAATCCCTTTGGAAACAAGGTATGTATTCCCCTTTGTTATTCTGAACACCCTGTTTTTTGGAGATTGGGGAACCGGCCGGGACAAATACCGTAAAATCAGGAAAGCAGAAATAGAACACATGAAGGCGAAGGATATGGAATAAACAGCAAAGCCAACCAAGTCATCCAGCGGCTGGGGTAAACAGTACATATGCGCCGTCGTTGGCAGCCTCGCCTGGCTTTGCTGGTAGATGACAGACAGTGCGGGACGGCAGCAAGGTGTGCTGCCGCCCCGCACTGTGATGTAGAAAGAGAGGGAGGGGTTTTCCCCTCGACTTTGCCCCTTATCGCAAGTCTATCCCGCACTAACACAATATCTTTTGTCACCTTGTCCGCCAGGTGGACTTGCCAAAAGCCCAAGGCCAAGCCTATCTGACACAATGGTTAAGCGTCGGATGGAAACGGCAAACTTCTTACACTTCCATGTCTCCTCTATCGCATATGCGCCTTGCCCCCTGCCCGCCCCCGCAGGTACCGTTGGGTGTGGGGGCAGACGGCAAAGCACAGGCCGCACAGGTCGGTGTCGATGCCGGTGGCGGCCTTCATCCGGCGCAGCTGGGTCTCCTGGCAGATCTCCTTCCGCAGCAGGACCTCCCGGGGCAGGCCGGGGCGCCAGGTGGCCCCGGTGAGGGCCTGACCAGGGCAGCGCTGGACGCAGAGGGAGCAGCCCTTGCACTGGCTCTCCTCCACCGGCGTGTCCCAGGGCAGGGGGGCATCGGTGACCAGGCTGGACAGGCGCACCGCACTGCCATACGCCCGGGTGACCAGCAGGCAGCTCTTACCCACCCAACCCAGCCCCGCCCGGGTGGCCACCGTCTTGTGGGGCAGCGGGGTAGACCAGCCATCATCCTGGACCACGGCCGAAGTGGTCTGGGCCCAGGCCCGGTAGCCCGCCTGCTCCAGGAAGGCTGCCCCCCGGGTCACGATCCGGTCCAGCTGGGCATTAAGGGTGTGGTAGGCCGCATAATAGGCCCGGGTGGGGGCGGTCTGCAGCGCCCGGACCAGATCCCGGGGCAGGGACACCAGCACCGCCACCCCGGTCTCCAACCCCGAGGGGACCAACCCCCGGAGGTCCGCCACCCCCATCTGGGCCGCCCCTTCCGCCGCCAAACGGCGGAAGAGTTCCTGTTTCAGTTCCTGTGCCTCCAGCATCGCTGCTGCCTCCTCCCGGTTTTTTCTCAGGATACACCACCCCCGGTTTCCTGTCCAGGGCTTTTCCAAGCAGCACCAAGGGCCGCCTCCTGTCAGGAGGCGGCCCTTGGCCGTAGGGAAACGGATCAGTGCAGGTAGTTCAGGGGGTCGATCATCACCCCGTACTCCCGCAGTGCAAAGTGCAGGTGACTGGGAGAGGCGCTCTCGGAGATGGCGGAGGTCCCCACGGTGCCCAGCACCGTGCCCGCCTCCACCGCCGAGCCCACCTGGACGTTGACCGACTCGGCCAGATTGGAGTAGATGCTCTCCATCCCACTCCCGTGGTCTACGGTGACGGTGACCCCCATCATGTCGTCGGTGGTCACATCGGTGACGGTCCCCTTGGCGCAGGCGGACACCGGGGCGCCCAGTTGGGCGTTGATGTCAATCCCCTCGTGGGTGCGCCAGTCGCCCATGGTCTCGTCATAGGCGAAGACCTCCAGGCTGAAGTCCCGATCTACGCTGCCCTCCACCGGCCAGACGTAGCCAGAGGAAGCGGCTGCCTCCTCGTCGGGGCTGTCCTCCTGGGTGTCCCCGGTGTCGGTGGAGGCGGCCGGCGTGTCCTCTTGGGGAGAGATACCGGCCGTACCGTCCTCCTGGGGGGCGGGGGTGGTCTCCCCGGCGGTCTGGCCGGCAGCGTCCTCCTGGGGCATCTCCGCCTGTCCGCTGACGGCGGAGGTATTCTCACCCCCGAACCCCTCCGGCTGGGCAAAGAGCCCGCTGAACAAAAAATAGCCCGAAATTCCAATGGCGGCGACGCAGAGGAACAGGACTATGTAGAAGCCCTTGCCCTCCAGAAAGTCGCCCAGCTTATGCTGCGACGGTTTTTGTTTCATGAGAAAAACCCTCCATGCGCTTGTGAATTCTCGCGTCCTTCCACCGGGGAAGGTCGTCGCTGCATCTATTCTGCGCCGGGGCATGGAGGGTTATACATGGGTTTTTGAAAAAAACGGGAATGCCGGAGGGATTCCCACCCGGCGGCTTGGTGGGTGGTTCTGTTAGGACCGGCGCAGGTTAGCACCTGCCAGGTGGTTTCCCCCGCCGACTCCGGCGGGGATCCCGGCTTTCTTTAGAAGAAAGTCGGAGGAAAGAACACCAGGAGCTTCGCCGCTGGACCCCGGTTTTTGATAGCCGCTCGTTGCCACTCGCTGGTTTTTGGGATCGTTATTCCTGGTACGATAGTGGGGCTGTTTCCTCCGATATGCTAAGACCGATTTGGAACGCATTTTTCCGGGAAGAAATATGCGAAAAAGCATTTTGCGAAAGAAGGTTTCCAAATCAGGGCACGGACGTGGGCCCCGAAATAGCCCCTCAACCACCCCGCTGCGCCTCTACCCCCAAAGCCTTCCCCTCGGGGGGGAAGGTGCCCCAGTGCGCACACTGGGGCGGATGAGGGGGCGATTCGGTACCCAACCTTTCCTTGTAGAAAAAAGGCGCTCTCCTGACTGTCGCCTCAACGAGGTTTTTCTATTGCCCCGTTGGGCAACCCGGTCGCCCCCT
>OLFX01001671.1_pt1 | contig 23258 bp, 21 predicted proteins | sample 1605091 | NCBI WGS metagenome assembly OLFX01 (sample SAMEA3888906, study PRJEB22519) | human gut metagenome | biome: human gut; feature: human-associated habitat; material: faeces | place: Denmark | collected 2012 | reverse complement strand
GTTGGAAATCACCATTACAAAAACGAGCAGAACTCGAATACATCGTTGATTAAAGTCGCTGACAATGTGATGGTTTCACTTCGCTACGCTCCGTTTCATCATCACATTGTCCTTTTCCCAATACTTTTTTATTTTAGATTTCTTGGTGTCACATCATTGACAAATGAACACGGATATTTTTTTAAAATAAAATTTATACTTAGATTGGTTGAAAACAATGTGTATATATGATATACTGTATATTGGTGATGAAATTTATGAACAGACTCTTGTCAATAGTTATTCCTTGTTATAATGAAGAAGAAAATGTAGAAAGTGTATACGATGCTATATGTAGCCAAGTACCTGCATTTAATAAGCATTCTCTGGATTTTGAGATAATATATGTTGATGATGGGTCAAGCGATAAAACAGTTGATGAGGTTTGTCGCTTGTGCAAAAAGGATAATAGAGTAAATTTGATTGAATTGTCAAGGAATTTTGGTAAAGAATCTGCAATGTTTGCCGGTTTATGCGAAAGTATGGGTGATTATGTTTCAATAATGGATGCGGATTTGCAGGATCCACCCTCTCTTTTACCTCAAATGTTAGATTTAGTTTGCAGCAACAAGTGTGATTGTGCGGCAGCTCGAAGAGTTTCAAGAGACGGCGAACCTGTTATTAGATCTTTTTTTGCAAGAAAATTTTATCATATAATGAATAAGCTTTCCAGTATTACACTTGTAGATGGTGCAAGAGATTTTAGAGTTATGACTCGTGAAATGACCGATGCAATTATTCAAATGGGTGAGAAAAACCGCTTTATAAAAGGAATAATGGCTTGGGTTGGTTTTAAAACAGAATGGATTGAATATAAAAATATAGAAAGAAAGTACGGTCAAACTAAATGGTCATTCAACAGTCTTTTTAAATATGCGGTAGATGGAATAATTGCATTTTCAACAAAGCCGTTGGCGATTACCTCCTTTTGTGGAATATTTTTTTTTCTGGTATCTTTTATTTTAATTATTGTTACAATAATCAGAACATTGGTGTTTGGAGATAAGGTGAGTGGCTGGCCTTCTTTGGTTTGTATTATATTTTTTGTTTCGGGAATACAACTGTTTTGTTCGGGTATTTCAGGGTTGTATTTGTCAAAGAACTATATTGAAAGTAAAAACAGACCTATATATATTAAGCGCAAACCAAGAAATTTTGACAGAAATAATGATAAAGGACAAGAGTAAATATGGATTTAAGTGAAGTTTCTCTTTCAAATACAAATAGGCACCCTTGGGAATTGTCAAGAACTACTTGTATGTTTAAGGAAATATCTAAATTGGGCACAATTAACACAGTTTTGGATATTGGTTGCGGAGATGGATATTTTGATAAATGTTTACTTGATGAGCATACTGAAATCAAGGAATTGTACGGTGTAGATATCTTTTTAGATAATGAATATGAGTGCGGAAAGGCAAAATATATTAAGGATATAGACAATTTGCCAAAAAACAAAAAGTATGATTTGATTTTGATGATGGATGTTTTTGAGCACATTGAGGATGATAAATCTTATGCTAAAAAAATATTTGATCTGTTATCAGACGAGGGTACATTACTTGTAACAGTACCGGCGTTTATGAAATTATATTCATTACACGATAAAGAATTGAAGCATTTTAGAAGATATGATATGAAAATGCTTGATAATATGCTAACTGATACAGGATTGTACATAGTTTCTAAATCATATTTTTATTTTTCTCTTATAATTTTAAGGTTACTTACAATGAATAAAACCGAAAACCTTAGTATGTGGGACAGTCCGAGAAATTCATTTAAAACAAAATTTGTAGAGTTTGTTCTGAATGCAGATTATACAGTACTTAGATTATTGTCAAGAATAAAAATCTATATTCCGGGCTTGTCATTGCTGGCAATAATAAAAAAAGATAGATTATAGCTCTGTGAACAAATCCGTAAAAATGGACAATAGAAAAACCCGACCTCCTACGGTAGAATAAAACAACCGTAGGAGGTTTTAATTATGCCGATAGAATACAGACACATAAGTAGGTTCAAGAGTTTAAAACCATATTTATTCCGTTTTTAGCACTTGAGCAGGTGTTTGGTGAAAAAGTATTTCGAATTCGTTTGAAAAGTGGTACGGTGAGCTGAAGCACAGAAACTCGGAAATTTTGTTTATCGGCATTGCCGTTTGCACAAGCAGGCGGTAGCCCTCCTCCATCTTCTTTTTGGTTATGTACTGCTGTGGTGAAATGCCCAGCTCTTTTTGAAAAATTTGGTGCATTCGCCTTGGCGATATGTCAAAAAACGCCGCAAAATCGTCAACCGTTAATTTGGTGAAAAAGTTTTTCAAATTAGTACAATTTTTTGTAAAAAGAGTTAACTAAATGTCGAATATATGGTGTAGTGTAAAAAATTTAATATTGCTTATCAAGTGCGGTGGATGAATTTGTAGTACTCCCAAAATACAAAAGTCCCATTAAACAGATTTTCTCTGTGCCAAACCCTCAACCGGTACAGTGGCAATTTTGTATGGGTGCTTTGCTTAAATATTTTGTATTTCTCATTACATTACAGCGATTTTCTGCCGTGCTTTTTATTCAAAACATCGCTTTATCATTGCTTCAACTTTTTCTTTTTTGACCCCACGATGAACGGTATGTATTTGTTAACAAGTGCACAAATCGGTGCAAGGACAATTAGCGTAAACAGCGTTACCGCCGAATAAATCAGTATGCCTTTGCGACTTGCGCTCAAGAGACTTGCGTCAAATTTTGGCGACACAAAAGTTGCCAACAAAAACATTATCAGCTTGCATGCAGGAATGTGGAAAGCATAATAAAAGATGGTGTTTTGACCAAATTTTACAACGAATTTTGGAAATTTCATAAAACTGAAGAATATGAAAAATGCAAGCACTCCACTAAATGCCAAAACAGTGGCTGTGTTGAAAAGATTTTCTAAAGAAATCGTGCCGTCAGTAGTCTTCATCAGGCATATTCAGCAATATGTTTATCAATCGCAATTCTTCTTCCTTTGTTGCGGTGTCGGAATTGTAGCTTGCCAAAAATTCCTCATCAGACATAATTGTTTCTCCTCCAACCGTATTTCTTATTTCTGAATTTACAATATCACAAATTTTGCAGGCAGACAATATGGCAGTTGGGATGAGTACATTTTTTAGGACTTGAACACGGCGTTTTTATTTTCACTGATTGTGGGTTGTAAACGGGTGGTGCAATATTATTGCAGATATATTATAGTACAAATCAAAATATTTTCATAAAAAATCTTTTAAAGTATTGAAAAATCGAACGGTTTGGTTATATAATGAAAAAAATATTTTGCGGGATGAATATAAAATGAAACAGAATTCAATGCTTACGGGCGCCCCTATAAAAAGTATAGTTAGGTTCTCTTTACCGATTATGGCTTCGTCACTTTTGCAGTACAATTACACCTTGGTGGATAATATTCTTGTCGGACGATATGTGAGCACGGATGCTCTTGCAGCTGTTGGTGGAGTTGGCTCGATAAGCTCATTTATTGTTGGTGCAGCGCTCGGTCTTACAAGCGGGTTTACTATACCTGTGGCGCAGGCTTTTGGTGCAAAAGACCAAAATAAAATCAACAGGTTTGCCGGAAGCAGTATTACGGTGTCACTTTTGCTCGGAATTTTGCTTGTTGTGATTGCACACATCATTTCAACTCCGCTGTTGAAACTTATCGGAACACCGGATGAAATCCTCGGACTTTCGTCCTCTTATGTAAATATTCTCTATTTTGCAATTCCGTTTCAGATGCTTTCAAACAATTTTACCGCAATTTCGAGGGCGGTCGGAGAAAGCAAAAAACCGCTGTATTATTTTATAGTGAGCATTTTTGTGAATTTTGTTCTGGATATACTGTTCATTGTCGGGTTTCATTGGAGCGTTGAGGGCGCTGCTCTTGCTACTCTTATTTCGCACATCGTGGCGGCAGTTCTCACGGGTAACTATATTTTGAGGCATAACAAAAGCGTTGAGGTTTCAAAAGAAAATTTCAAATTTGACACGAAAACCGCTTTGATACAATTGAAATTGGGCATACCTGTTTCTTTGCAGTTCACCGTCACTTCCATAGGTTCAATGATTCTTCAAAGTGCGGTAAATTCATTTGGCACGGCAACGATTGCGGGCTTCACCGCAGCAGGCAGGGTAGAAAATCTTGCAAACATTCCGTTGAGCGGTTTGAGCGTTGGCACGCAAACTTTTGTTGGTCAAAATTACGGTGCTAAAAATTATGACAGAATCACAAAATCAGTCAAAAAAATATTCGTTCTCGATATATTGCTTTCTGTTGTTTTGAGCGTTGCAATGCTTGTTGTCGGTATGCCGATTGTAAGATTGTTTATGACAGAGCCAAACGAAGAAATTTTGTTTGCGGCTAAAAAATATCTCCTTGCAACAGCAGAATGCTTCAGCCTTGTTGCAGTGTTGTTTGTTTTGAGGAACACACTCCAGGGTCTTGGATTCACATATGCAAATGCAGTTGCGGGCGCAGGAGAATTGATAGGCAGAATATCAATAGCACTCATTTTCACCCCGCTCATCGGCTTCAACGCTGTGTGCTATGCGGCTCCGGCGGCGTGGTTGCTTGCAGATATTCCTCTCGCAATCATATATCTAAAGAAACAGAAAAAATTCAAGGCATTGGCTTTGAAAGAACAACAAAAAGAATAACAGCAAAAAAGGAGGCAGTTCAACGAACTGCCTCCATATTTTTATAATCTTGATTATTTAATTAATCCGCTTTATTTGTTTGATTTTTTATTGCCCAAAGAAGCGATTTTTTGCAAAATTGCCCTTTTACTTTTGCTATACGGATTAAATAAGTGTTGACACAGAAAATAAAATGTGATAATATAAGCGTGAGTTAGCATTTGCTAACTTAAAGTTTTGGTCATTGGTTAGCCTATGCTAACTGCAAAAGGAGGAGCAAATGTCTTTTGTAGAAATTAACGGAATAAAAAAGAATTTTGGTACAGGCGACAGCAGGGTTGAGGTGCTCAAGGGCATAGACCTTGAAATTGAAAAGGGCGAGATGTGCGTGCTTCTCGGACCGTCGGGCTCGGGCAAATCAACACTGCTTAATATTATCGGTGCGATTTTGTTGCCATCTTCAACAAGGTTGTAATCGTTGAGTGCCGCAGTAAATCTGCTCCAAATCTCTTTGTGAAATTTTTGTCATAGCTTTGCTCCGAGCGTAAAATGTCACAAATATTATAGCAGAAATGCCAAAAAATTCAATGAAAATTTGTCATTCTATCCAAATCGGATTTGTAAATGCCCAAAACAGTTCAGGCATTGTTTTGTTTGTCTTTTTAACTCCTCTGTTGCCGAGGAAGGTTCTCTCCGCAAATGCCACAACCCTTGTTGATACCGGACCGAGGTTGTAATCTATTTCTGCACGGATAAAGCCTGCCTCTTTGATTTTAAACTGTGCCGACCAAGTTTTGAAATTCTTTTCCGCCGTGTGGGTAAAAATCACCTTGTCGTTGTTGTAAACTACAAGTTTGTGACCTTTTTTGAATTTTGTAATCGTTATTTCTGCCGTGTCGTTTTCGGACAGTTTTGCCGTGTCGCCCACCTGAGCCGAACCCACGGTTAAGTAAATCATACTCGATTTAGGCGAGTTTGTAACAACGCTCCTGCCCTCACGGATGGCTCTTAGGATTGAGTCGGCAGTCTTTTCTTTTGCCAAAACATAGGTTGTCGGCACAGCAAGAAACGACACGGGACCGTAATATCTGTGATGGTCCGAGCCGCCTACAGCCATAATTTTGTTGCCCTTGAGCAACTGTTCGTGCCACCACTCCATATTTTTCAGGTTGTCGGAGTGTTGAACGGTGTTCCAAACCTCAACCGTGTCAAATTTAAATTCGTCCTTGTCAAGCAAAAACGGACAGTTTGAACAAAACGGATGATTAAGCGAAATTGTTGCTCCGGCTTCTCGGCTTGCGTCAATCAGCTTTTTGTAATCCTCAACGGTGTCAAGTTTGTGCGGCGGGTCGTGCGGAACTTTTGCACCCCAAACATTAACATGTCCCGGTTCGTCTGTAAGCTCCTGACCTTGAATAATCAGCATATCGCCGTCAAATCGGCTTTTCTTAATCGTGTTGTAGTTGTGGTCTGTGATTATCATATAATCAAGTCCGATTTTTTTACATTCCGAAATCAGCTTTTCGGGCGTCATATTACCGTCGGAATTTGTTGTGTGCAAATGCGTGTCGCCCTTGTACCATTTTTTCATAATACCAACTCCCCTTAATATATACTTATTATATCATATTTGCGGAATGTGTTGCAATAAGTATAAATATATGTTATTTTAAAAATGAAAGGATATAAACCTCTTGAACATCGGGAGTAATTATGAAAAAAAGTAAAAACGAAAAAAGATTTATTTTCAAATTGATTATTTTGCTTGCTTCGCTTGACTGTTCAACTTTGATGGGCTATGCAGGCTTGCCTTTGCTTGGCGGTACGGGTTTGTTCGATGATGTAAATTCAATGGCAGGTACTATGGTTATGACAGGCTTCTTTCCTTTTGTCAATATAACCGAGGCGGTTTTGGCAATCGTTTTCTGCCCTATGGAAAACAGCGATTTCAAAATCAAGCAAAAACTCGGCAGGCATTTTGATTTGTCCGTTTTCAGCGGAATGATGACGGCTTTTAATATCGTTAATTTCGGCATTTGGATAACAATATCCGTCGGACTTATTAAACTTCTTGATGATTTCGGTTAAACAGAGGTGCGTTATGAGCAAAAAAATCAATTCCGTTCTTGCTGCTCTTGTTGTTGCGGCGGTTTTAATTGCCGCTTACTGCGGTGTGATTTTTGCCGTGCAGAAAAATTCAAATAATGCTTTAGATATCAACGATGTGACAGCTGTTGACAAATCAACAATTTTGAATAACGCTCAAAACGGTTCGGCTGACGGTTTGCCTTTTGTCGGCTGTGTGCAAGATGACGGATATTACATAAGCGGTATTGCCGATAATTTCGATACAGGCAAAATCCTTACCGTTCCCGTAAAGTACGAGGGCAAATATGTTAAGTTTGAAACTTCGTTTTTCAGAGAACTAAACGAAAATTCCGTAAAACTCCGCTTTGAGTCCGAAAGTCCATACTACACAATTGAGGACAATATTTTGTACAATAAAGACAAAACAACATTGCTTTGCTGTTTTAACGACAGCACAAAGGCAGTTATCCCTGACGGTGTTTGCAAAATAGGCGATTATGCGTTTTACAAAAGCAAAATAACCGATGTAAAAATTCCGAACAGCGTTAAAACCATAGGCAAGGAGGCGTTTGCCGACAGTATGCTTAAAGAGGCTGATTTGCCCGAGGGTTTGCAAACAATCGGTCAAAAAGCTTTTCTTTGCGAAAGTCTTACAAAAATCACAATTCCTTCAACCGTAACCTCGTGCGGCAATTTTATTGTCGGCTCGTCCGATAATCTTAAAGTACTCAACATAAATTGTTCTTACGATGCGTTCGGTGATTATGGTATTGTTTATTTTGGGTTTAGAGAGGGTTCGCCTTATTATTTTGACGGCAGCTACACCGTAAACAGCAAGGAAGTTTTTTATCCGTGCCGAGATTTGTATTTTTTGCTTTCTGCCGAGAAAATAACGGTTAATGAACCGTGCAAAGAAAAAGATTTTGACCCTTTGAAATACGGTGACGAACTTAAAAAGGCTACAAATAATGCCTGTGAAGTAAAGGTTGTTCAAAAAGGCAATACTACAAAAATCAGGTTCAAATTTGCCGCCGATGTTAATCACGAATGTATTGTTACATTAAATTTTAAATAGCATAAATACAAAAGGCACCGCAAACATCGAGTCTGCGGTGCTTTAACAATTCTGTGAGTGTGATAAATCGTTCTGTTAAATACAAAAAAACAGTATTGCGGCAATTGCGATTGCAATTATCGTTCTTTTCTTTTTTTCATTCGGCAAGGATAATCAGTCCTGCGCCTGCACTGATGATTGATGCAAATATTGATGTGTTGCCCGTGAGTGGAGATTTTTCGTAATTGTTTGAATTTGCATCGGCTTTTTTTGCGCCCGCCGATAACGAGTTTTTGTCTGTGTTGTATTTGGTATTTTTTGCCGTGCTTTTTGGCTGTCCAATATGGGATTTCTTTTATATAACGCATAATATCCGCCGGGTCTGTGGGTGCTAATGCCATATAATCATCTTTAACCTTTTCCATACAGTATGCGGTTGATTCTATAATCAATTCGTCAAGGTTTTTGAAGTAGGAGTATAGATTGCTTTTGCTGTAACCGCAGGCGTCTGCAAGCATCTGTATGCCTGTTCCCGTCAAGCCGTGTTCTGCGTAGCATTCAAAGCATTTTTCCATAATTTCTATTTTCTTTTGTCTGTGTTGTTCTTCGGTTTGCATTTTCTTCTCCAATAATATATGTATTTTGTTTAGATATTGTTAGTATCAGAACGACCGTTCGTTCATATACGATATATCATAATTCTATTTTTGTGTCAATAATGCGTTTTTGCATAATTTAAAGTATCGCATTGACATCAAAATATAATGATATTATAATCAAGCTATATTTAGTGATAGCTAACCGATTTAAGAATATGATTTTGAAAGGATATGGGACAATGACTCTGCAACAGCTTAAATATCTTGTGACGGTTGCCGAATATAAAAACATAACTCTTGCGGCAGAAAAGTTGTATATTTCTCAACCGAGCCTCAGTTCTTCCATTCACAGTCTTGAAAAAGAAATGAATGTCACCGCATTTGTGCGTTCAAACAAAGGTATGACTGTTACAAAAGAGGGCGAGGAACTGCTCTCGTATGCACGCAATTTGCTTGAACAAGCGGATATTATGAGGGATAAATTCTGCACGGATACAAACAGAAAACCCAAGTTTTGTGTATCGTGTCAGCACTATTCCTTTGCCGTGAATGCCTTTGTGGATGTGGTGCAAAAATATGATGCGTCGGAATATAATTTTACTCTGCGTGAAACGCAAACGGGCGAAATTATAGACGATGTTGCAAGCGGTAACAGCGAGCTTGGAATTTTGTGTTTGAGCGAAAGCAATGAGGAAGTTTTGCAAAAACTGTTTAAGAAAAACGATCTTGTTTTTGAAGAGATATTCGAAGCCTCTCCGCATATTTTTATAAGCAAAAATCACCCCCTTGCCAAAAAAGAAAAGATAAGACTTGAGGAATTAAAGCCGTATCCGTATTTAGTTTATGAACAAGGGGAGCGAAATTCTTTTTATTTCAGCGAGGAGTTTTTGAGCGTGCTTGATATGCCAAAAAGTATTGAGGTGCGTGACCGTGCAACGCTTTTCAATCTTGCAATAGGATTGAATGGATTTACTGTCAGTTCGGGTGTTATTGACAGCAAGCTGAACGGCGAAGATATTGTTGCACGACCTTTGAATATGAATTGTTCTATGCACATAGGCATTATAAAAAAGAAGAATATAATGCTTTCTCGTTATGCAGATACATATATTCATGCACTGAAAAAGCATTTGCCCATAGGTTAAAACTATGGCAAACTGCAAATTATATGTATTTTTCAAAATGTTTTTTATGTGGTAAACTGTGTTCATAACAAATTGAAAGGACAGATTAGATATGAGCACATTAAAAACACCATTTAGATACGATTTTGTAGGCAGTTTCTTAAGACCGCAGGCATTGAAAGATGCGAAAGTCAGATTTAACAATAACGAAATCACAAAAGAGGAATACGACAGCATCGTAAATGACGAAATTGCAAAACTCGTTGCAAAGCAAAAAGAAATCGGTTATCACGCAATTACTGACGGCGAGTTCAGACGAACATTTTGGCATCTTGATTTTATGTGGGGATTTGAAGGTGTTGAACACAAGGCAACCGGTGGCGGAGTTCCGTTCAACGGTGAACTTGCGGTGCTTGACGACACCTATTTGGTTGGAAAATTCAAGGCAAAGGCACATCCGTTTGTTGAGTATTTCAAATTCTTAAAGCAGTTTGAGGATGAAAACACAGTTGCAAAATACACAATTCCTGCACCGGCACAAACTTATTTGCAGTTCACTGTTCCGGGCAGTATTGAACAAACAAGAAAATTTTACGCAACAGATGACGAGCTGATTGAGGACATTGCCTTGGCTTATCGAGATGTTATTGCGCAATTTTACAAGGCAGGTTGTCGCAATCTTCAGCTTGACGATTGCTCTTGGGGTTCAGCTCTTACGGAGGGCGGAACAGAGATTTTTGGCGTAAGTGCCGATGAATACAAAAACCGACTTCTTAAAGTGAACAACCTTGCACTTGAGGGCAAGCCGGAGGATATGGTGATCACTTCACATATTTGCCGTGGCAATTATCATTCAACATATTTTTCAAGCGGTGCATACACTCCTGTTGCAGATTGGGTTTTTGCAAACGAAAATGTAAATGCACTTCTTTTGGAATATGATGACGAACGCTCGGGCGGATTTGAACCGCTTGCAAAGGTGACGGAGGATAAAATCGTTGTTTTGGGATTGGTCACAACAAAATCTCCAAAACTTGAAAGTAAGGATGAGATTATTGCAAGAATTAATGAAGCAACAAAATATATCCCTCTCGAAAGACTTTGCCTCAGCCCGCAGTGTGGATTTGCTTCTTGCGAAATCGGCAACAAACTCACAGAGGATGAACAGTGGGCAAAATTGAAACTTGTGAAAGAAATTGCAGATGAAGTGTGGAAATAAGCACGAAACAAAAAGACTTGAAGTGTTTTCGCTTCAAGCCTTTTTGTATTATAAAGGAATAAATTATTTTTCATTCGGAGTGATTTTTATAGACATTCGACAGGTTGAATGGTAAAATAAAATCAGCCTTGAGACAGGAGGACTGCTATGAAAATTATTGAATGTAAAAAGAACATTTTTGTGCTTGATATGAAAAACACACATTATGTGGTTGGTGTTGACGAATTCGGCAGGGACAGGTTGATTCATTGGGGCAAAAAATGTGATGCGGACGACTACGAAATTTTCACTTTTGGTGACGAAAATTCAAACCACACCTCGCTTGACGAGATGAAGCAGGAGTGCACGGTTTTTGGCAAAACAATGTATCGTGAATGTGTGCTTAAAGCGAATTATTATGATTCTTGCAGAGAAATCAATTCGTGCTTTTGCGGTGCAACTGTTGAAAACGACAGGCTGACGCTCAATTTTAAGGATGAGCATTACGGCTTGGTGTATTCAATCAATTACAGAATTTTTTCGGATTGCGATATTGTTGAAAAAAACATCACCGTAAAAAATGAAAGCAAAAACGACATTCAATTTGAAAGGCTTTTCAGTGCGGAATTCTCTTTGCCGTCAAAGAACGCTTATACATTTTCAAATACAAACGGTGCGTGGGGTGGAGAGTTCATTGAAACAAACAACACGCTGACAGCAGGCAGTTTGGTTTTTGACAGCAAAAAAGGAGCAAGCTGCCATAACAACTCACCGTATTTTATTGCTTATCAAAATGCTGATGAACACAGCGGTGATGTATATTTTGCCTCGCTTGCATATTCGGGCAATTTCAAGGTGATTGCAAACCGTGATTTGTATTCAAACACAAGAGTGCTTTTGGGTATGAATGATTTTGACTTTTCGTATTTGCTCAAAAGCGGAGAAAGTTTTACAACACCGTGCGTTTATGCCGGATATACCCAAGGTTTCGGCGAAATGTCAAGGCAGATGAACACTTTTGCGGTCAATCATCTTTTGCCTCGTCAGTTTAATGACAAGGTGCTTCCTGTTTTGTACAATTCGTGGGAGGCAACCGAATTCAATATTAATGTGTCGCAACAACTTGAACTTGCAAAAATTGCGTCCGATTTGGGAGTTGAACTTTTTGTTATGGATGACGGTTGGTTCGGCAAGAGGAATAATGACAGAGCAGGACTCGGCGACTGGACCGTTAATCAGGATAAATTTCCTAACGGTTTAGATGAGCTGATTGACGGAGTTAATGCTCTCGGAATGGATTTTGGCATTTGGGTTGAGCCTGAAATGGTAAATCCCGATTCAGAACTTTATCGCACGCATCCCGATTGGGCATATCATTATGACACGAGAGTTAAAAGCGAGCTTCGGCATCAGCTTGTGCTGAATATGACAAGAGCAGATGTGCAGGAATATGTTTTTGACTGCGTGGATAAGCTCTTGAGTGAGCACAATATCAAGTACATTAAGTGGGATATGAACCGTCCGTTTTCAGAAACGGGAGCAGAAAATCTGAACTGCCCTAAAATGCTTTATTATCTGCATACCAAGGCGGTTTATGACATTGTTGACAGATTGAAAGAGAAGCATTGCGATGTTCAGTTTGAAGCCTGTGCATCGGGCGGTGGCAGAGCTGATTTGGGTGCACTTTCCCATTTTGACCAATGCTGGACAAGTGACAACACAGACGGAATTGACCGAATGACCATTCAGCACGGCTATTCTCTTTTGCGACCGATTAAGGCAATGCGTGCGTGGGTGACAGACATTGCAGGCATCAACAAGCCTTGCACTTTGGATTTTCGTTTCAACATCGCCATGCAGGGCGCACTTGGTCTTGGCGGAAATTTGCTTAAATATTCCGATGACGACAAGGAGATTTCCAAGAAGAATATCGCACTTTACAAGGCGATTAGGCACACCGTGCAGTTTGGCGATTTGTATCGAGTGTCAAATCCCGATGAAAACGAAGTGTTGATAAATGTCTATGTTGAGCGTGACAAATCAAGTGCCGTTACATTCATTGCAAGCAGAGGAACACGGTTTTTTAAAAAGAGAATCAACATCCTTTTTGACGGGCTTGAAAAAGATGCAAAATATAGATTTTCCTTCCAAAATAGGGAATATATCAAGAGCGGTGCATATATGGCAAATGTCGGAATTCCCGCCCACATCCACGGTGCGTATTATAACGAAATCGTGCTGCTCGATAAACTGAAAAATTAAATTTTTCTTCATTCATTGCAAACAAAATGAGCTATCATACCTTAAAAATCTGATAGCTCTTACTTTTTGCTGTATCAATCAAGCACTTGGTAGTAGCTTGAGGTTTTGCTGATTTTTTCTTCGAATTTGTCCTTAGGTTGTTCCTTTGGAACTTCAATCGGATATTTGCCCGTAAAGCATCCGTCACAACAATGTGTGCTTGCGCTTTCGGCTAATTTATGTGTTGATTCAACAGACAAATACGCAAGGCTGTCAACGCCGATGACCTTTGCAATTTCTTCAACCGAATTGTATTTGCATGCAATGAGGTTTTCTTGGCTGTCAACATCTGTTCCAAAATAGCACGGATGCTTGAACGGAGGAGATGACACACGCATATGTACCTCTTTTGCCCCTGCTTCACGAAGCAGATTTACAATTCTTGCGCAGGTCGTTCCACGAACGATTGAGTCGTCAATCATAATAACTCGCTTGCCCTTGATGTTCTCCTTGATGACATTTAGCTTGATTCTGACTGCGTCCTCACGCTGTGATTGATTTGGCTGAATGAAACTTCTGCCGATATATCTGTTTTTGATAAAGCCTATGCCGTACGGTATTCCGCTTTCGTTGGCATAGCCAAGCGCCGCATCAAGTCCGCTGTCGGGAACGCCGATGATAATATCTGCGTCAACAGGGCTTTCTTTTGCAAGAAATGCACCTGCCTTCATTCTTGCATGTTCAACCGATGCACCGTCAATTATGCTGTCCGGTCTTGCAAAATAGATGTATTCAAACACGCAAAGATTTCCGTTGTTTTTGCAATGCGTTTTGTCGGAATGAATACCGTTTGAATCAATCGTGATTATTTCGCCGGGGAGCACATCACGGATTATTTTTGCGCCGACAGTATCAAGCGCACAACTTTCACTGCTCACACAAATTGCTCCGTCAGCGGTTTTGCCGAAACAAAGCGGTCTGAAACCGTTTGGGTCACGAAAAGCAATCAGCTTTGTGGCGGTCATAACAACGCATGAATATGCACCTTTTAGGTTTGGCATAGCTTTTTTTATGGCTTCTTCCGTGCTCTTGCACGAAAGTCGGTTCGAAACGATTTCGTAAGCTATGGATTCCGTGTCGCTTGTTCCGTGGAAGATACCGCCGTTGAGCTCAAAGCTCTTGCGGATTTCCATAGCGTTAACAAGGTTTCCGTTGTGTGCAAGCGCAAGATTGCCCTTGATGTGGCGAATAACAAGTGGCTGAACATTGTTGATGTTCTTTCCGCCTGTTGTTGAATATCGAACATGACCGATGGCGATATTTCCCATACCCAAATGCTCGAGTTTGTCTTGTGTGAAAACATCGGGCACAAGTCCGTTGCCTTTGTGATGAGTAAACACTCCGTCATCGTTGACGGCTATGCCACAGCTTTCCTGACCTCTGTGCTGAAGCGCATAAAGTGCCAAGTAAACCGATTGTGCAACATAAGAAGTTTTCGGCTCGAATATGCCAAAAACACCACATTCTTCGTGTAAATTATTAAACATTCAAAACACCTCTCTAAAACACAAAATTAAACAAACGATGTTTTGATTTAATTCGGTGTGTACAAGTTTGCATATGGTCTTGAAGTTGCAGGCACAAGTTTTTTGAAAGGCTTTGCCATAATTTCTTCAAAATCGGCGTCAAAGTATTTGCAGTATTTTTTTACATAAGACTTTAGCTCTTTTTCGTCCTCTGCATTGAGCTTTTCAACCTTGATGTTGTGGCTCAAATTTTCCTTTGGAAATGTGCCGCGAACAAAGATTTTGCCTCCGTGCATACCGCTTGCGCAATGAGTTCCGAATAGTTTTTCGCCGTGCTTGATGTCAAGACCGAGGAGCACAATCGTTCCGCCTGCCATATATTCGCCGAGGAATGAGCCTGCGTTTTGACCGATGACAAGAACCGGGCGCATTTCCCTAAATTCTTTCATATGAATACCGCCACGGCACGCAACATTATCTCTGATGTAAATTTGTCCGTCACGCATACCGTAGCCCATAGCGTCACCGCTGTGACCGTGAACAACGATTTCTCCGCCGTTCATTGTGTTGCCAACAGCGTCCTGACAGTTGCCGTACACAACGATTTTGCCACCATTCAGGTAGCATGCCATATCGTTGCCCGGCGTTCCGTATATTTCAATGGTTTTTCCCTCATCAAGAGCACAGCCAATGTATCGCTGTCCGTTAACATCCTTAACGGTGCACTTGTTACGCTTTGAAAGTGTAGCCTTGATTTCGTCATTTATTTCTTCGTATCGTCTGAGTCCTGCTTCTATCATAGTGACACCTCCTATTCGCCTGCGTGCTTGATTCCGAGTATCTCAAGTTCTTTTTCGGTCAGCCCTATGCCACGAAGCATAAGCCTGTTTCCACGGAGCGAGTCAACCGAATTGATGCCCATTCCGCCCATAATTTCCTTGATTTCGTGATTCCAAGCCGTAATGAGGTTTTCCACTCTTTGATGTGCTTGCTCCGGATTTAGTCTTTTTGTGAGTTCAGGTCGTTGGGTTGCAATGCCCCAATTGCACTTGCCCGTGTTGCAAGTTTGGCACATATGACAGCCCATAGCGATAAGCGGAGCGGAAGCAACATAGCAAGCGTCTGCGCCGAGCGCAATGGCCTTGACAATATCGCTTGAACATCTAAACGAACCGCTTGCAACAAGCGAAACGGTTGAACGAATACCCTCGTCCCTCAACCTTTGGTCAGCTGCCGCAAGTGCTAATTCGATTGGAATACCGACATTATCACGGATTCGGGTAGGCGCAGCACCTGTACCGCCTCTGAAACCGTCAATAACAATGATGTCCGCACCTGCTCTTGCACAGCCCGAAGCAATGGCTGCAACATTGTGCACGGCGGCAATTTTTACCGCAACGGGTTTTTGATTGTCGGTTGCCTGCTTCAAGCTCCAAATGAGCTGACGCAAATCTTCAATAGAATAAATGTCGTGGTGAGGCGCAGGGGAAATCGCATCACTGCCTTCGGGTATCATACGAGCGTTTGAAACTTCAACATTTACCTTTTCGCCCGGCAAATGTCCGCCGATGCCCGGTTTTGCACCTTGACCGATTTTTATTTCAATAAATTTGCAGTTGTTCAAATAATCCTTGTGCACGCCGAATCGTCCCGATGCAACCTGAACGACCGCATAATCGCAATACTCTTTTAAGGCAGAATGAAGTCCGCCTTCGCCCGTGTTGAACAGCGTTCCGAGATTTTTTGCAGCCATTGCAAGCGATTTTTGAGCGTTGAGCGAAATTGAACCAAAGCTCATTGCCGAAAACATAATCGGTGTTTCAATCATAACTTGCGGAGGCATTTTTGTTGTTGATTTGCCTTTTTTCTCAACTTCAATCTTGTCGGGTTTGCGACCCAAAATCGTTCTGATTTCCATAGGTTCACGCAATGGGTCAATAGACGGATTGGTTACCTGCGAGGCGTTGAGCAAAATTTTGTCCCAATAAATCGGGTACGGCTTTGGGTTGCCCATGGCGGAAAGCAGGGTTGAGCCTGTGTTTGCCTGTCTGACAATTTCTTGTTGATATTGCGGTGTCCAGTTCGCATTGTCACGATAATCGCAAACATATTTTTCAATTCTCAATGCACCGCTCGGGCACATATCAACACAGCGGTGACAAGCAACGCAGTTGTTGGAATTTGACAAAACCGTTTTGCCGTCATCTGCAAAAAAGTGACATTCGTTTATACATTGGGTGACACAGCCACCGCAGTTTGTGCACAAATTTTTGTCACGAATTACAGTAAATCTTCTTGGAATGTAGCCTATCATCAGTCGTCAACCTCCTCTTCTTCAATTTCAAGGGGAATGAAAACGGGTTCTGCTCCCGATACGGACCAAACTTTGTCAGGGTCGGGGCAAATAATTCTGATAGCCGATTCTTCACTTGCAAAGTACGCTCTGTCGCCCTTTGTTGCAGCGGTGAGAGAACGGAGCTTCAACCTGTCGTTGATTGCAAGCAAGCCTTTGTTTGAACCGAGGATAACGGAAAACGGACCGTTAACCAACGCTCCGCTGTAAATCGCACGGAGATTGGTGAAGTATTCCTTTTTGTCATCGTCCATTCTGTCAATTTCGTCCCATTCGGGTGCGGTCAAAACATCGGCGGCAACCTCCATAGGCAAATTGTGGTGACGCAGTAAGTGGTCAAACAAATATGTAATAACCTCGGTGTCCGTCTGCATTGTGCAGATGTAGCCGAACTGTTCAATGTATCTTCTGTTGGTGTCGTATGATGAGATTTCACCGTTGTGAACTATTGACCAATCGAGGATGTTGAACGGATGTGAGCCACCCCACCAACCCGGTGTGTTTGTGGGAAATCTGCCGTGCGCAGTCCAAAGATAAGCGTCATATTGGTCGAGCATATAGAATTCTCCGACATCTTCGGGATAACCGACAGCTTTAAAACAGCCCATATTTTTGCCACTTGAAAAGATATATGCGCCGTCGATTGAGTTGTTTACATTTGTTACGCATTGAGCAACATATTCAAGCTCGTCAAGACGAGCGTTTTTCATCCTAACTCGGTTTGCTCTGCCGAAATAACGCCAAATGTCAGGTCCGTTTTCAATGCTCTGCACCTTGCGAGTAGGTATTCTTTCCGCAACATCAATGTTGAAGTGCTTAAACAAAAAATCCTCGCATTGCTTTTTTGCGTCTGCGTTGTCGTAAAATACATGGATGGCATAATCTTCTTTATGCTCCGGATAAATTCCGTAGGCAGCAAAGCCACCGCCGAGTCCGTTTGACCTGTCGTGCATAAGTGCAATGGATTTGATGATTTCAGAGCCGTTGATTTTGTTGCCCTTCCTGTCAATAATTGCTGCAATTGCACATCCGCTCGGAATTCTAACCTGTCCTTCCTTTAACATATATAACCTCCTAATATACGCAGCAATTGGGCAAGCTTTCGCTCACCCTTTTGCTGTATATTATTTATTCGTATTGTTCGTTTTATTCGCCTTCAACATCCTGAAGTGCGTCATAACCGTGTTCGCCGGTGCGAACTTTCATCACATCTTTAACATCGTAAACAAAGATTTTGCCATCGCCGATGTTGCCTGTGTAAAGAACTTTTCTCGCTGTTTCAACAACGGTCTTAACAGGAATTGCGGACACAACCATTTCCAGTTTCATCTTTGGAAGCAGGCTCATTTCCTCAATTTCTACACCACGGTATTTTTTGATGTGTCCTTTTTGAACACCACAACCCATAACATTTGTGGCTGTCATACCTGTAATGCCGATGTCGTTCATCGCTTCTTTCAATTCCTCAAATTTTGAAGGGTTGAAAATCATAACTATCTTTGAAAGCACAGCGTCTGTCTTTGTTGTGAATGTTTCAACAGGAATTGCCTTTTCAACAGATTGTGCAGGCGGAGCTGAACTGATAAGAACGCTTGTCGGCACAAAGTCTGCATAAGCAGACGGCAAATTGTGCTCTGTTGAATCAAGACCTTTGATTTCTTCTTCTGCCGTAACACGAAGCCCGTTTGTCTTTTTGATAAGTGCAAATACAATTATCATTGTGATGACTGCCCATGAGGCAACCGCAACAAAGCCGAGCAACTGAATTCCCAATTGTTTGAAACCGCCGCCGTAAAACAAGCCTTTTCCTACTCCGTCATATCCTCTTGAGAAAAGACCTACTGCAATAGTGCCCCAAACACCGTTTGCCAAGTGAACACCGACAGCGCCGACAGGGTCGTCAATATGGAGCTTCTTGTCAAGTCCTTCTACAACAACTACAACAAGTATACCCGAAACCGCACCGATGATAATTGAGCCAAAAGCGTCAACACAGTCGCACGGAGCCGTGATTGCAACCAAACCTGCAAGCGAAGCGTTGAGCGACATAGAAACATCAGGCTTTCCGTCTTTAATCCAAGTGAAAATCATTGTTACACATGTGGCAGTTGCCGGTGCAAGTGTTGTTGTGAGGAATATTGATGCAAGTGTGTCAACATCTTTTGCGGCAGCGCCGTTGAAGCCGTACCAGCCAAACCAAAGAATGAAAACGCCGAGCGCACCGAGTGTCAATGAATGTCCCGGAATAGCTTTTGCTTTTTTCTTTCCTGTTTTCTTATCAACAACATATTTGCCGATACGAGGGCCGAGGAATATTGCACCGATAAGGGCGGCGATACCGCCAACCATATGAATTGCCGTTGAACCTGCATAATCGTGAAATCCCATTTTTGCAAGCCAACCGTTCGAATTCCAAATCCAGCCTGCTTCAATCGGATAAACAACTGCCGAGATAACAGCTGAATAAATGCAGTACGAGCTGAATTTTGTTCTTTCTGCCATAGAGCCGGAAACAATAGTTGCGGCTGTTGCACAGAAAACAAGGTTGAATACAAAGTTTGACCAATCTGCACTTGATGAAGTGTAATCTGTCAATAATTTAAGTGTAGGTAAACCAAAGAGTCCGGCTACATAATTTTCGCCAAACATCAAACCATAGCCAATGAGGATAAACATCAAAGCACCGATGCAGAAATCCATAAGGTTTTTCATTATGATATTTCCGGCGTTCTTTGCTCGTGTAAATCCGCTTTCAACCATGGCAAATCCACATTGCATAAAAAATACAAGTGCGGCACCAATTAAAAACCAGACTCCAAAAACATTATCTGCAATTGCAGTAAAAATTGAATCATTCATATTTAGTTTCTCCCATAGTTTGTTATAGACATAGAGTAGAATTAATGCAGAGCACGAAAACCGCAATGTGCCGAGCATTAATTAAGTTGAGCATCCTCAAGATATAACCCCAAGGATGCCGCTTAAAATGAGAACGACTAATTAAAGTCATAAGAGAGGGTAAATTAATAGTTAATCATATAGTGATTAATCTCCCACTGCGAAACAGAGGTTTTGTAGCTGTCCCATTCAGCCTTTTTGCCTGAAATATAGTTTGAATATACATGATTGCCAAGAGTTTCTTTGATGAATGGATCTGCCTCAGCAGCCGCAATAGCTTCGGCAAGTGAACCCGGCAAGCATTGAATTCCTTTTGTGTGTAATTCCTCATCAGAAAGTGCAAACACATTTTCGTCATATGCAGGAGCAGGCTTCAAGCCCTTCTTGATTCCGTCAAGTCCTGCAGCAAGGCAAAGTGCCATTTCAAGATATGGATTGCAGGTTGGGTCAGGACAACGAAGTTCAACTCTTGTGCCCTTGCCACGAGAAGCAGGAATACGAACAAGGCAACTTCTGTTTGATGTTGACCACACGAGATATGACGGAGCTTCGTAGCCCGGCACCAATCTCTTGTAGCTGTTTACTGTTGGGTTGCTGACAACTGCAATGCCCTGGATGTGAGCCATAATGCCTGCAATAAAGCTGTAAGCTGTATCTGAAAGCCCCAATTCGCCGTTAGGGTCGTCAAAAACATTTTTGCCTGTTTTGAGGTCGTAGAGCGACATATTTGTGTGCATACCCGAGCCGTTGATGCCCTCGATAGGCTTTGCCATAAATGTTGCGTGCAAACCGTGTTTGGTAGCGTAAGTCTTAACAACATGTTTAAAGGTCATAACTCTGTCTGCTGTTGTCATAACATCGCCGAACTGGAAATCAATCTCGTGCTGTCCCTTTGCAACTTCGTGGTGCGAAGCCTCGATGGTGTAGCCCATTTCTTCAAGCGCAAGGCAAATATCTCGTCTGCAATTAGAGCCTGTGTCGATAGGGTTGAGGTCAAAGTAACCTGCCTTGTCATTGGTTTCAAGTGTCGGTGCACCGTTCTCATCTGTGTTGAAGAGGAAGAATTCGCATTCAGGTCCGACATTGAATCCGTAACCCATTTCGGCAGCCCGGTCAATGACTTTCTGCAACACATTTCTTGGGTCACCCTCAAAAGGTGTAACATTGTCTGCTTTGTAAACGGAGCAAATCAAGCGAGCCGTCTGTGCATTTTGATGCTTGCGCCATGGGAAAATTGCCCAAGTGTCAAAATCAGGATGCAAATACATATCACTTTCATCAATTCGAACAAAGCCGTCAATTGATGAGCCGTCAAACATACAATCGTTGTTAAGCGCTTTTTCAAGCTGTGAAAATGTAATTGCAACATTTTTCATAATGCCAAACAAATCGGTAAACTGCAAGCGAATAAACTCAACACCGTTTTCTTTGGCCTCTTTCAAGATTTGTTCCTTTGTGTACTTACTCATAATACACACCCTCCTATAGTTATATTGTTTTATAGACCGCATAAACCGCAAAGCAGTCTATAAAAAAGCAAAGCGAGGGAGTTCCACCTGTTGGAACTTCCTCGTTCTTTCTATGTTTTCATAATACGCCGATGATTTTTATTTGTCAATAAAAAATTTTATGTTTGTGCAATTTCTATATACAACCCCCTGTTTTCGGGTTTTGTATTCGTGAAAATTAATTAAAAGGATAAAAATTAAATTTTAGATTTTAGTAAATATGATGTTTGGCTTTTATCATATGTGTTAATTGTATCACTATATAATAATTTTGGCTATTGATAATAAATTATGCTTAATTGGCGGCTTTTGTTGAAAATTTTGATATGCCGTAATAATTTAAGAATTTATATTGCGTTATATTTTTAAAGATGATAATATATAAATTAGTTGGAGGAGTTTTCATGGAATTATTATTTGTTATTTTCTTTTTGCTCTTTTTCGAAAGGATAATTAGAGTATTTAATGAACTCATTATAAAAAATATGAGGTTCCGAGAATTCTATTCCAGACAGTATTTTAAGTTCTGGATATCTTTTTTTCATATTATCAATCTCATTGAAATATTCATCAACATTAAATAATTGTGAACTTTTATTAATCATTTTTCCCAAATTTATTTCTTTATCATTAAGATCAACATGTTCTGTAAAGCATATCGATTTTAATTTTTTTTGTTTTGCTATTTCGCAATGCTCATTCATACTTGATTTTCCATCTGAAGAAAAAGTAGAATGAACATGCATATCAGAAAACCTCATAACACATTCCTTTCGGCATCTTTCAGATTTAACTTGATTTTTATCACTCATTTCTATCAGACATAGAACGTTTCTTGTTATGATAACTAACAAGTTGCCCACAAGCTGCATTTATTTTGTTTCCACGCGATTCTCTAATAGTAACATCCAACCCTTTTTCTTGTAATTTGTTTTTGAAAACAGTCAATTGTTGTTTGTTTGGACGTTGGATTCTACTACACTCAGTATCATTGTACTGCAATAGATTAATCATGACATTTTTATTTCTAAACCATTTAGCAAGTTGTCTAACATCATTCGGTTTATCATTTACTCCTGGAATTAACAGATACGCAATAGTGATTTTTCTATTATGTCTTTCCGAATAAGACAATGCTGCTTCAACAACCTCGTTAATGTCATTATTCTTCATATGAGGAATGATTTTGTCTCGAGTATTTTGGTTTGTAGCATGTAGTGATAAAGTGAATTGGATCTTTATGTGTTCTTCTCTAAGCTTTTTTAATTGAGCTAAGGGACCTACTGTGGAAATGGTGATACCATCAGTTGGAAAGTTATATCCATTTCGATCCCTTAATATATGAATAGATTTTATTAGGTTATCATAATTCAACAATGGTTCTCCCATCCCCATAAAAACTATTCTATTAACTCGTTCTTTTACTAATAGCACCTGTTGAACTATTTCAGATGCTGTTAAATTTCTCACAAATCCATTGCTACCTGATTCGCAAAAATAACAACCCACAGGGCATCCCACCATAGTACTTACACATATAGTTGTTCCTGTCTTTCTTTTTATACATACAGTTTCAATACAATATCCATCATTTAATTTAAATGCATATTTTCTAGTGTCTCCACCGTTGAAAATATCAACTATTTTAATGGTTTTATAAGGTTTGAAATTTCTTGCACGATAAATCGATTTGTAAAACGAATTTGCCTTTTTTTCTCCAAGAATTGGTGAAATATCTTTTAATGTGTAGTTAAAAGGATCCTTGTAAATCATTTCCTCTGTTATTGGGTTTTCCTTTTTGAATTTTGGCATAATTATTTTCTCAACTCTCTTATTATACTAATATATTTATAATAATGTAAGAATACATTGTTGTCAATAAATTCTTTTGAAATAAATTTTGATTGTTCATTTGTCAATGATGTGACACCAAGAAATCTAAAATAAAAAAGTGTTGGGA
>OLFX01001670.1_pt1 | contig 23269 bp, 22 predicted proteins | sample 1605091 | NCBI WGS metagenome assembly OLFX01 (sample SAMEA3888906, study PRJEB22519) | human gut metagenome | biome: human gut; feature: human-associated habitat; material: faeces | place: Denmark | collected 2012 | reverse complement strand
AGAGAAAGCCTGGATCCCCCGCCCGGGACCGGGCGGGAACCCACCTCGCAGGTGCTAACCTGCGCAGGTCCAGAAGGAACCCCCTGCCGATGGCGACCCCGGTAGAGCCCCCCCACCAATGCCATCCATGAACCGCCGGCCTGGCCGGCCTCCCCTTGCGAAAGGAATTGACCCCATGAATCTCATCGAAACCTTCGGCGCCAAAGTGGGCGCCCTGTCTGAAACCAACCCCCAGCGGGCCCGGGCGCTGCTCTCCGCCGGCTTCCGGGCCAACGGGGTGAAGAATAAGGTGGCCGGGAAAAAGGCCACCAAGTCCGACCGGATGCTCTTCCAGCTGGTCAACCACGCCATGGTGGACTGCCTGGCCAATCCCCAGCAAAACGTGATGGTGAGCCTCTTCACCCCCTGCGAGATGCTCCACCTCCAGGGCCTGCACCCCTACTCCTGCGAGGCCTTCTCCAGCTACCTCTCCGGCTCCATGGCCGAGCAGCCCTTCCTCCGCCAGGCGGAGGACACGGGCATCCCCAACAGCCTGTGCTCCTACCACAAAATCTTCATCGGGGCTGCCCAGCGGGGGCTCATGCCCAAGCCCCGGTTCATCCTCTCCACCTCCCTGGCCTGCGATGCCAACACCCTCACTTTCCGCCACATGGCGGAGTTCTACGGGGTCCCTCACTTCGCCCTGGATGTGCCCTTTGAGTCCTCCCCCCAGGCGGTGGACTATGTGGCCGGCCAGCTGCGGCAGATGGGCCAGTTCCTGGCCCAGCAGACCGGGATCCCTGTGGACGAGGGGGAACTGGTCCGGGCCGTGGCCCGGAGCCAGCGGACCATGGCCCTCTTCCAGCGGGGGCTGGAAAAGCGCCGGGGCAAGCAGGTGCTCAGCGACCTGACCAGCGAGCTCTTCCGCACCGCCGCCTTCCACTTCCTCCTGGGGCTGCCGGAGGTGGAACGGTACGCCCGCCAGCTCCTCCGGGAGATTGAGACCGCGCCCCCCGCCCGGGGCAAGCAGCTCCTCTGGATCCACACCACCCCCTACTGGGTGGCTCCCCTGCGGCAGCTCTTCGCCCAGAGCACCCGGGTGCAGATTGCCGCCTGCGACATGAGCTACGAGGGCATCGTAGAGGCAGACCCCACCAAACCCTACGAGGCCATGGCCCGCCGGCTGGTCTACTCCCCCTTCAACGGCCCTGCCCAGCGGCGGATTGACCGTGCCCTGGCCATGGCCCAGACCGTGGGGGCCGACGGGGCCATCTGGTTCTGCCACTGGGGCTGCAAGCACACCCTGGGGGGCGCCCGGCTGGGAAAGAAGCGGTTTGAGGAGGCCGGCCTGCCCACTCTCCTCCTAGACGGGGACAGCTGCGACCGGGGCTTCGGCGGGGAGGGCCAGGCCGCCACCCGGGTGGAGGCCTTCCTGGAAGTATTGGAGGGAACGCGATGAGCATCACCTATCACGTCTGTAAATACACCCCCACAGAGCTTCTCACCGCCCTGGGGGGCCAGTGCGCCCTGCTGGACGAGGCGCCGGAGAACTTCGACCTCTCCGACCAGGTGGCCCACCCCAACCTGTGCGGCTTTGGCAAGTCGGTGATCCAGTCGGCCATGGCCGGCCACGTCAAGGAACTGGTGCTGGTCAACTGCTGTGACACCATCCGCAGCGCCTACGACATTTTAAAGGCGTTCGGCAACCTGGACTTCCTCTACCTGCTGGACATCCTCCACAGCCAGGAGAGCTGTTCCGTCCAGCACGCCCGGGACCAGCTGCTGGACCTGGCAGAGGCCTACGGGGCCTATAAGGGCACCCAGTTTGACCGGGCGGCCTTCTTTGCCGCCTTCCAGCCCAAGCCCCAGTCCCCCGGCCCCCACATCGCCGTGCTGGGAGCCAAGATGGGCTCCCACCTCTTCTCCCTGGTGGAGGAGACCATGCCCCTGCCTGCGGTAAACCAGACCTGTGCCGCCAACCGCTGGGTGGCCCCGCCGGAGGATGAAGGGGACCTGCCCACCCTCTTGGAGGCCTACGCCCGGAACCTGCTGGGCCAGCTGCCCTGCATGCGGATGACCGACCACACCGCCCGCCGGGCCCTCTACAACACCCCAGGGCTGGAGGGGGTGGTCTACCACACCCTGCAATTCTGTGACTACTACGGCTTTGAGTACGCGGGGCTGCGCAGCCAGCTCCCCGTACCCCTGTTGAAAATCGAATCCGACGGCACCACCCAGAGCCGGGAGCAGCTGCGCACCCGGCTGGAAGCCTTCGCCGAGGGCTTCGCCGCCCCCCAGAAAGGAGACAACCCCATGCCATCCCACGGCTACTTCGCCGGCATTGACAGCGGCTCGGCCACCACCGACGTGGTCATCCTGGACCAGGACAAAACCATCGTGGCAAAAGTCATCCTGCCCACCGGGGCAGGGGCCTCCAACGGGGCCCAGCGGGCCCTGGAGGAGGCCCTGCAGCAGGCCGGCCTCTCCCAGGCCGACCTCACCGCCACCGTCACCACCGGCTATGGCCGGGGGGTGATCCAGGCGGGGGACAAATCCATTACCGAGATCACCTGCCACGCCAAGGGGGCCCACTTCCTCTACCCCCAGGTGCGCACCGTCATCGACATCGGCGGGCAGGACAGCAAGGTCATCGCCATCGCCCCCGACGGCAGCGTCACCAACTTCGTCATGAACGACAAGTGCGCCGCCGGCACCGGCCGCTTCCTGGAGATGATGGCCCGCACCCTGGAGCTCTCCCTGGAGGAGATCTCCACCGTGGGCCTGCAGTGGAAGGAGGAGATCACCATCTCCTCCATGTGCACCGTCTTTGCCGACTCCGAGGTGGTCTCCCTAGTGGCCCAGAACAAGGCCCTGCCGGACATCGTCCACGGCCTGAACCAGTCGGTGGCCAGCCGAGCCGCCGCCCTCTACCGCCGGGCTGGGGGCGCCGGCCCCTGCATGATGACCGGGGGCGTGGCCCGGAACCAGGGGGTGGTGGAGGCCATCCAGGAGAAGCTGGGGCAGCCCCTGTTCATCCACCCGGACGCCCAGCTGTGCGGGGCCCTGGGGGCCGCGCTGTTTGCCCTGGAGATGTGACCACAACCGGGGGGCCGGGGGGGGGGGCGGTAGTACGTACCCTACGGGTGGTCAAGGCTCTTACCGGCCTTGGGGCGCAGCGCCCCGTTGCCCCGCCTGCCCGGCGGGGGTCCCCATTTCTCCCGAGAAATGGGGAGAAAGAGGGCCGGGGGCAAGCCCCCTGGACCCCCGGTTTCATGGCCGCTCGTTCCCACTCGCTGGTTTTGGGGATAGTTGTCTCTGATATGTTAGAGGGGCTATTTCCTCCGGTATGCTAAGACCGATTTGGGACGCATTTTCGGAGAGAATATGCTGAAAAGCATTTTCCCGAAAGAAAGTTTCCAAATCAGGGCACGTACATGGGTCACGAAATAGCCCAATGACCGGAACAATGCGCCACAATCGCCAAAACGAGCGAGCGAGCAGCGAGCGGCCCCTAACCAAGGGGGGGCGGGGGTCCTCCCCCGCGACTCTTTGCGTCCGGGCTTTCTCTAGAGAAAGCCTGGATCCCCCGCCCGGGACCGGGCGGGAACCCACCTCGCAGGGGCTAACCTGCGCCGGTCCCAGACGGGGCCCCCTGCCGATCCCAACAGAGCCGGCCCTCCCGGCCCCCGGGAATCCCCCCTCTCATGGAGAATGGAGAAAGGAGCAATACCCCTATGACCCAAAAACTCTACGACCAAGACAGCCACTGCCGTGCCTTCTCGGCCCAAGTCCTCACCTGCCAGCCTGGGGCAGCGGGCACCTGGCAAGTCACCCTGGACCGCACCGCCTTTTTCCCCGAGGGGGGCGGCCAGCCCGCCGACCGGGGCACCCTGGGGGGCGCCGCCGTCCTGGACGTCCAGGAGGTGGGGGAGGCCATCCTCCACACCACCGATGCCCCCCTGACCCCCGGCACCACCGTCCAGGGGACCCTGGACTGGCCCCTCCGCTTTGGCCGGATGCAGTGCCACTCCGGGGAGCATGTGATCTCCGGCCTGGCCCACAGCCTCTACGGCTGCACCAACGTGGGCTTTCACATGGGGGAGGATGCCGTGATCCTGGACTTTGACAAGGAGCTCTCCCCCGCCCAGCTCCGGGAGATCGAAAACCAGGCCAACGCCATCATCACCGAGAACCGCCCCGTCACCGCCCGCTACCCCAGCCAGGAGGAGCTGGCCGCCCTGGACTACCGCAGCAAACTGGATCTGACGGAAAACGTCCGCATCGTCACCATCCAGGGGTGCGACGTGTGCGCCTGCTGCGCCCCCCACGTGAAGCACACTGGGGAGATCGGCCTGGTGAAGCTCCTGGACGCCATGCGCCACCGGGGGGGCATCCGCATCTGGATGGCCGCCGGGAAGCTGGCCCTCCGGGATTATCAGGTGAAGCAGGATAACATCGCCGCCATCTCCGCCGCCCTGTCCGTCCAGCAGCCCCAGGCCGCCCAGGGGGTCCAGCGGATTCTGGGGGAGATGGAGGGCCTCAAGGAGGCCCTGAAGGCCGCCCGCCAGGCCCTGGTGCTGGAAAAGGCCCGGTCCCTGCCGGAGACGGAGGGCAACCTCTGCCTCTTCCAGGAGGATTTGGACGCAGGCAGCCTCCGGGCCCTGGCCAACGCCGGGATGGAGAAATGTTCCGGCATCTGCGCCGTGTTCACCGGCAGCGACCAGGCCGGCTACCGCTACGTCATGGGCAGCCGGACGGTGGACCTGCGGGCCCAGGCCAAGGCCATCAACGCCGCCCTGGGGGGCAAGGGGGGCGGCCAGCCCACCATGATCCAGGGCTCGGTGACGGCCGGCCGGGAAGCCATCCTGACCTATTTCCAGTGAGGGGGGGCACCCGCATGGCCAAGAAGAACGCCCGGAACACCCGGGCCAGCATCGTGGACGCCGCCTGGCAGCTGTTCTACGAGCAGGGGTACGAGGACACCACCGTGGAGGAGATCATCGCCGCCTCCCACACCTCCAAGGGGTCCTTCTACCACTACTTCGGGGGGAAGGACGCCCTGCTGTCCACCCTCAGCGACCTCTTTGACCGGAAGTACCAGGACCTCCAGGAGACCATGGACCGGAATATGCCCGCCATGGACCAGCTCCTCTTCCTCAACCAGGCCCTCTTTCAGATGATCGAGGCCCGGGTCCCCCTGGACCTGCTGGCCCGGCTGCTGTCCACCCAGCTGGTGACCTCCGGGGCCCGCCACCTGCTGGACCACCGGCGGACCTATTACCGCCTGCTCCGGCAGATCATCGCCCAGGGGCAGGCCGCCGGCCAGCTCACCCAGCAGCAGAGCGTCAACGACATGGTGAAGGTCTACGCCCTGTGCGAGCGGGCCCTGCTCTACGACTGGTGCCTGTGCGGGGGGGAATACTCCCTGGCCGGCTATGCCGGGGAGCAGATGCCCCGGTTTCTCGCCCAATTTCTTCCAGTTTTCCGTCCAGAAATCGTCTAATTAAAAACCCTTTATTTTCCAGCTCTTTTCCAGATTGTTTAGAACGACGTATAGACCATGGTCTATACGTCGTTCTGCATTGCGTTCCATTTTCGTCCGTGGTAAGATAGGGAACAGCATCACCCGGACCTGCCCCGCCCCCACCCGGGCCGCGGCGGGTCCGCTCCGATTGCAACCCAGAGAGAAAAGAGGTATCCTATGACAACATCCCAAATCTGCATCCTGCTGACCATCGTGGTCTATCTGGTGGCCATGGTGCTGGTGGGGGTCTACTGCAGCCGCAAGGGCGGGGGCGACAGCTCCAACGAGTTCTACCTGGGCGGCCGGAAGCTGGGCCCCATCGTCACCGCCATGAGTGCCGAGGCCTCGGACATGAGCAGTTACCTGCTCATGGGTCTGCCCGGCCTGGCCTATCTCTCCGGCGTGGCCGAGGTGGGCTGGACCGCCCTGGGCCTGGCCATCGGCACCTATCTCAACTGGCTCATCGTGGCCAAGCGTCTGCGGCGGTACACCGCCAAGGTGGGGGCCATCACCATCCCCAGCTTCTTCTCCCGGCGGTACCAGGACCAGCGGAACGTCCTGTCCTGCATCGCCGCTGTGGTCATCCTCATCTTCTTCATCCCCTATACCGCCTCTGGCTTCAAGGCCATCGGCACCCTTTTCAACAGCCTCTTTGGGGTGGATTATCACACCACCATGATCATCGGCGCCGCCGTGGTCATCGGCTACACGGTGCTGGGCGGGTTCCTGGCCGTGTCCACCACGGACCTGATCCAGAGCATTATTATGACCTTTGCTCTGATCTTCATCGTGCTCTTCGGCATCCAGCAGGCTGGCGGGTGGGATCTGGTGGCCTCCAACGCCTCCTCCCTGCCTGGCTTCCTGAACATGACCCAGGGGTACGACCCCGCCACCGGGCAGGCCAGTTCCTACGGGGGATTGAGTATCGTCTCCACCTTGGCCTGGGGTTTGGGCTACTTCGGCATGCCCCACATCCTGCTGCGGTTCATGGCCATTGAGGACGACGCCAAGCTGAAGACCTCCCGGCGGATCGCCACGGTGTGGGTGGTCATCTCCATGTTCATCGCCATCCTCATCGGCATCGTGGGCCTGGGCGTCACCCAGACCGGCAAGATCCCCTTCCTGGGCTCCAGCGCCGAGGCAGAGACCATCATCATCCGCCTGTCTGACCTGCTCAGCCAGCACGGGGTGCTCTTCGCCATCATCGCCGGCGTGGTGCTGGCAGGCATCCTGGCCTCCACCATGTCCACCGCCGACTCCCAGCTGCTGGCCGCTGCCTCCAGCATGTCCCACGACCTGATCCAGGACTTCTTTGGCCTGAAGCTCAGCCCCAAGGCCGCCATGCACGCAGCCCGGGGCACCGTCATCGGCATCGCCATCGTGGCCATCTTCCTGGCCTGGGACCCCAACAGCACGGTGTTTAACATCGTCTCCTTCGCCTGGGCAGGCTTCGGCGCCTCCTTCGGTCCCTTGGTCCTCTTCTCCCTGTTCTGGAAGCGGACCAACAAGTACGGGGCCATCTCCGGCATGATCGCCGGCGGCGCCATGGTCTTCATCTGGAAGTACCTCATCGCCCCCCTGGGCGGCGCCTGGGGCATCTACGAGCTGCTCCCCGCCTTCCTGGTGGGCTGCATCGTCATCGTGGTGGTCTCCCTGGCCACCGCGCCCCCCAGCAAAGAGATCGTGGACACCTTCGAGTCCGTCTGACCTGTCTCCCTTTTCCATCCAACCGACCAAGGGACGTGCGCTGATGCGCACGTCCCTTTTCTGCTTCGCGGTGCATGGCCCTATCACGGCACCTCCATCACCTTCAAGATCTCCTTCTTCAGCCGCCCAATGATCCGCTTTTCCAGCCGGGAGATGTAGGACTGGGAGATGCCCATCCGGTCCGCCACCTCCTTCTGGGTGTGCTCTCGGCGGCCTCCCAGGCCGAAGCGGAGGGTGATGATCTCCCGCTCCCGGTCGTTGAGGGTGGCCAGGGCCTGGGCCAGCACCTGGCGGTCTGCGTCCTCCTCCATGGGCCGGACCACCAGGTCGCTGTCGGTCCCCAGAACGTCGGAGAGGAGGAGCTCGTTGCCGTTCCAGTCGGTGCTCAGGGGCTCGTCAAAGGGGACCTCGCTCTTTTGCCCCGCGGTTTTCCGCAGGTGCATGAGGATCTCGTTCTCAATGCACCGGGAGGCGTAGGTGGCCAGCTTGATCTTCTTGGCCGGCTGGTAGGTGCCCACCGCCTTGATCAGGCCGATGGTGCCGATGGAGATCAGGTCCTCGATGTTGATCCCCGTGTTCTCAAACCGCCGGGCGATGTACACCACCAGGCGGAGGTTGTGCTCGATGAGGGGGGCGGAGGCGCTCTGGTCCCCCTGGGCCAGGCGTTGGATGAGCTGGCTCTCCTCCTCCCGGCTCAGGGGGGCTGGCAGCACGTCGCTGCCCCCGATGTACATGAGCTTTCCCGGCTGCCACAGCCGGAGGCGGGCCAGCCACCCGCCCAGGGCCCAGCGCCAGCGGGCCCACGGTTTCTTCATCCCCATTCCTCCTGTCATTGTGTGTTCACGCCCCCTCGCCGCCGATGAGGGCGCTGTACCCCCCGCCGTCCGACAGCGGGGTGGGAGAGAGGGCGGTGAGGCAGTCCCGGACTTCCCCGCCGCCGCAGTTGGCCCGGTCCACCCGCAGAGCCAGGAGCAGGCCGCACTCCACCCCCACCGCCCGATAGGGCAGCAGCTGGAGCCGCAGGTCCCCCGCCGTCCCCTCCAAGTCCCGGAGGAGCTCCACCGGGTGGGCCAGGCTCTGCCGGTCCAGCCGGGGCAGTTCCGGCAGGAGGGGGCGGAGCTTCTCCCCCTCCACCACCACCACGGGCCGGCCGGTGAGGGGGTCCTGGAGGGTGTTGCCCGTGTCCCGAAGGGCCAGCAGCTTCACCGAGCGCCCCTGACGGGTGAGGGTGAGTTCCTGGAGCTCCCCCCCTGTCCGGGTGTGGGTGAACTGCCGCCCCAGCACCAGGGAGAGGACCCCGTAGCACAGCGCCGCCGCAATGAGGATGCCCCGCATCCCCAAAGAGGGCCCCAGCAGGCCCCCGGCCATCACCGGGGTCTCCCGGGCCAGGGAGACCAACAGCAGCAGCCCCCCAAAGGCGCAGGAGAGGACCAGAAACAGCCCCCCTGTCCGCAGCAGCTTCTCGGACCGGCCATAGGCCACCAGGAGCATGGCCACCGCCGCCCCGGCCTTGCAGGCCGGGTGCTCCAGAAAGGCCCAGCCAGGCAGCAGGGTCAGGGCGGCGTACCCCGCCCCCAGCCCGGCGGCCAGGGCCACCCGCCACCGGCACCGGGGCTCCCCGTCCAGCCGGCCAGCGCAGGCCAGCAGCAGATAGTTCACCCCAAAGTTCAGAACCAGGAAGGCGTCCAAATAGACCACCGTCACAGCATCCCTCCTTCCTCTCCTTTGGGCTTGGCCCCCATTATAGCCCCGCCGCCTACGCAAAAAAAGTCACAGCAAGGCGCCCCTGCCCAACAAAAAAGCAAGACCTCCCGTATAGAGAGGTCTTGCTGAACCCTTAAAATACAGTTCCCAATGGAGGGGCCGGTTCGACGCAGATAGGCCAGGGGGGCGCCTAGGCCGCCCTCACCCGTTGATGCTGTCCAGCACCGCGTCCCGGAAGTGCACCGGGGACAGGCCCAGGCGGTTGAACTGGCTGGCCAGGCACAGGACATTGTCCCGGCTGGGGGAGACGTCCTCAATACAATCCGTCTGCACCCACGCCCCTTGGCACTCTGTGAGGCAGGCCAGGCCATAGGTACAGGGAACCTCCGGGTTGTCCTTCACAGGGGAACACACCGTCTGGTACCGTACAGCAGCATGAGGCAGCGCCTCCCAGACGCTGTGGGTGGTTTCGGCGCTCTGCGCATCTCTTCTCTCGGTCATCCCAACCGGCTCCTTTCTCTAAAATCCATCTTTACAGGAGCGGTGGGGAGATGGTATACTACCCCATGGTCTGTGGCGCAGCCGCCCTGTCGGATTGCCAATTTTTCCCTGCCCTCCGTTCCCCTTTCTTGTGGATTCCGGTGGGAAGGACTCTGCTGTCATGGTACAAAATCCGACTGCTTTCGTCAAGAACAGGGATAAACAGCGGCTTCCACATCCTCTCATATCTGATAAAATCCTTACCCACAGGTGATAAACATGATGCTTGCCACCCAATTGAAGCTTCTCAAAGAGAAACGGAAGCTCACCACCCAACAGCTCTCTGACCTGTCCGGCGTCCCGGTGGGGACCATCAACCGCATCCTCTCCGGGCAGACAGACAACCCCAGCTTTCAAACCGTCTGCGACCTGGTGATGGCCATGGACGGCTCTCTGGACGAGCTGGTGGGCATCCAGGCAGAGACCCCTCCCGCCGAAAAAAAGGCCCAGGCCAGTCAGGAGATCCTCCGCCTCTACGAGGAGATGATTGCCACCAAGAACGCCTGGCTGCTGCGCCTGTTCGTCTGTCTGTGTGTGGTGACCTTTGCCTTCCTCTTTGTGGTCATCTTCGACCTGATGAACCCCTCCATTGGCTTCTTCCGAGGGTGACCTGCCCTCCCTCCTGCAAACACCGCCCCCAAGGCCATCTCGTGCCTTGGGGGCGGTGTCTTTCCCGCGGTTGACCGGGGGGCTGCCCTTAGCGGCCCGCCGGGTTTTGGTAATGGTGGATCAAGGCCTGGGTGCCCCGGTCCCCCAGGCCTTGGCCTTCCAGGTCGGCGCAGTTGGCCAGGGCCTGGCCCAGCACTTCCAAGGTCAGGCCGCTGTCCCGGGCCTCGTCCTGGGCCAGCCCCAGGTCCTTTACAAAGTGCTTGAGGTAAAAGCCCGGGGCGTCGTCCCCGGTGAGGATCTTCTCCCCCAGGGTGTCCAGCTGGCGGCTTCCGGCCGCCCCTGTGGCCAGGGCGCCCAGGAGCTTCCCCCCGTCCAGTCCCTTGGCCTGGGCGTAAGCCAGGGCCTCACACAGGCCGGAGAGGGTGCCGGCAATCATGATCTGGTTGGCCAGCTTGGCGTGCTGGCCGCAGCCGGCAGGCCCTTGGTGGGTGATGTTGGTGCCCAGGGCTGCAAACAAAGGGCGGCAGGCTGCAAAATCCGCCGCCTCGCCCCCCACCAGGATGGAGAGGGTACCTGCTTTGGCACCCACGTCCCCTCCGGTCACCGGGGCGTCCAGCACCCGGAAGCCCCGCTTGGCCCCCTCCACCGCCAGGCGCTGGGCCAGGGTGGGGCTGGTGGTGGTCATGTCGATGAGGTAGGTCCCCGGCGCTGCCTGGTCCAGAATGTTCCCCGGGGCAAAGTAGACCTCCTCCACGTCTTGGGGGTACCCCACCATGGTGACCACCGCCTGGCGTCCCTGGACGCAGCCGGCAATGGTGTCGTGGAACACGGCCCCCGCCTGGATGACTTCCTCCACCTTGGCCCGGTTTCGAGCCGTGATGTGGACCTCAAACCCTGCCTTCAGCAGGTTGCGTACCATGGGCCCTCCCATGATGCCCACGCCAATCCATCCGATGCTCTGCATAGATTCGTCTCCTCCTTTTCAAAACAAACAGGCGGGCCCGTCTGGGCCCGCCTGGAATGTTGGCTGTTGGGTTGGGGTCAACCTGTGGTGCTGGTGGTGCCACCGGTTCCCCCTGTGCCGCCGGTGCCCGTCCCGGTGTCGGTGCTGCCGCCGGTACCCGAACCGGTGCCAGTGTCCCCGGTGTCGGTGCTGCCGCCGCTTCCGGTACCCGTGTCGGTGCTGCCGCCGGTACCAGAGCCGGTGCCGGTGTCCCCGGTGCCGGTGCTATCGCCGGTGCCCGTCCCAGTGCCGGTGTCTCCGGTATCCGTCTGGGTGCCGTCCTCCGGCTCCTGACCCACGTCCTGGGTGGCATCGTGGGTGCTGTTATCTTTGCTGGTGTTCTCCACCACTTCCACGGAGATCTCCACCGTCTGGGTGCCTGCCACGCCCTTAATGATGGCATTGCCCACCTGACGGGCGGTGATGACGCCGTCCTCGCTGACGGTGGCCACGGAGGTGTTGTTACTGCTCCACTGGATGGTGGCGGGGCTGTCCTGATACTCCTCCTCCATCTCCACGGTGGCGTTGATGGTGTAACTCTCGCCGGAGGGGATGGTGATCTCCTCCTGACTGACCCGGATGGCAGCCACACCCACGGCGGTTTCCACGGCGGTAACGGTCTGGGTGGCCACGGTCTCCCCATTGATGGAGGCCACGATGGTGGCATTGCCCAAGCTCTCTGCGGTGAGGGTGGCGGTGGGGCCGTCGCCGCTGACGGAGATCACATTGTTATCCCGGCTGCTCCACTCCACCTGGGTGCTTTCGCTTAAGGGGGCGTTGTCCCGCCCCACCAGAGTGGCGGTGGCGGTTTCGCCCAGCACGATGTTGCTGGAAACCTGGATGCTATAGTCGCTGTTGCCGCTGAGCATGTTGCGGATCACCAGGGCAGCCAGGATGATGACCACCAGGCCGATGATCACCGGCAGGAACTGCAGGGCACTTCTCCGCTTGTTGTTCCCGCCGGAGGAGCGGCGCTGGTTGCTGCCGCCGCGCCGGCGGTCCCGCTCGTCATAGTCGTAGGAGCGGCGGCTGCCATTGCGGCTGCTCTGGGCGGGGCGGCGGTCTCTCTCCCGGTCACGGTCCCGGTCCCGGCTGCGGTCGCTGCTGCGGCCGCTGCGGCTGCTGGAGGAGCCGCTCCTCCGGGCCGGGGAAGAAGAGGAACTGCTCCGTTTTTTCCGGTTGCCGTGCTCCTCCCAATCGGGGGCGGTGCGCTCCCAGTCGGAGCGGTCAAAGTCGTCGTAAAAATCCCGGCTGCTGCGGGTATCGTACCGGTCGGAATAGCGGTTGCGGTCGGAGTAACCCCGGTTATAGTCGTAACTCCGGCCGTAGTCGCTGCGGTAGTCTCTGTCATAGTAATCCCGGTCATAGTCCCGCCCGCTGGAGCGGGAAGAGGAGCTCCGTCGGGAACCGTTTCGGGAAGACCGGCTATTGTAATCGTAGTCGTCGTCGTAACGCATGGTAAGTATCCTCCTGACCGTTGTTCTGCTGGCAGAAACGTCATCGGGTCTGCTTGATTTCTCCATAGTTTAGGTTATTATATCACAATTCGCCATTCCTTGAAAACACCCAATTTGTAAAGAATCTGCAAAATATTGTCACCGCTTTTGGTGGGAATCCCCCCTTACCCTTTACCAACGGAGGGGTTTGTGCTACAATCATAACAAATCTTACCCAGTCTGCCAGGGGTTTCCACCGCCCAGGGGCAGGCTAGAAACGAGGGGATCCCATGAACCTGACCTTTCAACTGATCGACCCCGCCGGGGAGGCCCTCCTCCTGGTCCACACCCCTGTGCCCCGGGAGGCGTACGCCGACCTCACCCGCCGGCTGCTGGCCATCCGGGAGCTGGCCCCCCGCCAGGTGGCCTTCCTCACCGCCCCCACCCAGGGGGGCGTGGTGCGGGTGGAGACGGCCGCCGCCGTCTGCGGCGGGGAGGTTCTCCGCCAGGCCGCCTTCGCCTTCGCCGTGGCCCGGGAGATCCGCCGGGAGCGCAAGGTGCCGGTGGAGGGGGACGGGTGGCCGGAGGCCCTCCCCGCCCAGGTCAATCCCCTCACCGGCCAGGCCACCCTGGACTTCCCCCTCCCCCAGGTGCAGCCCGGCCAGGGAGAGCGGGGGGACCGCCTCCTCTTCCCCGGGGTGGCGTGGGCGCTGCAAAAGGGGGGCGCGCTGCCCTCGGAGGCCGCCCTGGCCCCCGCCCTCCAGGCCCTGGCCCAGGAGACGGAGCGCCCCGCAGCCGGCCTGCTGGTCTGGGACTTCCGGGCCCAGAGCCTGGAAACCGCCCTGTGGACCGCCCAGGACGCCGCCCTCACCCACCCCCGCCGGTGTGCCGCCGGGGGAGCGGCAGCCGCCGCCTGGCAGGCCCTGCGCAGCCGGGAAGGCCGCCAGACCTGGCCCCTCCGCCAGCCCGGGGGACCCCTGGAGGTCACCACCGTCACCCAGGGCCGGCAGCTCAAGCGGCTGTCCGTGGCGGGCCCGGTGGACCTGGGGCCGGTGTATACTGTGGAGTTTTGAGCGGACAGAAAAAGGAGAGAGCGCCTTTCCAGGCGCTCTCTCCTTTTGGTATCTCGCAAAAATCGCCTCTGGTCCAACCACAGGCGATTTTTCCTTGGGTTCAATCCCCCCGGTATTTCTCCAAAAACTGCTTGGTGCGCTCCTGCTGGGGGTTGCCGAAGACGGCCTCCGGCGTCCCCTCCTCCACCACCACGCCGCCATCCATGAAGATCACCTGGTCGGCCACGTCCCGGGCGAAGGACATCTCGTGGGTGACGATGATCATGGTGGTGTGCTGGTCGGCCAGCCCCCGGATCACCCGGAGGACCTCCCCGGTGAGTTCCGGGTCCAGGGCGGAGGTGGGCTCGTCAAAGCAGAGGATGTCCGGCTTCATGGCCAGGGCCCGGGCGATGGCCACCCGCTGCTGCTGCCCGCCGGAGAGCTGGTGGGGGTAGTTGCCCATCCGGTCCTGGAGGCCCATCTGGGTCAGCAGGCGCTCCCCCTCGGCCCGGATGGCGGCCAGGTCCTCCCCGGTTTTCTCCCCCTTGGCCATGAGTTCCCGGGCCAGGGTGACGTTCTGCAGGGCGGTGTACTGGGGGAAGAGGTTGAAGTTCTGGAACACCAGGCCGAAGTGGAGGCGCTTGCGACGGATCTCCCCCTCCCGCTGGGTGGCGGGGTCGGCGGCGTCGAAGAGGACCTCGTCCCGCACGGAGATGGTCCCCTTGTCCGGGGTCTCCAAAAAGTTCAGGCACCGCAGCAGGGTGGTCTTGCCGCTGCCGGAGGAGCCGATGATGGCCAGCACCTGCCCCTCCGCCAGGGAGAAGTTGATGTCCCGGAGGACCTTGGTGCTGCCGAAGCTTTTTTCGATGTGCTGTACGTCTAAGATGGCCATGGTCTGAACCCCCTTACCGGAAGTAGCTGAGCTTGCGCTCGATGAAGTTGAAGAGAAGGGTGAGGATGCCCACGAAGAGCAGGTAGAACACGCCGGTGTACAGCAAAGGCCACACCAGGCCGCTGCTCTTCATGTAGGAGTAGCCGGTGAAGGTCAGCTCGTAGACGGCGATGATCCGGGCCAGGGAGGTGTCCTTCACCAAAGTGATGATCTCGTTGGACATGGGGGGCACGATGCGCTTGATCATCTGCAATAACGTCACCTTGAAGAAGATCTGCCGCTTGGTCATGCCCAGCACCTGGGCGGCCTCCCGCTGGCCCAGGGGGACGCCCTGGATCCCCCCCCGGTAGATCACGGAGAAGTAGCAGGCGTAGTTGATGGAGAAGGCCACCACGGTGGCGGTCATCCGGCCCACGTCGCCGCCGCCCCAGATGTTGTGCCCCAAGATCCCGGGGATGTACATGAACCCGATGAGCTGGAGCATCAGGGGGGTGCCCCGCACCACCCACACCAGCAAGTTGCACACCCACCGCAGGGGGGCCACCTTGCTCATGGAGCCGAAGGCGATCACCAGCCCCAGGGGCAGGGCAAAGAGCAGGGTGAGCAGGAAGATCTGGACAGTGGTGCCCAGGCCATCCAGCAGGGTCAGTGTTACGTTCAAAAGCATGGTTTCCTCATCCTCTTCTGGTTTCTATGGCCGGGCAAAGGCAGAGAGCGGCGGGCTCTCTGCCTTTGCGTATGGTCTGTGTTTTCGGGGGGGTGTCCCTTACTGGGCCTCGCCGGGGACCACCACCACCTGGGCGTTGTTGCAATATGCCCGGGTGCAGTTCATGGCGTTGGTGACCTCGTCGGTGAGGGTCATGCCGTTCCACACCACGTCGATGTTCTGGGACTCCAGTTCCATGATCTTGTTGTCCCAATCGATGACGGTGAACTGGATCTCCACGCCCAGCTCCTCGGCCACCAGCTTGGCCATGTCGGCGTCGAAGCCGATCCACTCGCCGTTCTCGTCCTTGTAGTCCATGGGCTCAAACTCGGTGATGCCCACCACCAGGGTGCCCTTGTCCTGGATATAGGCCACGTCGCCGCCCTCGGCGGGGGTGAATTCCTCCTCGGCGGCGGGCTGCTCCACCAGAGCCTCCTGGACGCCGTAGGTGGTGGCGATCTCCTCCATGGTGCCGTCGGCATAGGCGGTGGAGAAGACGTAGTTGATGAAGTCGGTCAGGTCAGAATCCGGCCGGCAGCCCACGCCGTACTCCTCGGTGGTCAGCTCGTCGGTGTGGATCATGTCGGGGTAGTCGGTGCCCTCGCCGATCATGGCGCCGGCCATCAGCAGGTCGATGATGGCCGCGTCGGAAGTGCCGGCGGCCACTTCCATCAGGGCGTCGGCCTGGGAGGCGACGACGTTGGTCTTCCAGCCGTTCTCGTTGGCGGCGGCTTCGCCGGCGCTGCCGGCCTCCACGGCGTAGACCAGGTCGCTGGTCTCGGCGGTGTCCCCGGTGTCGGTGGTTTCGCCGGTGGTATTGTCCTGGCCGCAGCCGGCCAGGAGGGTGCAGCTCATAGCAGCTGCCAAAAAGAGTGCAAGTGCTTTTTTCATGGTGTTCTCTCCTTCTCACGATTTCCGTGTTCTCCCGCGACCTTTTAATACTCTATCGCGGTAAAGTACTAACATGATACCACACCAGAGACAGATTGCAAGTCTTTTCCGCGATTTTTCCTGTTCTTAACCGATTTTTGTGATTTTGCCCAAAAAGCCCCCCTGAACCCGTCGGGTTCAGGGGGGCAAACGGAGGGTTCTCAGTATCGGGTCTCCCGGGGGGAGAGGACGGTATCCCCGTCTTCCACCAACTGGCTCAGGACCCCGGCCAGGGCGCCGCTGGCCTGCTGGCTGTCCACCAACACCCGAAGGGGGGTGGTGCTGCCGTCCCCCGCCTCTACCAGGGTCTCATAGGTGGTGGTGGCATCCCGCACCTGCTGGAAGGTGAGGCTGGGGGTCCAGCAGAGATAGCCCGCCTGGGTCAGGGCCTCGTCGCTGCCCAGGACGAACCAGGTCTCCTGCCGGAGGATGGCCGCCAGGACCTGGCTGCCCTGGTCCACGCTGGCCACCTGGTCCTCCGCCGTGTCCCCTGTGGGGATGAGGCCCACCTTATGGCCCCGGCCGGCGGCCTGGCGGATCTGGTCGGCGCACTGGGCCACCTGGTCCGCCGGGAAGAAGACCACCGCCGTGCCCCCACCCCGGTCCAGGGCGTTAAGGGTGGCCGTAATGTCCCCCTCGGCGGAGGCCGCCACCCCCAGGTAGAGGGAGAACACCGGCGCAGGCGCGGCGTCCTCCGGGATCTCCGGTGCCACGGGGGTGTTGCCGTCGGTGGTGGGAGGCGTGGTGGTGCCGCCCCCACCGGGGAGGGTGACATCCTCGCTCCCCCCGCCGTTGTCGCCGCCGTTGGGGGTGTTGTCCTGGGCGTAGCTGTTGGCCCGGCTGCGCATGATGGACTCCGCAGAGTTGAGGAACAGGGCGTCGCTGAGGACGGCATTGCCGTCCTTGATCCGCAGCAGGGGGCCGTAATCTGTACTGTAATAGGAGTAGGTCAGGCCAAAATACCGGCAGATGGGGTAGGCCGGAACGTAGTAGACCCCATTCTGGGCAATGGCCCGGCTGGGGTTGATGGTCTCCCCCTCCGAGGTCACGGCGGTGCCGTTGGTCAGATCAAAGGTGATGCTCCTGCCGGAGAGGTTGTAGAGAAGAATGGAGCTGCCATTCTCCGTCACCCCATAGTAGACCCCAAAGTTAATCCCCGTGGTCCGGCTGCTGAAGACGTTCACCGGCACGTAGACCCAGCCGTTGTACTGGATGGGGGTGGTCTGAGTGGACTGGGCAGGCAGCGTGTCGTTGAGGGACAGGAAGAACAGGCTTCCGGAGGCCGAGGACGGCACCACCAGCAGGGTGAGCGTCAGGGCCACCGCGCACAGCAGCGATAGGGCAGTTTTGCGTGGCTTCATGGTATCCCCCTCCTTTCCAGGCATTCGGGGCGCGTAGTCTTTTACAGAGTCCAGTGTAGCAGAAATCCTCCCATTTTTCAACGGCCTGCCCACTGTTTTTCTGAGGAATTGCCCCGATGGCAGGGCCGGTGGGTTGCAATTTCCCCCGGCCTTCGCTATGATAAACCTATCCTAAGCCATGAATCCATAGGAGGTCATCCCATGCTGTTTGTATGCTATCCCCGGTGCTCCACCTGCAAAAAGGCCCAGAAGTGGCTGGACGAGCACCAGCTCCCCTACACCGTTCGGGACATTAAAGAGGACAACCCCACCTTGCAGGAGCTGGAGACCTGGCACCAGGCCAGCGGCCTGCCCCTGAAAAAGTTCTTCAACACCAGCGGCCAGCTCTACCGCAGCCTGGGCCTGTCCAAAAAGCTGCCGGAGATGAGCCAGGCCGAGCAGTATGCCCTCCTCGCCTCCGACGGTCTGCTGGTCAAGCGGCCCATCCTAGTCTTGGACGACGGCCAGGTGCTGGTGGGCTTCCAGGAGGCCGCCTGGGCCCAGGCCCTGGGCCAGTGAGGGGGCTGCCATGAAACTGCTGGTCAGCGCCTGCCTGCTGGGGGTGGGCTGCCGGTACGACGGCGGCCACAACCAGCTCCCCCAGTTGAAGGAATTGCTCAAAACCCACACCTGCATCCCCATCTGCCCGGAGCAGATGGGGGGCCTGCCCACCCCCCGCCCCCCGGCGGAGCGCCAGGGCAGCCGGGTGGTCACCCGGGACGGGGAAGACGTCACCGAGGCCTTCCTCCGGGGCACGGCGGAGGTCCTCCGCCTGGCCGACCTCTATCGGTGCAAGGCCGCCCTGCTGAAGGAGCGCAGCCCCTCCTGCGGTTGCGGGCAGATCTACGACGGCACCTTCTCCAAAACCCTGGTGGAGGGGGACGGCATGGCCGCCCAAATGCTGAAAAAACACGGGCTCACCGTCTACGGGGAGTCCCAGATTGGGGAGCTGGTGAACACCCGCCCCTTCTTCTACAGCATCTAAAACGCCAAACCGGCAGGCCCATTCTGGGCCTGCCGGCGTTTTTCTTTCAGGCAGGTTTCCCCACAAGCTGGGCAGGGGTCATCCCTGGGTGGGAAGTTCCTTCCCGTTGAGCACTGCCCGCACCAGGGTGTCCCCCACATACTCCAGCTTCAGGGAGAAAAAGGGGACGTTTTGGGTGAGCAGGTCCAGGAAGATCTTATCCCCCGTCCAGATGGGCAGGTCCTGCACCTTGTCCTTGTCCACCCACTCCAGGTCCCCCTCGTCACAGACCACGGTGGGGTCCTCCTCCGTGCGGGCGGTGAAGAGGTGCATGTACTCTGTGACCCACCGGTCGGAGACGAAGGTCACCAGGCCCCGGTAGGTGTAGTCGGTGAGGGTGAGGCCGGTCTCCTCCCGCACCTCCCGGACCAGGCACTCCTCGGGGCTCTCCTTGTCCTCAAACTTGCCCCCGATGCCGATCCACTTGTCCTTGTTGATGTCGTTCTCCTTCTTCACCCGGTGGAGCATGAGATACTGCCCCTCCCGCTCAATGTAGCACAGGGTGGTGTTCCACATGGCGCTGCCCTCCTCAATACTGCCGGCTGAACCGGTCGTAGATGGTGTAGACCTCCCCGTCCAGGTAGGCCATGGCCTGGTCCCGGATGTCCCGGGGGATGCCGTAAAAGGCGGCGGCCACCGCCCCGGCCATGGAGGCGATGGTGTCGCTGTCCCCGCCGAGGGACACGGCACCCCGGAGGGCGTCCTCAAAGCTCTCCGCCTCCAGGAAGGCCTCCATGGCCTGGGGGACGCTGCCGGCGCAGGTGACGTCAAAGGCGTAGTCTTCCCGGATCTCATCCAGGGTGAAGTCCAGGGGGTAGTACCGGGTGACGTGGTCGGCGATGGCCGCCTTGCTCTCCCCCACCCGGGCCAGGTAGACCGCCCCGGCCACCACGCAGGCCCCGGCGATGCCGTCGGGGTGGTTGTGGGTGACCTCTGCCGAGGCCTTGGCCAGGGCCAGGCACTGGGACAAACTCTCCGCCGCCCAGGCCACCGGGGAGACCCGCATGGCACTGCCGTTGCCCAAGCTGCCGTAGGGCTGGGGATCCGGGTTGGCCAGCCAGGCCTCAAACCGGGGGCCGTAGCCCAGCCGGGGGTGCTGCCGGCCCAGGCGGCGCATCTCCGCCACCACGTTGGCCTGGAACTGGGCCAAATCCTCCGTGCCCATGAGCACCGCCGAGGCCACCGCCGCCGTCATCACACTGTCGTCGGTCATCCGGCAGTCGGGCTGGAAGAGGGGGAAGTCTTTCGATTTGTGGTTGTGCCACTCGTACACCGAACCCACAATGTCTCCAATCAAAGCGCCCAGCATGGCAAGGCCCTCCTTTCCATGGTTACAACAGAATTGATCCCATCATACCACAGGGCGGGGTGGTTTTCCAGTCCCTGGTGGGGGGGAGGAGGGTACTGCGTACCCTTAGGGTGGGTGGGGCCCTTCCCGGCCTTGGGGCGCAGCGCCCCGGGGGCCCCGCCGACGACCGCGGGGGAGTCCGACTTTCTTTGGAGAAAGTCGGGGGAAAGAACACCAGGGCTCCGCCCTGGACCCGGGTTTTTATGGCCCGCTCACTCTCGTTCGCTCGTTTTGGGGATCGTTGTCTTTGATACGATAGTGAGGCTGTTTCCTCCGGTATGCTAAGACCGATTTGGGGCGCATTTTCCGGGAAAAATATGCTGAAAAGCATTTTTGCGAAAGACAGTCCCCAAATCAGGGCACGAAAATGGTTGCAGCTGAAAACAACTACCGTTCTGCTGTGCCCCACCACGCCAAAACGAGCGAGTGCCAACGAGCGGGCCATAAAAGAAGGGGGGGCGGGGGGCCACCCCCCGCGACTCTTTGCGTCCAGGCTTTCTCTAGAGAAAGCCTGGATCCCCCGCCCGGGACCGGGCGGGAACCCACCTCGCAGGTTCTAACCTGCGCCGGTGCCCCCCACCGGGGGGTACCTCCCCCCAAACAGACACCACCCCCGGCGAGCTGCTGTTCTCACCGGGGGCGGCATCTATTGCAAGTCAGTGTGTAGACAGGGTATCGTGGGTATGCCTCCCCACAGCCAGGCCGGCGGCCATGATGACCAGGCAGACTGCCATGCCCAGGAAGAGGGAGTCGAAGGGCAGGTTCATAAAGTTCCCTGCCAGAACGGCGATGGGCCCGGCCAGGATCGCCGTGAGGGTAAAGGCCCGGGGGATCTTTCCCTTGAGCCACAGGGCCCCACACAGGGGCAGGAAGACCACCGCTCCCCGCAGGCCCATGGAGAGGAAGCCGAAGTCGTTGATCATAGCTCCAGGCACCAGGATGGCCACCACGGCAGCCGCCAATAGGATGCCCAGGATGGTGCCTCGGGTCACCAGGAGGTTGGTGCAGGAATCCCCCTTGACCCGGGCACTCTTTCGGGAGAAAATGTCCGTCACCAGGATGGAGGCCATCCCCAAAGCCAGGCCGGAGCCACCCCCCACCACGGTGATGAACAAGGTCCCCAGCACCACCCCGCCGAAGAGGGCGGGCATAAACCGGGCCACAAACACCGGAAAGACCTGGGACGTGGACTCAATCTGGATGAGCCCCTCGGGTACGCTCTGTCCCACGGCCTGGAGGGCGGCCACCTCGTCGGCGGTGATGCAGTGGCCCCGCATATACAGGCCAATGAGGATGCAGGCGATGCCAATGGGAGGGATGAGGCAGGCACTGAGGAGGGCGCCCTTCTTGGCGGCCCGGTCACTCTTCCCCGACCAGATGGCCTGGGCATAGGTCTGGGTGGACAGCACCCCCAGCACCAGGGACAGGCCGGAGCCAATGTCCTTGGAAGCCCCCCGGGCGATGAGGGAGGTGAAGCGCTCGTGGACGGCCTGCTGGCTCTCCACCCCGCTGAGGGCGCCCAGGGGGGAGTTCACCAGCAGGTGCTCCACCGTCTCCAGTACGCCACCGAAGCCGTTGGCCAGGCCGTAGACCAGCACCCCGCCTGCAATGGCGGAGACATAGAGCAAAATGAGTTTCACCACGCCTCCCATGCCGGCGCCCCACACCCCGCCGAACATGACGTACACCGCCATGAGGAGGATGGAGATCAAGGCCGCCGCCAAATGGCTGACGGGGAAAATGGTGATCAGCAGCGCCGTGGCGGAGAGGATCTGGGCCACCACGCTGATGAAGATGCCGATGGAGCTGAGCACACTCCCCCAAGTCTCCGCCCGGGGGCCGTACTCCCGGGAGACGATCTGCAGCAAGGTGGAGCATCCGCTGTGCCGCAAGGGCGCAGCGTAGCCCAACGCCAAAATCAGGCAGCCGATGCCCGACCCCAAGGTGAACCACCAGGCGGACATGCCGTAGTTAAAGGCCAGCTGGGCGGTGCCAATGGTGGCCTGGCCGCTGACCAAGGTTCCCATGATGGCGCCGCAGACGATCCAGGCGCCGGCCTTGCCGCCGCCGCTGGCAAAGTCCGCCGCGGAGCGGACCTTCCGCCCGGAATAGATGCCCACGCCGATGATCAAAGCGATGGTGGCCAGCAGGCCCACCACGTGCCAGGGGGTCAAATGCATGTAGGGTCTCTCCTTTTCTCCCAAAGGGTACAAAAAAGCCGACAATGGGTGCGTCTACACAAACGCACGCCCATTTGCCGGCTTTCAAACAGAGCCTGGGGGCGGGGGAAATCCGCCCTCTTCCGTTCAAAACAGCGAAACAGTTGTACACCTTTTGTACAAAAACAGGATAGCACCTGGAAGCTTTTTTGTCAAGTCCTCCTGGGAACTTTTCTTCGCCTTGATTTTTCCCCGGGTTTGTGCTGAAATAAATCCGACAAGATTTCCCGAAAGGAGCGCCCGCCCATGCAATTTTGGAAAATGAACGGCGCCGGCAACGACTTTATCATCCTCAATAACATCCAGGAGGGCCTGCCGGCAGAGGCCTTCCCCGTTCTGGCCCGCACCCTGTGCACCCCCCACCGCTCCTTGGGCGCGGATGGCTTCATGGTGGTGGAGCCCGCCCAGGGGGAGGGGGACTTCCGGATGCGCTTTTACAACAGCGACGGCTCCGTGGGGGAGATGTGCGGCAACGGCGCCCGGTGCATCTGCCGCTACGGCTACGAGACCGGCCTGGCCGGCCCCACCCAGCGGGTGGAGACCACCGCCGGCCTGGTCATCGGGGAGCGGATCTCCCCACGGGCCTATCGGGTCCGCCTCAACGATCCCACCACCCTCTCCCTCCATGAGGAGCTGGAGGCGGAGGGGGCGGTTTGGCCCTGCGCCTATGTGGAGCTGGGCAACCCCGGCCTGCCCCACGCGGTGGTCCCCTACCCCGGCCTGGCCGGGGCGGATCCCCAGGCCCTCTTCCGCCTGGGCCGGGCCCTGCGGAACCACCCCCGGTTCCCCAAGGGGGCCAACGTGAACTTCTACGAGGTCACCGGCCCGGACCAGGTGCTGGAAAAGACCTACGAGCGGGGGGTGGAGGACTTCACCCTGGCCTGCGGCACCGGCACCGGCAGCGTGGTCACGGTGCTCACCCTCCTGGGCCAGGTCAGCGGCCAGGGGGTCCAAGTGACCATGGCCGGCGGGGTGCTCACCGTAGACGTGGAGCGCCAGGGGGACCAAGTCACCGGGCTCTACCTCACCGGGCCCACCAACCTGGTGGCCAAAGGCGAGATCTTCGACGAGGAGCTGGTGCTCCCCTAAGGGGGGCCGGTACTGCGTACCCTGCGGGTGGGTGGGGCTTTTCCGAGGCCTCGGGGCGCAGCGCCCCGGGGGCCCCGCCTGCCCGGCGGGGGTCCCCATTTCTCCCG
>OLFX01001659.1_pt1 | contig 23368 bp, 14 predicted proteins | sample 1605091 | NCBI WGS metagenome assembly OLFX01 (sample SAMEA3888906, study PRJEB22519) | human gut metagenome | biome: human gut; feature: human-associated habitat; material: faeces | place: Denmark | collected 2012 | reverse complement strand
AGGTTGAAACGCATTATTCAGGCAGAAGCAGAGAGAGAATCTGCGTAAGTAATATGAAAAATATCCACGCACCCCCTTGACAAAAGCTTTCAGAAGATACCCTGCTTGCTGCGATGGAAACAGCGGGGAATAAGGAATTTGATTCTGAAACAGAGAAAAAAGGACTTGGGACACCGGCAACCAGAGCGAATATCATTGAGAAGCTGGTATCTTCCGGTTATGCAGAACGTAAAGGAAAACAGCTTCTTCCTACCGTAGCAGGATGTGAGCTGATTCATGTAATGCCGGAGAATCTGAAATCTGCAGGCCTGACAGCAGAATGGGAGAATCAGCTTCTGATGATGGAAAAGGGGGAAATCCAGGAAGATGAATTTATGAATGGGATTGTATCCATGATTAATGAGATTCTTTCTATGTGCAGGGCAATTTCGGAAGAAGAACGGAACCGTTTTCAGATTGCAAAGGAAGTAATCGGGAAATGCCCGGTATGCGGTTCTGATGTATATGAGGGTAAGACCAATTATTACTGCTCTGACAGAAGCTGTCAGTTTGCTCTGTGGAAGTCGAACCGCTTTCTGGAAAGTATGAAAAAGTCGATGGATAAAAAGATGGCGGTGGAGCTTCTGAAAAATGGACGTACCCATGTGAAAGGACTGTATTCCAAGAAAAAAGACAGCAAATTTGATGCCGATCTGGTATTAGGGTTAGAAGATGGAAAAGCCAGATTCAGTCTGGAATTTCCTAAAAAGAAGAAATAAGGCACAGACGGAAGGAGGAATGAGTTATGGCTCATTTAGATGAGATACGGGGACTTGCGGAGTATCATGCAACCCGTATCAGCAGTTCACCAAGGGACTGGATGAATTATCTGGATACTGCAGCCAGACTGTATCGGTATCCATTTATGGATCAGCTTTTGATCCACGCGCAGCGTCCAAAAGCAACTGCCTGTGCTTCGCTGGAATTATGGAATGAAAAAATGCTGCGGTGGGTAAACCGAGGAGCAAAGGGAATTGCTCTTTTGGATGAAACCATGCAGAAAACAAGACTCCGATATGTATTTGATATTCAGGATACTCATAAGGTAAAAGGTGGAAGAACCCCTTACCTGTGGCGGTTGCAGGAGAAGCAACAGGAGGAGTTATTAAACCATTTAGAAGAAGTTTATGGACTGGAAGCTAAAGATACAGGAAGTCTTTCTGATGCACTGATGGCAACAGCAAAGTATATGGTAGAAGAAAATCTGGATGAATACCTGGATGGCTTGACATATGTGATGGAAGGAACGTACCTGGAGGAGCTGGAAGAAGATACCATACGCAGTGAATTTCGCAGTCTGTTGACAGACAGCATTTATTATACGCTGGCTTCCAGATGCGGACTTGATCCGTTGGAACGGCAGGAAGAAATGGACTTCGTACATATCACAGACTATAACAGTTTATCAGTGCTGACATTTATTGGAAATGCGACGAGCATGGCCAGTGAGTCTGTGCTAGTGGATATTGGAAGATTTGTACACCGTATTTCATTAGAAGAAATGAAAAAGGGTATTGAAAATTCTGAGGAAAGGAATTATAATAAATTCAACACGTTAATTCGTGAAAGCGAGGAAAACAACAACAGAATCATAGAAAACGAATATTCACAGGAAGATGAAGGAGGAAATGAGCATGGAACTGACATATCATCGCAAAGGGGATTATCTGTTTCCGAATCTGACAATCCAGGAGACAGAGGTACAGATTGGGAAATACGGAATGCTGCGGAGGACATTTCTGAAGGAACACAAGAACAGCCTGTATCAGAGCCTGTTACTGACCGGGAAACTGAACAGCCATCTGGAAGAGATCGAGAAAACAGCACAGAAGAGATTGGAAGTACAGATGGCGAAACTGTTGGAAAAGAATCCGGCACCATCGAAAGAGGAGAACCCGATGGCGTGGACAGCACATATGAACAGTCTGACGGCAACAGCGGAAGAGAGCATCTTGACGGAATTGGTGTACAGCTAATTGAAGACACAAGTGAAGATCAGTTAAGTAAAGCAGAGGAAGAAATTGCCTCTGCTTTATCTTTGCCCGAACTTCCATCTGTAAATGAACAGAAAAGAGAAATCGAAAACAGAATAGCTGCCCTCTATGCCAGGGAGATTGCCATTCCAAGTGAGGTGGTCGATGAGGTTTTAAGAACCGGAGGAAACCGAAGCAAGAGCCAGCTTCGTATTATCTATAATTTTATGAGTGAACAGACACCGGAAGAATATACAGAGTTTGTGAAGCGGGAGTATGGGACTGGTGGAAAGGGCTTTGAAATCAATGGCATGGAATATTCTGTCTGGTTTGACGAAACGGGATTGCAGATTGCAGTAGGGCATACGGTTACCGATCAGATTCTGGATAAGGCGTTTTTATCCTGGGAAGATGTGAGTGGTCGTATCCATCAGCTTTTGAAGCAAGGCGAGTATGCACCACAGTCTGTACTTGATGTTGCAAGGGAGAATGCGATAAAGGAACATGCCCAGGCACTTGCCTATATGAAAGCGGATATGGCAGAGGGTGTAGCAGAACTTGTCTTTGATGAAGAGGATTTACCACATCTTCACAGTATTTATCCGGAAATTACTGATTATCTGGAAGAGAAACTAACAGATCCGGAGTGGCTGGCAGATCTGAACGAGCGTCTGGAAGGACTGGCAATGGCTTATGAGGAAGATAAAAGCATTATGCGGTTCCGCACCTATAATCCAATCAGAATATCCGGTCAGTTTCAGAAATTTGCAGCAGAAGTAATTCCATACAATGCCAGAGATGAATTCGCATGGCAGGAACATAAGGTATTTATTACTCAAGATGAAATAGATGCTTTTCTTGCCGGTGGCGGTCCGTATTCGGATGGAAGGCTTTCTACCTATTCTTTTTATCTTCTGAATGGAGATGATAAGGCAAGGACAGATTTTATCAAGGAAAAATATGGGATAGGCGGTCAGAGCCATGCTTTATGTGGAGCAGACAATTCACATGCAGATTATGATGGGAAAGGTTTGAAGCTGGAGAGAGGGGACTATGGGAATCCAGATACTTCGGTGTTGCTGCCCTGGGCAAAAGTTGCAAAAAGAATCGGCTATCTGATTGATAACCAGCAGTTCTTACGTTCCGCAGATTATTCCCGTATGCCGGAATATGAGAGGGAACGGATTGCAGGAAAAGTGATCAGTTTTTATGCAAGGCTGCCAGAAGAAATCGAGCGTCCGTTCAAGCAGGATTTCTTTAATGAAGAAGCAAGAAAAGAACTTCCTGTTATGCTGAATGATTCGGAGCAGTCGCAGAAATTGTTACAGGCGATGGACGATGCACTGGCAATGCTGCCATTGGATTTTGAATCAGTGAATGAAACTTATGAGAAGAAATTACAGCTATTGACGGAAGTACATCAGTATGTGGAAGGCAGCTATACGATTTTCCCAGCACAGGAAGTACCAGATCAGGCAGATGGCTTAGATGGATACCAGATGTCTTTATTTGATATTGTGAGTGCCTCCGAACCAGAAGAAAATACAGAAGAACCAGAAGTGGAAGAATCGTCTGCAGAAATGGAGGAGGTACAAAAAGGGGAACCAGAATCTGAGCCAGAAGATGTAGTTGTACAGGAACAGTGGAACGAGAATGTATTTGAATATCAGGGGTATCATTTTGAACCAGTGGGGATTCTTCCACAAGGTCTGGAAGGGAAAGAACTGGTAAACCAGACAAGAGGAAATACAGAATTGCATTTGACTACCTACGAGCGAGAAGATGATATTTTATATTCCTATGCAGGATTCTACGAAGCAAGTGGTTCATCAAAAGCTGATATTTTCCGGTGTATGGAAACCGGACGAAATTATATTCCAGGGGAGAATGAACTGTTTGGCTATGAGGGAGAATTTTTACCATATCTGCAGAATGAACAGGTGCAGGAACAGGAACCTCATAATTTCCATATTACGGACGATGACCTTGGCTCTGGCGGTCTGAAAGCAAAGTTTAAAGCAAATATGGAAGCTATCCGGCTGCTGAAAGAACTGGAACAGGAGCAGAGATTGGCAACACCGGAAGAACAGGAAGTGTTGTCAAGATATGTTGGATGGGGCGGTATTCCACAGGCTTTTGAAGAAAGAAACAGTGCCTGGGCAGCGGAATATACGCAGTTAAAAGGAGTCCTCACACCAGAAGAATACAGTGCAGCAAGGGCATCAACGCTGAATGCCTTTTATACTTCTCCGACAGTCATCAAGGCTATGTATGAAGCACTTGGAAATATGGGACTGAAACAGGGAAATATCCTGGAACCGTCCTGTGGAGTAGGAAACTTTATGGGACTTTTACCGGAAAGTATGAGTGCTGCAAGTATGTATGGCGTAGAACTTGATCCGGTTTCCGGGCAGATTGCAAAACAGCTTTACCAGAAGAACAGGATTGCAGTACAAGGATTTGAGGAAACCAGTTACCCGGACAGCTTTTTTGACTGCGTGATTGGAAATGTACCGTTTGGGGCATATCAGGTCAGTGACCGCAAATATGACAGATACCATTTTATGATCCATGATTATTTTATTGCAAAATCCTTAGATCTGGTACGTCCGGGTGGAGTGGTGGCAGTTGTCACATCAAGCGGTACGATGGATAAGCAGAATCCGGAAGTCCGACAGTATTTCGCAAACCGGGCAGATCTGCTTGGGGCGATCCGTTTACCGAACAATGCTTTCCAGAGAAATGCCAATACCAGTGTGGTTGCGGATATTCTGTTTTTCCAGAAAAGGGACAGGGCTGCGATCACAGAACCAGACTGGGTACAGTTAAAAACCACACCAGAAGGTTATACAGTCAATTCCTATTTTGCTAATCATCCGGAAATGGTGCTTGGAGATTTCACAACAGAAAGTACCCAGTACGGAAAACAGGAAGTAACAGTAAAGGCAAAAGCGGAAGCAGATCTGGCAGAGCAGTTAAAGGAAGCGGTAAAGCATATCCAGGGAACCATCACAGAGCAGGAGATTTCAGATACGGAACTGGAAGAACAGGTAGTATCCATACCGGCAAATCCGGATATTAAGAATTTCAGCTTTGCACTTGTCGGAGAGGACATTTATTACAGGGAAAATTCTGTTATGAATAAGATGGAACTTCCCGTTGTGACAGGCGAGCGTGTCAGAGGTATGGTTGCTATCCGGGATGCAACAAACAGGCTTCTGGAACGGCAGTTGGAAGAATGCAGTGATGAAGAGGTCGCCAGCTTACAGGCTGAATTGAACCGGGTTTATGACAGCTTTACTGCCAAGTATGGACTACTCAGCAGCAATGCAAATAAAAGGGCGTTCAGCATGGACAGCAGCTATTGCCTTTTGACTTCCCTTGAATTTCTGGACGAAAAGGGCGAGTTGAAGCGGAAAGCAGACATATTTACGAAAAGGACGATCCGCAGGGCAGAGCCGGTAACATCGGTAGACACTGCAAGTGAGGCACTGGCGGTATCTATCGGGGAAAAGGCAAAAGTGGATATTCCTTATATGATGGAGCTTACCGGGAAAACAGAGGAAGAGGTCACAGAGGAGCTTACGGGTGTTATCTTCAAGAATCCGCTTACGGATAAATGGGAGCCATCCGACGAGTATCTTTCCGGGAATGTCAGGGAGAAGCTGAACATTGCAAAGCAGTTTGCAGAGAACCACCCGGAATATATGGTCAATGTACAGGCACTGGAACGGGTACAGCCGAAAGATCTGGACGCTTCCGAGATTGAAGCAAGGCTTGGTGCAACATGGATTTCGCCGGACTATATTACAGAGTTCATGGTAGAAACATTCCATACACCACGACAGCATATCAATTATGAGCGTATCAAAGTACAGTATGCGGAAGTGACCGGACAATGGAACGTAAAAGGAAAGAACGTGGACAGCAGCAATAACCCGCTTTCCACCGCAACTTACGGAACACAAAGGGCAAATGCTTACAGGTTGTTGGAGGATGCACTGAATCTGCGTGACACAAAAATCTATGACACAATACATGATGCGGATGGGGAACACCGGGTACTGAACCGGAAAGAAACCACCCTGGCACAGCAGAAGCAGGAACTGATCCGGGAAGAGTTTAAAGAGTGGATTTTTAAGGATATGAGCCGACGGGAAACACTCTGCAAAATTTATAATGAACGGTTTAACAGCATCCGGCCAAGGGAATATGATGGCAGTCACATTCAGTTTGTCGGAATGAATCCGGAAATTAAGCTGATGGAGCATCAGAAAAATGCGGTGGCACATATCCTTTATGGAAATAATACCCTGCTTGCACACTGTGTAGGTGCAGGCAAGACGTTCCAGATGATCGCAGCCGGTATGGAGAGCAAGCGTCTGGGACTGGCACAAAAGAGTCTTTATGTGGTTCCGAACCATTTGCTGGAACAGTGGGGAAGCGATTTTTTACGCTTATATCCGGGAGCAAATATTCTGGTGGCAACGAAGAAAGACTTTGAACCGGCAAACAGAAAACGGTTCTGTTCCAGAATCGCAACAGGGGATTATGATGCGGTCATTATCGGACACAGCCAGTTTGAGAAAATCCCGCTTTCCAGGGAAAGGCAGATTTCATTGTTGGAAGATCAGATCGCAGATATTACCTATTCTATTGAAGCAGCAAAAGAGGAAGCGGGACAGCAGTATACGATCAAGCAGATGGAAAAGACAAAGAAAACCCTGAAAGCAAAACTGGAAAAACTGAATGACCAGACACGAAAGGATGATGTGGTGACTTTTGAGCAATTAGGCGTGGACAGGCTGTTTGTGGACGAGTCACATTTTTACAAGAACCTTTTTTTATACACAAAAATGCGGAATGTGGCAGGCATTTCACAGACCGATGCACAGAAAAGTTCAGATATGTTTATGAAATGCAGGTACATGGATGAGATTACCGGGGGAAAGGGAATCACGTTTGCAACGGGAACACCTGTATCAAACAGTATGACTGAATTATACACCATTATGAGATACCTCCAGTATGATACTTTAATGAATATGGGAATGGGACATTTTGATTCGTGGGCAGCAACTTTTGGAGAAACAGTTACGGCAATCGAATTGTCACCGGAAGGGACGGGCTATCGTGCAAAAACACGATTTGCCCGTTTCTTTAATCTTCCAGAACTGATTTCCATATTTAAAGAAGCTGCGGATATTCAGACTGCAGATATGCTGAATCTTCCTGTACCGGAAGCAGAATATATCAATGAAGTATTAAAGCCGAGTGAGGAACAGAAAGAAATGGTGGAAGCCTTTTCGGAACGTGCAGAACAGGTCAGGGGCGGTGCAGTAGATCCAAGGGTAGATAACATGCTCAAGATTACCAATGACGGAAGAAAATGTGCATTAGACCAGAGGCTTTTGAATGATATGCTACCGGATGCAGGGGAAAGCAAGGTAAATGCCTGTGTGGAGAATGCTTTCCAGGTATGGGAGGACGGAAAAGATACACAGGCTACCCAGTTGATCTTCTGCGACCTCAGCACACCGAAAAATGATGGAACATTCAACGTGTATGATGATGTAAGAAACAAGCTGGTGGAACGGGGAATCCCGAAAGAGGAGATCGCATTTATTCATGAATATAATACGGAAGTAAGAAAAGCGGAGCTGTTTGCAAAGGTGCGGGCAGGGCAGGTAAGAATCCTGATGGGTTCCACTCCGAAACTCGGTGCTGGTACCAACGTCCAGGACAGATTACTTGCACTGCATCATCTGGACTGCCCCTGGAAACCGTCTGATCTGGAACAGCAGGAGGGACGTATTCTCAGACAGGGAAACCAGAATGACAAGGTAAAAATCTTCCGGTATGTAACGGAAAATACGTTCGATTCGTACATGTGGCAGATTCTGGAAAACAAGCAGAAGTTTATTTCACAGATCATGACCAGTAAATCCCCGGTGCGTGCCTGTGAAGATGTAGATGATACAGCTCTGTCCTATGCAGAGATCAAAGCACTGGCAACAGGAAACGAGTACATCAAGGAAAAAATGGATCTGGATGTGCAGGTAAGTAAGCTGAAACTTCTGAAAGCAAACCACACCAGTCAGATCTATCGTCTGGAATCGGATATTGCAAAGCGGTATCCAGTACAGATTACCGCATTAAAAGAGAAGATTGCCGGTATGCGTGTGGATGCAGATGTGGTTAAAGGAATAGATTTACAGGATAATGACCACTTTGCAATGACAGTCGGTGGAAAGCTGTATACCGATAAAAAAGAAGCGGGAGTTGCACTACTTTCAGCAGCATCCGGCTTGAAGTCCGTGAAATCAGCAGGGCAGATCGGGGAATATCATGGTTTTGCACTTTCTTCAGAATATAATTTCCTGTCGAATACTTATACCATGACGATTAAGGGAAAATGTTCTTATAAGATTGAGTTCGGAAAGGATACTCTGGGCAATATCCAGAGAATTCATAATGCACTCTCTGCAATCGGGAAAAAGCTGGCAGATACCGAGCAGAATCTGGAAACGGTACAACAGCAGTTAAAGACCGCACAGGAAGAGGTGCAGAAGCCATTCCCGAAAGAAGCGGAACTGAGTGAAAAAATGGAACGTCTGGCAGAATTAAATGCCATGCTCAACATGGATGAGAAAGGGGGAGAAAATCTTCTGGCAGATGAGGGAATCGGGGAAAACCCGGAAGTAAACATGCCGGAGGAACGACAGGACAGAATTGCTGACAGTGTTCATAAAACGTCTGTTCTGGAAAGACTGAAAGAACAGAAACAGCAGGAGCAGACAAGAGAAACACAGCAGAAACCTAAAAAGAAACATGAACAGGAGTTATAAAGGGTATCCCGTCAGAGTGACCAGAGCTTTGGCGGGATTTTTCTATGGAGGATTTGATTATGGCAAACAGAGAAGAACAATTAAAGCAGATTACAGAGCAGTTGGAACAGGGTGTTGCAGAAATATTCACATCAGAAAAGTATAGCGAATATCTGAATACAATGGCAAAGTTCCATAATTACAGTTTCAATAATACTCTGCTGATCGCCATGCAGAAACCGGAAGCGACACTGGTAGCGGGGTATCAGGCATGGCAGAAGAAATTTAACCGGCAGGTAAAAAGAGGGGAAAAAGGCATCCAGATCATTGCCCCGGCTCCGTTTAAAGAGAAACAGGAGATTGAAAAAACTGATCCGGAAACAGGAGAGATTGTGATCGGGGAAGATGGACAGCCGGAAACAGAAGTAGTAGAGCGTGTCATTACAAGATTCCGGGTTACGACAGTATTTGATGTCAGTCAGACCACAGGAGAACCGATTCCAGAGTTTGAGGTATCAGAACTGGAGGGGGATGTTCTGATCTACCATGATTTTATGGAAGCACTGAAAACGGTTGCCCCGGTTCCCATCCGTTTTATTGAGATTGATGGGGAGGCGAAAGGCTTTTATCAGCTTGTCGATAAATATATCGCTGTCCAGCCTGGCATGAGTGAAGCACAGACCATGAAAACAGCGGTGCATGAAACGGCACATGCAGTATTGCATGATCGTGACCAGATGGAAGCAGAGGGCATCGTAAAAGACCAGCTTACAAGGGAAGTGGAAGCAGAAAGTGTTGCCTATGTGGTATGCAACCATTTTGGACTGGATACATCGGAGTATTCCTTTTCCTATATTGCGAGCTGGTCTTCCGGTAAAAATATGAAAGAGCTTCGTGCTTCTATGGACACCATCCGTAAGACTTCTGCTGATATGATCGGACAGATTGAGGAAAAACTCAAGGAACTTCATATCGAAAGGCCAGAGCAGGAAGTAACTGCTGTGGAGCAGACAGAAGAACTGAGTGTCATGCAGTATGCGGAGCAGACCATCAACCGTCTGGAACAGGAACGGACGATTTTCAGCAATGACCAGAGAAACCTTATCGTGAATTTTGCTTATAAGCTGGATGACAGGGAAGCAACGGAAAAACTGGCAGAGAATCTTGCAGAATCTATTCTGGATGGAAACAGGGAAGCGGTACTAAAACTGATTGGAGAAGCGGAGGAACAGATTGACAGTCTGCCGGATTCGATGATCGGTTTATCAGAATTGCATGAAGCCGGATTTTATTCAGAAAGTATGCTTCCGCTTACCAGGGAACGGGCAGTGGAACTGCACCATGAGGGAGTAACAGTTTACGGGCTGACCGGAGCAGTGAGTGGTCAGGAACAGTCACAGAGGGTTATGAATCTGGAACTGGATATTTTACAGCATGACGGGTTATTCGGAGTGACGAAATTTGAATGGGAAAATTACCGGAGAAGTCAGGAAACGGTTATGACACCGGAAGAAAAAGCAAAAATCAAAGAAACACTTCTTTTAGAAAGTGATGGAAACCGCTATGGAATTTACCAGATCAACAGCGGACAGGAAGAAAGAGGGTACCAATTTTTAAGTCTGGAAGCGGCAAAAGAAATGGGATTTACCGTAGATGGCAAAGACTATCAGATGGTTTACAGTGAAAGACTGAGAGATGCTACGACACTGGACAATCTTTTTGAGCGTTTTAATATAGAACGACCAAACGATTTTACCGGGCATTCCATGTCAGTCAGTGATGTGATCATTATGAACCGGGGCGGCAGATTAACCGCATACTATGTGGATTCCTTTGGTTTTACAGAACTGCCGGACTTTGTGGCACAGAGAGCTGAGATGTTAAATGCCAATCCGGTAAAAGCATATCCGGAAGTTTATATGGGAACTTTGGAAAAGGCTATGCAGGAGAGAAATGTAGATGCTTACCTGGATTCCAGAAAACTGAATATTGACTGTAAAAATGCAATCGAACAGGCAATCACAGAAAACTTTGATGGCATGAGTCTGAACCCGGATACTGCGATAGATGTGATCGGAAAATATGGAGAAGAACGTGTTGCCTTTGTTCTGGCAAACACATTAAAGCAACTTTCTTATGATGGAAGATTTTCTGATGGCAATAAACGGTGGGCAGATGGCATTGATATTCCGGAAAATATCAGCAGAGGAATAAATCTGAACAGGGACTATATTGTGGGCAGCCATCCTGCAGTCCTGAATGGATTTATTGATATGGCAAGAAAAGAAATCCGTACCCGGAAACTGGAAGAGGTGCTTGGTGTGAAAAATCAGCATATCACTGAAACTACAAGAGAGTATGAAGCAGACGGACATACAGGCACCTGGTATGCGATGGATATGAAAACGTATCATGGGGAGCGATTCTTCCAGATGAGGAGTGAGGAATACGGTCAGGACGTGGCAGATATTATCGTATCGGAAAATGGAACACTGGTGGCAGAAGACATCTGGCATGGATTTGATGAAGGAGCCAGGGAAGCTATTTCAGAATATCTGGAAGAAAATGGTGCAACGGTATATGACCTGATGGACATTCCAGACCAGGCAACAGTCATCTTAGCAGACGGAACAGTTATGAAAATCATGGAACAGCAGTCAATCAGTACGGATACATGGGAGCCGACATTGACCGGACAGAATCAGCAGGGGGAAGAACAGAAATTCAGTTTTTTCGAGATACATAAAGTCAGAGAAAATAATGGCATTGACCTGAAAATGCCAGAAAATCATTATATTGACCAATATTATGTGATCGAAGATCTGGCAGCAAAAGGTGGAATGAAGATTGAGCGATATAAGGATCTTGGAGCTGCCCTCGGAGCATATTACTCTCTGCCAAACCATAAAATGAAAGCTCTTGGAATTGAAAATACGGCACCGCTGCGAGGCAGTCTTGATTTCATCCAGTGTAAGAATGGAATAGATACGCTGATCTATGATTGTCAGAAAGTGGAAGGATGGTTGAATCCGCAGATATACAATACTTTTAAAGATATACGCAACAGTTTGGCAGGGCATGATACAGAGATAGCATACCAGATTGGAGAGAAGTATTTTACAATCCAGACAGTAGAAGATGGTTATGATTATACATTCTATGATAAGGACTATCTGGAACTGGATGGTGGTGTCTACGATAATCCGGATATTTCTATTTCAGAAGCAATGGAGAACATTTTAGAGGAAGAAGGATTGCCCCTAGAAGGTGCAAATGTGATGGATTATGAAGAACTGTATGCAGAAATTGAATATGCAGAAGAAGAGAGAATGGAGAAGATACAGTTTGAACGTAATTGTCCAAAGGCTTTTTTTGATGGTTATGACAGGGAACCGGCATTAAAAAATTATGAAGGAATAACCGTACAATTTAAAATGTCTGGTATGTATTTAACAGTGCAACCGACTGAGGAAGGCTATAAATACCTGGTTTATGATCAGAAACTTCATGAAATTTCAGGAGATGCCTGTGGAAATCCAGAAGATTCTATTCAGAAAGCAATGTATGCCAGCCTGAAAAATGAAGGTTTGGAAGATGTTGAATGTGTAAAAGTTGATGACAGGGAGTTTCGGGATAAGGTAATCAGTCATTCTAAAGAAGTGCTGGCCAGTGGAGATGTTCGATTCACTTCGGAACTTGGCAGATGTGAAACAGCATTGAATGGAATGGGGAGGGCAGAAATTGAATATGAAGTTTTATTTCATGCAAGAGCTGTTCTGGAAGAAATGGGACTGGAAAATGAAGTTACATTGATTGGGGCGAGAGTACATGGTTCCAGAAGCAGAGATGACCTGTATCGTGCAGATTCTGATCTTGATGTAGTGCTTTCTTATCGGGGAAATATTCGGGAGGATAGTTTTTTTAACGAATTGAATTCTTATGGTATGGCAATAGCAGGCATTAAAGTAGACATTAACCCAATCTTAGAAGAAAGAATTACTCTGGCAGAGTATATAAAGGAATCAGAAGCCTATCTTGATCAGCAGGAAATCAAGAAACTCGCAGTGGACTTGGATAATTTTAGTTATGAGTATGATACTTATGGATATAAGGATACCGTTGAAAATAGGGAAGAACAGGTCGAGAAAATCACAGAGGATATTTTGAACAAGGATACAGCAGGTTTAAAAAACTGGCTGATTGAGGTGTCGGAAGAATCGGATATAGACAGTGATGTAGTCACTGCCCGATCATTGCTTTCACGTCTGGAAAATGCGGAAACACTCTCTGTTTTTACCAGGCAACCAGAGCAGGAACAGCCAGAAGCCACGATTACTTTTTATGTTGCAGAGTGTATGGAATTTCCTGTTATGGGTGAGTATCATGAGAACCTTACCTTGGAAGAAGCCCTACGCATTTATGAAACAATTCCTGCAGATCGCATGAATGGAATAAAAGGTGTTGGATTTGAACTGCATGATGGAAGTGATTACGACGGACCGTATGACCTTATGCGACTTGGAAAAGTTGATCGGGAAGAGGTGGATATGATTCAGCATTATAAGAAAAGTCCATTAGTACAGAAAGCAATGGATGATGTGGAAAAATATTTTGCTCAAAAGCAGGAGCTTACGAAAATAGCGGAGAAGCCTGTACAAAAAGAAAATGTTCCGCAGCCAAAGAGCAGAAAAGAATCTGTTCTTCAGGCACTCAGAGAGCGTCAGGCGAAAATAAAAGAGCAGGAGCAGAATACATCGAAAGAAAAATCCAATGCACATAAGAAGGGAGATGTAACATTATGATAGTAAGGTTTGAGGAAGATGAATATATAGCAGTGGCAATTTTTGATGCAGGAAACCGGGTACAGACAATGGAAGCAATGGATGAGATTTTTTCCTATCTGGACGAAGATATGAAGCTGCTGATTTTTACAACGATTCAGAAGCTCTATTATCTTAGCGATGAGGGATATGAAGAATTGCAGAAAATGGTAGAAATTTATAAAGCAGATCTGGAGGTGGATGGAGAATGAGTAGAAGTCAGTTTGCAGTTTATCAGTTAAAAAAGAAACCGGAATTGAGAAATCTTCTTTTCCGTACCTATGAAGAACTTGCACAGGATCAGATTCCGGTGCAGGTGGCAAATTATGAACAGGTGTATCTTGGAACAATGAAACCGGGAGAAACGCCAGAGCAGATAAAAAAGGATCTGGAGAAGAAACAGCCCCATAATTATAAAGGTCATGCAGTCAGTACCAGTGATGTGCTGATCCTTAATGATAATGGTGCCACGACCACTTACTATGTAAACAAAGACACTTTTATAGAGATTCCTGATTTTATGAAAGTCACATCTTCAGAAAGCGGTGGACTTACAAAAGATACAGTTGGATATGAAATAGAGGGAAAAGACGGAACATGGGAAGTAATAGATTACCTGTTGGTAGAGGGAAAAAATTATTTTCTTATGGAACATGAGCAGTATGGGAAAGATGTTGCGTATGTAGTCTTAGATCAGAAAGGTAATGTGCTTGTAGACAGCACCTACAACGGATTTGATGATGTAGTAAAACAGAAGATTCTTGATTCTCTGCATCCGCCAGTGCAGGAGCAGACAGAAGGCTATAAACCGAAATTGGATAACTGGCAGAAGTACATGGAGAATGGAGAATACCTGCGAAGTGCGGAAATCACAGAGGAAGCAAATTATAATATGATTGACGGACTTAAGAATAATGCTGCACCAAAAGATAAAAAGAACCGTCAAAAAGAATCTGTCCTTGCAAAACTGAATGAGAAAAAGGAAGAAGTTGCAAGACGCACTGGACAGAAAGCTATGCAACAGGTAATGGAATCTGAGGGAGAACGTACCAAAAAATAGAGCAAGTAGAAGAGAGGCTGGTCATATAATTGTGGCTGGCTTTTTCTATGTAAGGTAATAATTTAATATACACCATAAACTTTAAATAGATAGGGATATATGATATTATAATAAAGCAAGACATAATTAATAGAAGTATGGAGAAACTGAATATAGTGTGGATAAAAAAATGGAAAATAAAAAGAAATTTAATTTCAGTAATGACGAAAATAAAGGCTTTTTTTGAAAAAAGAAATTGGAACTATGTTGCGATTATTGCAATTATATTTGGTGGAGCAGTAGTAGTATACACATCATGTTGGATTAATGATTCGGACAGAAGAAATATTGCTGTTGGAATTGGAACAGGAATTATTACATCAGCATTAGTTACGTTATATCTGGAAATTATAAATGCCCAAATCGAGCGAAAAAAATTACAAAAATATAAAAAGATGATATTTAGTCCATTGTGTGATTCAGTAAGAAAGCTATATATTCATATTATATTAAACATTGATGAATATCGAGTAAGAGAAGAAAAGAAGACATTATTTTTTATTCCTATGAAAGAAACAAAAGAAATTTCAGATTTTTTTAAGAAAATGCAGGAGATTGATATAGAGAGTATTACTGAGGAAAAAGAAAAGAGAAAATTAGAAGAATTTTCAACTATCTCTTTGGTGTATTTTAAAGAGATAATTAGTCAGTATGAAGGTCTACCGTTTGAAAGCCTGTTGTTGGACAATATTATTACCCAAGAAGAATATGATAACTTAAAACATTTTACACTGATAAATGAATGTAAGAAATGTATCCATATGTTGAGTGATAATAATATGTTGGATAAAGACAAGTATTATACTAGCGTCCATTTAAATCATTGTATGTTGTTGTTTATGAATAGATTAGCAAGAATGTTTAAGTTTATTGAAGTACAAATAGAAGCAGAAAACAAGTGGATCAAGACTCATTTAGACGATATATATTATAATGAAGTATATCTTTTTTCAGACGAATATGTAGAACAATGGGCTGAGAGGGCAGAAGCAGAAGCTGAGTATTATGCAGAACATCCAGAAGCATTTGAAGATATGGAAGAAAGCGAAGAAGATAGATTATTTGAAAAAATAAACGAAGCTATATGGGCTGGAGATGTGGAAACTATAAAAAAATGTTTTCCTCAAATTGATAAAAATGATAAACAAATACAAGCAGAATTGACATGGATTGTAGCTAAAGATGTTATGAAAAATAGAGAATTACGTGAACTATATTTTCAGAAATATGGAGTAAAATATAAAGTACGAAAAGAAAAAAGGAGAAATTCATAACGCAAAAACAGATAAAAAGTATTTGTTCAATAAATAAAGGGAACACATAAGAAGAATAATTTGTGTTCCCTCTATTTATTGAACTGCTAATTTTACATGTTTGGTTTGGATAGGTAATCATAATCTTTTGGAAAAGTGATATTGTCCCAGTCTATTTTTTTCGCTTTGTAAACTAATTCGTTATATACGGAGTCAGATCTTTTCCGGCGATATGTAGCAATGACCTGTAATGGAAGTCTGGTAGCAGTCCGAATATCTATATTTAACACCGTATTTGGTACATATTCAGAATAAGGAGTTTTTACAAAGCCAAGACAGGCTTTTACGCCACCAGCTAGTTTTTCAGTGTATAATTTCGGGTTGCAGCCATTGAAATCTCCAACCATTTTTGCAGAGATATTTTTGACCATAAGTTGTGGCAGAATTTCTAGTTTTAATTGTGTAGTTCCATCAGGGGCAAATGAAAAATCATCGGGACTTAACTTATGATTCAAACAACGCTCATAAAAATCAGTAGCAGTAGTTTTATCTGCTAATTTTATGCCTGTCAGGTGAAGAAAATTATACGGATTAAAACTTACTTCCAAAGAAGAAATATGTTTATGTTTATCTTTTAAAATGAATAAAAGCTGATATCCGTCAAGATTCTCTTTATATTTAACGGCACAATCTGTGATGATGGAAATAGCTTGTTGTTTGGTATATTTTGCCATGTTATGACCTCTGAAATCTGTAAAAATATTTAAAGGGAGATTACAATGCCGTAGCATTGTGCATCTCCCTTATAGACTGATTTTTCTGTTGTCCGCCAACACTCCAGCTCATATGTCTGGCTTTGCTTTCAGGTTTTTCTGTTGCCTGCCAACTCTCCGATCCACGTTCGGCTTTCGTTTCGGATTTTAGGTGTCAGCCACACCAACAGGATGTCGCCTGTTTTCCTATTTATAGTATATGCGATAAAATGAATTTAGTCAATGGAGAAAATGAAAAATAATTTGGAAATTTTCTCATTGAGATTTTTAGCGGAAGTAGGAATGTCCTTGTGAGGTTTCGTGCAGAGTTTCTTGGATATGCGGGTGCCTAAGAATAATATTTACATTAGAGCATACTGTACGAAGTTCCCGTTCATATTCACGCCGGGTGTTAAATTCATCCCGCTGTACGGTCTGCAATTTTGTTAAACGATTTTTTTCTTCACGCAACATTTTCAGGGTAGGAAGTTTTTGACCCTGTGATTTTTCTCTGAGTATTCGGAGAGCAGACTCATAAAGAGTGAGTTCTGCCCGGTGATCGTCATAAAATTTTTCTTTATTTCGACTTTTTCGGTAATCGGAATAGATGGATTTGTTGGCAAGGTACTGTCCGGTGTAATGAATCTGTTCATTTATATTTTTTAAAGCGTCTTCTGTGGATTTCAGAGTATTTCTGGCATCAGTGCTTTGGGCAGAGGCATTGGAAAGGGCAGTATCTAAATCTTCCTTGCTCTGGAAACCATGTTCCTGTACATAGGCAACTGTCTGAGCCATCATCTTAAGATTAGACAGCTTTACCTTTTGTGCGTATGCCTGACTTTGCTGTGTCTTGATACAGTGCTGCAAATCTGTTACAAGTCGTAAATCAGATTTTATAAAAAGGAAAGAGTGTGTAGTTTCGTCAGTTTGGACAGAAGCTGACGATTTTGACTGTTCTGAAAAATCTGTAACTGGTCTGTCAGTAGAATGTGACTTTTCAGCGTGTTGCCTGTTGGAGTTCTCCTGGAATACCTGCATAAGATGATTTTCTTCATAAAGCGTTCCGAGATTTCTTCCAGTGATGTATTTTTGACGATTAGGATGCAGGTAGCTGTATCTGCCACGACTGACTTTGAATGTGATATTATATCTATCAGACAGCAATCTGGAAAATTCTTCTTGTGATGTTGCCTGTGAAGCAACTGCATCAATCGCATCACGAAGGTATTGCTTCTCCGTTTGAAATGTTGTCTGTCTTGGAGTAAGTCCTTTCTTTTTCAGTTCTGCATTGTGTTCATCGAGATTTTTTTGACCTCTGCGTTTTGCCCAGTATTCTTTTTCAGATATTTTCTTTTCTGCGGGGTTCAGAAGATCTACCTGGTTTAGTCCATTGGAACGGCACATATCCATAACTTTTTGCTTTAAGTAGATTCTGTATCTGTCAGAAAGATGATGTTTATATCCGGCTTTTGAATCCCGGTCAAATTCCATATAGGGCTGTGGTTCTGTATTATATTTTCGCACACTGTTGATTACAATATGCACATGAATATTTCCGCTGCCATTATGACCATCAGTGTGGGTGCAGACAAGAGCCTGGTGTCCGGGAAAATTCTCTCTGGCATATTCTACGCCAAGTTTCTGTGCCTGTTCTCCGGTCAGACCATGTTCTTCCTGATCTTTAGGATCAAAGCTGATGATGTAGTGATGCGACTTAATCTCATTAAAAGATTGATTTTTATGAAAGAAAGCGTTAGTTTCCCGACATTCTGCATCAAATGTAAACGGATCACAATTTATACCATCCAGATAATATTCTTCACGAAGAAGCATATTCCCATTTTCATCAAGAATTGGTTTTTGTGTATATTCATCATGTTGGAAAATCAGATAGCGTTCAGTTTCTCCATAATCGGCATTTTTGCTTGCAATATGCTTCAGGATTGCCATATTAGTTTTCTCCTGCGCTATTTCTATTATTTGCATTGACAGTGATAAAATCTCCAGCCAGTTTTATTACTTCGTATTTTAATTTATAAATTTCAGTAATGCTCTTTTTGATTTCGTTGCGCATTTCCTGGGAATGAAGTCCACCAGTATTAAAGTAACGAGCTATCTGGTTCAGATTGCTACCAATCTTTCCAAATTCAGCAATTAATTTTTTTAACTCCGGTAAATCTGCCACAATTTCATATTTCACAATTACTTTTTTATTTGTTATTTGTTTACGGACATACTCTGCTAACGGGAGGCTTGCAGCTTTTGCGTTTTCTGCAATTATTTCATATTCAGTATTGGTGAGACGGAGCATGATATGACGAGTATGCCGTAAGTTTTTATCTTTTTTTGGTCGTGCCATTTTATAGTTCCTTTCAAAATAAAGATATTTCTATATATAAAGCCGATTTGAAAATATCAGGCGGTAACACAATAAAAAAATTTATGGATTTTTCGTGATAGATATGATCACGATGCGACTGTTTTTTTACAGGAGCCAAGTATGCATATTAGTGAAAACTGTATTATCTGAGGGTATGGGGAGCAGAATCCCCATCAAGATTGCCGGAAAGTCGAAAGCCACGAAGTGAGTTTTGAGTTACTCAGGCGAAACTTGCTCTGAAAAAGTAGAAAAGCCCTTCATAATAAAAGCCGATTATTTAAAGGGAATGGTAATAGCGAAAAGGAAAAGATTTATATGAGATATGTAATTGTATGACGTACTTTCCCAAAAGATAGTCCCTTTCAAAAAAGTACATTCTTGATGAAGATTTTAGGAAGTGTTACTTTTGATTTAAATATTCAGAAAGGGTGAAGCGAATGAAAAATATAGAAATCGGGCCAATCCGTCCACCTTCAGAAAGTAATAGTTTGTTGGTGCGAGTTACAAGAGGATGTCACTGGAATAAATGTTATTTTTGTGGACTATATAAGTCTATGCGTTTCTCTATGCGACCAATAGAAGAAATTATAGAGGATATTGAAAAACAGGCACAGTTTTATAAAGGGAAAAAGATTATATCCTGCTTTTTGCAGGATGGAGATGCGCTGGTGCTAAAGACAGATTATCTGCTTCGCATTTTGGAAACAATCCATCAATATTTTCCAGATATACAATATATTACTTCTTATGCTCGTGCTGACAGTATTACTCGGAAAAGTCCGTCAGAATTAAGGATACTGCGAGAAGCCGGACTGAATCATATTTATTCTGGAATAGAGACTGGTTCAGACCAAATTTTGAAACTTATTAACAAAGGGTTTAATGCGGATACGGCTGTGAAAAGTGGGTGTATGGCGAAAGAGGCAGATATGATACTGTCGGAATTTATTCTGTTGGGGATTGGGGGAAAGGAACTGTCAGAAGAAAATGCAACCAGAACGGCAGAAGCATTGAATGTTATTCGGCCAGATTTTATTCGTGTTCATGCGACGGGAATTAAGCCAGAATCTAAAATGGGAGAATTTGTAAGAGAAGGCTCTTTCACATTACAATCCGAAGAAGAGATTATGATAGAGCAAAAGAGGTTCCTGCAGCAATTAAAAGAAATGGACAGCTACTATGTAAATGAACATATTATAAATCTGCTTTTGGAAGTAAGAGGAAATTTACGGACGGACAAGGAGAAAATGCTGTCAGATATTAATCGCTTTTTGAATTTACCAGCAAATGAAAAACTCCTGTTTGTGATCGGCAGGCGGTTTAACATTTTTTTCATGTTGGATGATTTGAACAATCAAGAATTACATAAAAAAGCAGAAGGAGCTTTACAGAAAATCTTAAATAAAAATCCAGAAGTAGACTTTACGGTACTTTGCAATTATATACGGCAGTCACAAATTTAGAATTAGAAATAACAAAAACGGGTATAGCAAATATATTTATCTATACTCGTTTTTGCAAGTAGAAAACTTTATACTAATTTGAACAGCATGGACTTTTTACATCCAGTCCGTCAAGATAGTTTTTTCCCCATTGGCATAGAGCATCCAGAATGGGGATAACGCTTTTACCAAAGGGTGTAAGAGAATAAATTGTCTTTGGCGGTTTTTCGGGAATAACCTCTCGATGAATCATTCCGCAATCCTCCAAATCATGGAGCTGGCTGGAAAGCATTTTTGGGGTGGCGTTTGGTATTAAGCGTTGCAGTTCCATGTAATGCAAAGGTTGATCAATCAGATGCCAGAGAATGAGAGGCTTGTATTTACCGCCGATCAGTGACAGGGAGGCTTCTACCGGACAATTAAAATGTATTTGTTTATCTTTCATTATGAGTTCTCCTTTGACAAGGGCGCTATCTTTTTTGATAGTGCCTATCAAAAAAGTGCATTCTTGTGGTTTTTCTTTTTGGTGTTACAATAAGTTTATAGTTGGTTGACACATTTATATTACAACAGAAAGGATTGAAATACTATGGATTTTATCAATATTGCAAAGAGCCGCAGCTCTGTGCGTGATTACAACAACAAAAAAGTAGAGCCTGAAAAACTGGAAAAAATTCTGGAGGCTGCTCATGTGGCTCCGACAGCCGCGAATCTCCAGCCCGTTCATTTGATCGTTGTCCAAAGCGAGGAAGGTCTTGCTAAAATTGGTAAGGCCGCAAATATTTATGGAACATCTTTGGCGATTATTGTCTGCGCTGACCATGACAAAGCATGGGTACGTCCGTTTGATGGAAAGCAGACTGGTGACATTGATGCTTCGATCCTGACAGACCATATGATGTTGCAAGCGACAGAACTGGGACTTGGCACAGTTTGGGTTTGCTACTTCAAGCCGGACGTACTTCGGAAGGAATTTACGCTTCCTGATAATCTGGAACCAATCAATATTCTGGTTATCGGCTATTCGGATGAAGAGCCTGCCGACAGGAACCGTTTTGAAGCACATCGTATTGCGATGAGTGAACTGGTTTCATATGAAAACCTGTAAAAAATATTTGGCGCAGCCCCATTATAGTTTACGGGGCTGCGTTTTATCGTTCTGAAATATGAGCATAGGTTTCTTCCAGTATCCATTGGATATGTTCATCCTGCAGGGAATAAAATACCCGTTTTCTTGCTTTGCGGGAACGGACTAATTTTGTAATCCGGAGTGCATGGAGTTGATGAGATATGGCAGAATTAGTAAGGGATAGTGTTTTTGCAAGGTCATTGACACATTGTTCGCCCTGCATTAATTGCCAGAGGATTTTCATACGTGTGAAATCGCCCATAGCCTTATGTAGTTCACTCAGTTTCTCCAATTCAAAGGCGTTTGGAACGTCAAAAGTAATATTTTGTGGTTGGCTCATAATATATCTCCAATCTGTGAAAAGCTGTTTGACAGATAAAATTTAGGTGAGTATCATAGTTTAAGGAAGGAGTTGATTGATATGCCGCATTATAATCTGCCTCATAATCATGGGCAGAATATCGAACGAGTTTTAGATAATATGCCTTCGGCAGAGGGCTTTCAGGATATATCTTTTTTGTTTCAGCAGCTTGGCGATTCAACACGTTTAAGGATTTTGTGGCTCTTGTGCCATTGCGAGGAATGTGTATGCAACATAGCGGCGGCTGTTGACATGAGCGCTCCGGCTGTGTCCCATCATCTGCGTATTTTAAAGAAAAGTGGAATTATTATTAGCCGCAGAGAAGGAAAAGAGGTATATTACACCCTTTCAGATACCCCGCAGGCAAAATTATTACATCGTTCTGTTGATGCGTTATTTGAAATATCCTGTCCGACAAATCAATAATCTAATTCCTTATCCAACGGAAGTTTGAGGAAATGCGCCGCTTTTACTTCAAAATGCGGCGCATTTCTAAACCAGTTAAGACAGCGTGGATGCGTCTAACCGTTTTACTTTCATGGCACGAATTGCGTTTAAAATAGCAATAACAGAAACACCAACATCAGCGAACACAGCCGCCCACATATTTGCATATCCCACAGCCCCTAAAATCAGTACTAGGAATTTTACACCTAAAGCAAATACGATATTTTGGTTTGCGATGTGGATGGTCTTTCTAGCAATTCGTATTACAGAGGCAATTTTGGAGGGCTCGTCTGTCATTAAAACAATATCAGCCGCTTCAATCGCCGCATCAGAACCCAAACCGCCCATTGCAATTCCTACATCTGCCCGTGCCAGCACAGGAGCATCGTTGATTCCGTCTCCGACAAATACCAGTTTTCCTTTTTCGCTTTTTTGTTTCAACAGTTCCTCTACCCGTTCAACTTTATCCGCAGGAAGAAGTTCCGTATATGCCTGATCCAGACCGAGACGGGCAGAAACTTTCTGACCTACGGCATCTGCGTCTCCGGTAAGCATAATAGTTTTGCGTACACCGGAAGATTTCAAATCCTTGATTGCCGCTGGAGCATCTGTTTTGATTTCATCCTCAATGACAATACATCCGGCATATTTGCCGTTACAGGCAATGTAAACAACCGTACCAATGGAAGTGCAAGGGATATAACGAATGTTTTCTCGTTTCATTAGTTTAGCATTGCCAGCCAGAACTGTATTATTGTCAATGACAGTACGCACACCGTGTCCTGCAACTTCTTGCAGAGAAATCTGCACGTATTCAACTTAACGGAGACGTATCGGATGCCATGT
>OLFX01001656.1_pt1 | contig 23398 bp, 16 predicted proteins | sample 1605091 | NCBI WGS metagenome assembly OLFX01 (sample SAMEA3888906, study PRJEB22519) | human gut metagenome | biome: human gut; feature: human-associated habitat; material: faeces | place: Denmark | collected 2012 | reverse complement strand
AAAAACGGGTTTGAGGTTTTGCGCGAGGACGATTATATCGTGATGAGACGGAAAAATTGAGGAGATGAAAGCGTGATTCGGGGGTATGATTCCGGCGCGGCGTTTTTGGCGGAAAATCGGGCGTTTTTGGATACCAAGCCTCAGATTTCGGCGTTCATGGCGCTGGATGCGCCGCTGCTTGAAAAAACGGACAAAATCAATTACGCGGCGAGATGCGAAAAGGACGGAAAAACGCTGCTGGCAATGAAGGTCGAGCCGTATCACTTGCAGCTGTTCGGAGACGCGGACTGCGCGGGGGAGCTACTGGATTTTTTGGTGCGCGGGGGATACGAAATCCAAAACTATCTGAGCGAAAAGACGCTGGGCGACGCGGCGGCGCGCGAGATGGAAGTGCGGTTCGGCATGCGATACGAAGAGGCGCTGGCGATGGCGTTCATGGAGGCGAGAACCCTCACCGAGCCGTCGTCGCCGGAGGTTGAAGCGGTGAATGAAGGCGATTTGGACGAAATCTATGCGTGCATGGAGCGATTTCTGGTCGAATGCAACTTGCAGGACAAGCCGAACCGCGAGGCGATGAGAAGGAACATCGGAGGTTTCCGCGTGATTCGGGCGGATGGGAAAATCGTCAGCGTGGGCAAGGCGGTGCGCGACATCGGGGAAAGCATGCGCATCACCAACGTCTATACGCGCGAGGCATACAGAGGGAAAGGATATGCTCGAAAGGTGGTCAACACCATCAAAAACGAGATCCTGACGGCGGGGAAAACCGCGGCGCTGAACGTGGACAGACGGAACCCCGTGACCAACCACCTCTATCGAGCGCTGGGCTTTGAGCCGATTTTCGCACAGGGGGAATATCGGCGGGGCGAAACAAAAAACTGACGGAGGGACGACGGAAGAAATCATCGCGATGCGGAGCGGAAATCAGGAGCGAAAAGTGGAAAAGGATTTGGAGATGGCAAGGCGGATGGCGGGGACGGCCGCCGAAAGGGGCGGACGCGTCTACTTTGTCGGCGGGTTTGTCCGCGACAGCGTGATGGGGCGCGAAAGCAAAGATGTGGACATTGAAATCCATGGGATGACGGCGGACGCGGTGCGGGGGATGCTCGGCGAAATCGGGCCGTGGAAGGAGATGGGCGCAAGCTTTGGCGTGTTCAGCCTGCGGGGGTATACGCTGGACATTGCGCTGCCCCGGCACGGCGGCGGAAAGGGCGAGGACGCGGACATCGACCCCTTCATGGGACGGAAGGAAGCGGAGAGGCGGCGCGACTTCACGATGAACGCGATGATGCAGGATGTGCTGACGGGGGAAATCTTCGATGATTTCGACGGGCGGGAGGATATCCGAAAGCGCGTCATCCGACACGTGGATGAGGAGACGTTCCGACGCGACCCGCTGCGGGCAATGCGGGCGGCGCAGTTTGCGGCGAGGTTTGATTTCGCGATTGCGCCGGAGACGATGGCGGTCTGCCGGACGCTCGAACTGCGCGGGCTGGCGAAGGAACGCGTGATGGGCGAAGTGGAAAAGGCGCTGATGCAGAGCGAAAAGCCTTCCCGGTTTTTTGAGGCGCTGCGGGAAATGGGACAGATTGAGCCGTGGATGCGGGAGGTTGCCGCGCTTCAAGGCGTGCGGCAAAGGGCAGATGCTCACCCGGAGGGAGACGCGTGGACGCACACGATGCGGGTTGTGGACGAGGCGGCCAGGCTGAGAGACAGGGCGGAACATCCGCTCGGTCTGATGCTGGCGGCGCTGCTGCATGACGTGGGCAAAGCCGAGGCGATGCAGGAGAAAAACGGCGTGATCCACGCGTATGGACACGAAATGAAGGGCATGCCGCTGGCACAGCGTTTCATCAGGCGGCTGACGAACGAAAAGGATCTTTGCCGCTATGTGGTCAGCATGGTGGAGCTGCACATGAAGCCGAACCTGTATGCGGCGCAGAACAGCAGACAGCGGGCGTGGAACACGCTGTTTGACCAGAGCGTCTGCCCGGAAGACCTGATGCTGCTGGCGAAAGCGGATCATCTGGGGCGGGCGAACGCCGCGCCGTATGAAGAGACGGAACGGGAGATGGGCGAGAGGTTTGCGGCGTTTCAGGAGACGATGGCGCGGCCTTACGTGACGGGCGCGGATTTGATTGCGCGCGGCATGCATCCGGGCGAAGAAATGGGGAAAATGCTTGAGGCGGCACATCGGCTGAGGCTGGCCGGCGTGGGAAAGGAAGCGGCGCTGCGGCAGCTGCATGTGTGAAACGAACAGAAAATTGGCGTGGGAGAAATCCTGCGCCTTTTTTTGAATTCGTAGGAAATTGCAGCAAATGGGCCGCGTATGTGAAAGTTTGAGTTTTTGCAAACTTTGGCGGAAGTGAGAGCGGCCTCAGGCCGCTTTTTGATCGATCAGACTGCGGCGGAAATGCGGGCGGACGGCTTGACAAAGCGGGGCATATCGCGTAAAATGGGAACATACGTTCGCATATTGCCCCGAAATGCGGACGGGATGAAGACGGTGAGAAGAGACGACGAACGCAAGGAGGAAGAGATGGCGTTTTCCTGTGTGCTGTATCTGAAAGAAGAATGCGACGGCTGCGGAATCTGCGAGGCGCAGAAGCAGACGGATAACGAGGAAACGTGAAGAACGGAAGCAGGGTCGGACATGCCGACGAAGATGAGAAGGGGAGCAGAAAGATGACGGAAAGAGACAGGCAGGCATTGCTGCGCGTGAGGAGCCAGGCGAGGCTGGTGAGGGAATTGAGCGAACGGCTGGAGGACGCTGAGGCGGCGGCGATTCCGGGCAGGCAGATGGACGGCATGCCGAGGGGAAAAGGCGGCATGCCGCGCGGGCTGGAAATGAAGCTGATGCTGAAAGAATCGCTGGAAAAATCGCTGGAGCGGGAAGAAAAGCGGCTGCACGAATACGAGAAAGAAGCGCGGGAAGCGATGATTGGGATGAAGAGCGGCGCATATGCCTTTTGTTTATATTATTACATTTGCGGGATGAATTTGGAGGATGTGACACGGATGACGGACAGATGCGAAAGGCAGATTCGGCGATACAAGCGGGAGATTGAAAAGGGGAACGAAGAAAATGGCGAGGCGGACTGAGGACGGAAAAAATGTCCGGCTGACGTCCGGGCAATGTCAGAAAAATGTCCGCCAAATGTCAGGTTGCGGTACGGAAAAAAGTGTGGTATGATATCATCAGTCAAAGAAGAGAAGGGGAGCCGCTTTCGGAAGGAAGCGGCTTTTCTGATGGGGTTGAAGGGACGACGGCGGATGGTCGTTTTTTGAGCGAGATCGCGGGGAATGACTCCTTCCGTCAGCTTTGCTGACAACCTTCGGCGTTCTACATCATCTGAATCCGCCACAGGCGGCGACGATGCAGGAACGTCCCTCGAAGAGGGGGGCAAAAGATGGTCTAAAGTTCCATTTTCGCCTGAATCTACCGCTGGCGGCAGTAGAAAACACGTTTCTCAGAGGAGAGAAGGCAGAAAACGAGGAGAACGGAAGATTCTTTGACTGAAAGAAAATGGGCACGGCCGTTTCCGAAAGGGGACGGCTTTTTATGTGCCCGAAAAAGAAGGGAGGGACAAAGATGGGAAGGATGACGGAGAGCCTCAAGAGCGAAGCGGTTCGGCTTTACTTTGAGGAAAACCGGGAGGAAAGCGAGATCGCGGAGACGCTGAACATCAGCATGCGGCAGGTGAAGACGGTGCTGGGCGATCTGGCGCGGCTGGAAACCTACAAAAAGCGGAGCGAGGCGGCCAAGCTGCGGGCGCAGATCTGCGTGAACAAGAGCGCGGAAGAGGCTGCGCGGCGGCAGGCGGCGCTGCTTTTGGACGGCGAGGTGAACGAGACGATCAGCCAGCGGGCGGCAAAGGACATCCTCGACCGGGCGGGCGTGCGCGTGCCGAAGGAAAGCAAGAGCGACGTGGTGATTCGGTTTGCATCGGGCGCGCCGCCGCTGGGCATGCCCGAAAGCGCGGAGGCGAGAAAGGGGGAATGAAGACATGGAGCTTGAGCTGGCCTATCGGCCGACGGGCAAGCAGCTGGCTTTCCACGCCAGCACGGCGGACGAAGTGCTCTACGGCGGGGCGGCAGGCGGCGGAAAGAGCTACGCGATCTGTTGGGACGCGCTGATGCGATGCCTGAAATATCCGCAGACGCACGCGTATTTATTCAGGCGAACCTATCCCGAACTGGAAATGACGCTGGTGCGCACGATGATGCGCATTGCGCCGAAGGAACTGGGCAAGTATGTCTCCAGCGCGCACGAGCTGCGGCTGAGCAACGGAAGCGTGATTCACTTCTGCCACCTGAGCAACGAGGGCGAAGGACTGCTCAAGTACCAGGGCGCGGAGATCCACTGGCTGTATTTCGACGAGCTCACGCATTTCACGAAACCCATGTATGACTACCTGCGGACGAGGCTGCGCGCGGAAAAGCGGCTGGGCATTACGCCCTGCGTGCGATGCGCAAGCAACCCCGGCGGGCCGGGGCACGCATGGGTGAAAGCACGATTTGTGGACGCGACGGGCGCGGGGCAGCGCGTCGCCGAAACGACGGTGGAGAGCAGCGTGCTCGGCGAGATGAGCGTGCGGCGGATTGAATACATCCCGGCGACGGCGATGGACAATCCGCATGTGACGCGGGACTACATCATCGAGCTGGAACAAAAGCCCAAGGCGCTGCGGGAAGCGCTGCTTTTGGGCAAATGGGACGCATTCGACGGGCAGGCTTTTCCGGAGTTTGCGGACGACCCGGCGCACTACGAGGACGGGCTGTACACGCACGTCATCAAACCGTTCAAAATTCCATGGCACTGGACGCGGGTGGTCAGTTTCGACCACGGATACACGCGGCCTTTTTCTTTTGGCGTTTGGGCGGTGGACGAAGAGGGGCGGGTCTACCGGTACAAGGAGCTTTACGGCTGCGTGCCGGGGGAAGCGAACGTCGGCGTGACCTGTCCGCCCGGCGAGATTGCGCGGCGGCTGGCCGATCTGATGGAGCCGGAGTTTCAGGAGGGCATACACGTCAGCGGTATTGCCGATCCCGCGATTTGGGACAGAAGCCGGGGGCTGAGCGTGGAAGAGCAGATTCGGAAGGTATTCAGCGGCGTGATCTTCATGAAGGGGGACAACACGCGGCTGCCGGGCAAGATGCAGCTGCACGAGCGCCTGAAATTTGACGAAGAAGGGCGGCCGATGCTCTACGTTTTCGAGAATTGCAGGGACTTTAGGAGAACCATTCCGGCGCTGGTCTACGACGCGCGGAAGCCGGAGGACATCGACACCGCGGGGGAAGATCACATTTACGACGAGACGCGGTATTTTCTGATGTCAAGGCCGATTGCGCCGAGGGCGCGGAGGACTCCTTCCGTCAGCTTCGCTGACAACCTTTGGCGTTCTACATCGTCTGAATCCGCCACAGGCGGCGACGATGCAGGAACGTCCCTCTAAGAGGGAGGCTTTTGGCATAAGGGGCGTTAGAGATGAAAAGAAGATTTTGAAGTGAAAGGAGGAGATGGGCATGAACGAGGCGGGCGACAGGCGGGAGGCCGGGCGGCGCTGGGATGCGGCGGAAAGCCAGCCGATTTCCATGACGGAAAGGGCGCTGGTGGCGCGGATTTATGCGCTGTTTGACTGCTTTTACGACCAGCTGAGCGAAGAACACGAGCAGATGCGCAGAGCGCGCATGCTGCGGGCGCGGAGGCCGGACGAACAGAGCCGAACCGCGCCGACGGGCAACACGCTGGGAAGCTGCGTGGACAACATGATCGCCGATCAGATGGACAACCTGCCGGAGGCGGTGATGTTGCCGGAACGGGAAGAGACGGCGAGAAGCGCCGAAGAGATGGACGACGTGGTGAGCTTTGTACTTTACCGCGCGGGATGGCCGGGCAAGTATCAGACGCTGATGGAGGACGCCATCGTGACGGGTACGGGGGTGGCGCAGGTTTTCTGGGACGAAGACATGGAAGACGGCGAAGGCATGGTCAACGTGCTGGCGTGGCACCCGGAAGACTTTTACCCCGATCCGATGTACGAGGACATGCAGGATGGGCGGGGCTGCTTCAAGGCGACGCGCACAAGCGTGGCCTGGGTGGAGCAGCACTATCCACAGGCGAAAGGCTATGTGACGGGCGACGAATACGCGAAGGAGGAAGCGGACGACAGGCAGACGCCGGAAGGAGACACGCGGGTGACGCTGCTGGAATTCTGGTACAAGCAATACGACGCGGCGACGAAGCGGACGCACGTTCACATGGCTCAGGTCGCGGGGCGGGCGCTGCTGTTCAGCACGGAAACGGGTTACGGCGCGGAGAGGACGTATCCCGAAGGGCTGTATGCGCACGGAGAATATCCGTTCGTGCTCTACAAATACCGCGACGCGTGGCGAAAGCCGTTCGGCACGGGGCTGATTCACGACTACTACGACACGCAGACGGCGATCGACCGATACGCCAAGTACATCGACGACAACGCGCGGGAGAGCAGCGTGCAGCGGCACTTCATCCGAAGGGGAAGCGGCGTGAACCCGGACGACGTGGCCGACATGCGCAAGACCATCATCGAGTGGGAGGGCAACGACATCCGCGAGGTGATGCAGACGGTGCAGGCTGAGCCGATCAACGGGCAGGTTTACGAGATGATGCGCTATCTGGCCGACACGATGAAGCAGGACTGCGGACAGAATCAGTTCACACGCGGCGAAGGCGGCCTGAACGTGACGGCAGGCACGGCCATCCACTACTTACAGGAGGCGGGCGGCAAGATCACGCGATGGCACAGCGAACGATTCAAGGACGCATTCCGAAAGATGGTCGAGCAGATTCTCTGGGTGCTGAGCGAATACATGGAGCCGGGGCGCAAGATGCGGATCATCGGCGGATGGAACTCAAGCGGCGGGATGCGGGAGCGGATCATCGAACTGGTTGCGCCGGACAGGCGCGGCGGCGCGCTGCCGCGGCCGGCCTACACGGTGCGCGTGCAGGTGCAGAGAGGCAACCCGAACCAGATTCAGACGGACAACGAATTCCTGATGCAGGCGGTCAAGATCTGTGCGGACGCGGGGACGCCGCTGCCGCCGGAGACCGTGATTCGGTTGATGGAGGGCTATCGGAACAAGGACGGGGTGCTGAGGGCGATGAGGGAGGCAGGAGAATGAAAGGAGAAAAAAAGATGGAAGAAAACGTGATGATTGTGCCCGATGAGGAGATCGGCGTGGACGAGCTGGAAGAAAACCTGACCGGCGAGGTGGAACAGCAGCAGGCGGAGGAAAACGACGAGCTGGTTGCGGCGCTGCGGCAGGGGCTGGGCGAGCTGTTTGAGGACGGCTGGACGACGGGCGAACTGGACGCGATGACGCAGGACGAAGGCGTGAAGCGGGAGATCGCGAGCGGGCACGGCGTTGTGCGCGCGGCCTGCGGGTACTTGAAGCGCATGCTGGAGACGGCGGCGGCGCGAAAGGGGAACGTGCCGATTGCGCGGACGACGGCGGCGGGCGCGGTGCGGCCGGGCAGCGCCATCGAGCAGATGAGCGACAGGGAGTTCGCGGCATTTTCCAAGCGGGCTCAGGAAGCGATGATGGCGGGGAAAAAGGTGAGGATGGAGTGACGACGCTCCGCCGGAAACCACGTAACCCTTTCTGAAACGGTGGGGGTTATTTTCAAAGCTTGAAACGTGAACCCGAAGGGGTTCAGGGGGCGGACGACTGGATTCCGCACAGACAGAACGAGAAAAATTGAGGAGGAAAAATATGGCTTACACAAATACGGACACGAACATGACGACGAGCAGCGGCCTGAGCGCGGGCATGCAGACCTACTACAACCGCGAACTGCTGCGGACGTTTGAACCGAATCTGGTTCACTTGCAGTTTGGCGACGAGCACCGCATGCCGCCGCACAGCGGCCTGGTGATGAACATGCGCAAGCTGATTCCGCTGGAGACGAACACGAAGGCGCTCAGCGAGGGCGATCCGGGCGAGAGCGTGATGCTGGCGGAAACCGAGGTGACGGTGCAGCTCCAGCAGTACGGCGAATATGCGCGATGCACGGACAAGCTGGATTTGACGCACCTGGATATGGATATCATGCGCCGCACGAAGCTCTTCGGCGACGCGGGCGCGCGAAGCATCGACGCGGTGGTGCGCGAGGAGCTGGCGAAGTGCGCAAACGTGATCTACGCAAACGGCAAGACGAGCCGCGCGAGCCTGACGGCGGCGGACAAGCTGACGAGCAAGGAGCTGCGCAAGGCGGTGAAGGCGCTCAAGAAGAACCACGCGCAGACGTTTGGCGGGTACTACGTCGCGATTATCGGCCCGGACACGATGTACGACTTGCAGGAAGACGACGCCTTTGTGAAGGTGAGCCAGTATCAGGACAAGGAGAACATCTACACGGGCGAAGTCGGCCGCCTGTTCGGCGTGCGGCTGGTGGAGACGACCGAAGCGAAGGTATTTGAAGGCGCGGGCGCGAGCGGCGCGGACGTGGCGAGCGTGATTGTGCTGGGCCAGTATGCTTACGGCGTGACGAGCCTGAAGGGCGCCAAGCCGCGCGTGATTGTGAAGCCTGCGGGCAGCGCGGGCACGGCCGACCCGCTTGACCAGATTTCCACGGTCGGCTGGAAGATGGACGGCTTTGGCGCGAAGCTGTTGCAGCCGGAATACGCGGTGCGGATCGAGTGCGGGTTCAGCGCGTAATACGCTCCGCTGGGCTTAGGGGATTAGGGGGAGATTTCGATTTCTCCCCCTTAAATCCCCTAAGAACCCCATAACCCCCATTAAAACGAGCAGGGACACCCTGCACCCGGGAACGGGAGTTACGACCCGAACGATTTCGCCCTGCGGGGCGCGTTCGGAAGTTCGGGTTACGATGGGGGAACGGGGGGAGTATTGCCCGTTGGGCGAGTTCATGGAAGACAGAGATTTTTACCTATCAGAAGAGATTATATTTTTTGAATGGAACAAGGAGGAAAAGAGAATGACGAATATCAACACGACGGCGACGATGAAGAAGACGAGCGCGATGCTGATGGGCAAATGCGAAAAGACGCAGAAGAATCTGCGCAGGATGATGGCGGAGGCGGGCTGCGCGGGCGGCGAGGTGATGAAGGTGACGCTGCCGCTGACGCCGGGCAGCAGGGACGATGTGGTTTTCGCCGGGCTGAACGGCGTGAGTTTTTACTTCCTGCGCGGGAAGGAATGCCAGATGCCCGCGGCGGTGGCGGAGATTTTGAAGAGCTGCGGGGAGATGTGACGACGTGACGCTGAGCCAGATCATCGCGCAGGCGCTTCGCCAGCTGGACGAAGACGCGGAGGACGTGAGCGAATACGAAGAGCGTTTCAGGGTGTATGCGAATATGGGCTACGACATCGCGGTTCGCGAATACCTGAAACCGAGGCGGATTTTTTACACCGAGGTGGACGAGGAAGGAAACGCGCCCGTGCCGGGGCTGACGGTCGTGCGGGTCATCGAGCTGCGGGACAAAAACGGGTTTGACATTGGCTTTGACCTTGACCCGTGCGGGCGATGCTTCCACGTCTGGCGGGACGATCTGGCGGGGCAGACGCTGCGGGCGGTCTGCGAGGTGGCGTTTTACCCGCTGGAAGACGGACAGGACGAACCGCAGCTGCCGGAATACGCGCATGCGGCGCTGGCGGACTACATCTGCTATCGGCACCTGTCCAGCGGCAATCTGGCCAAGCAGAGCCGGGCGCAGTTTTATCAGACCAGCTTTTACCAGGCGATGCAGCGGATTCGGCCGGAAGGCATGGGGAGCGTGACGAGGTTCAGGAACCTGTATGAGGTGACGGACGCACGATACTGTAAGTGATGGGGGTACGGGGGATTTGCATAGCCTGCGGGCTATGCGGGGGCGTGCTCCGCAGGCAAGGGGAGCTTAGGGGGATTTCGATTTCCCCCTTCGCCCCCCTGACCCCCACACCCCTTAAAGCGAGCAGGAACACCCTGCACCCGGGTATGGGGGAACGTCCCGGACTATTGCCCTGCGGGGCACGTCCGGGGGATGGGGTTACGGTGAATGCCGCCTGCGGGCGGGAACTCCTTCCGCTTCGCTGCGCTCAGCACCTCCCTCAAAGAGGGAGGCAATGAGCGGTTTTAAGAGGTTTTATAAAAAATACGAGTAAGCGCAAGAATGGCTCCCTCCTTGAGGGACGTTTGAAATCGTCGCCGCCTGTGGCGGATTCAGACGATGAAAAACGCCGAAGGTTGGCGAGACGAAGTGAGACTGAGGGAGTAAAGATGAGCATTTCAGACAGCGACTATCAGGGGCGATTCACGATTCCCACGCCGAAAGGGGTTTATCAGGCGGCAGGCGACACGAACATCAACACGGACTACGCGTACCGGGCGGAGAACATCCGCACGGAGCGTGGGCTTTTGGCTTCCAGCTACGGCACGAGCCGCGCGTTTCCGTCGCTGGGTGCGCCCATCGAGACGCTGGCGCGGTTTTACCGCAGAACCCGGCCGGACGACGCGGACGTATATGTGGCGGCGGCAGGCGGCGCGATTTATACCTACACGATGGGAACGGAAGGCTGGGTGAAGCGAAGCGAAGGATACAAGAGCGACGTATGGTCGTTTGTGACCTACGAGGCCGTGGAGAGCGGCGCGACGGTGGACATTCTGATTCTTTCCAACGAAAAGGACGGGATGATCGCGGTCTACGGAAGCGACCTTCGGGTAGAGCGCAAGACGCTGACGCTCGGCGAGAACTACGAAAACGTGAAATTCGCCAAGCTGGGGCGGCACGCGGAGCGCATTTGGGGCGTGGGCGCGGAGGGATACCCGGACAGCATCTTCTATTCGCGCCCCTACGACCCGTTCACATGGACGGACGTGCCGGAAACGCCGGAGATCGGCGGCGGGGTGATCAATCAGCCGACGTGGGACGGGGACAAGTTCATTTCGCTGGAACCCTTCGGCGGGTATCTGCTGGCGGTGAAGCAGCGGACGATCTTTGAGATCCGCGGTACAGACCCCGGCAGTTTCACGATCACGGAGGCCTACGGCACGGACGGCCCGGTGGAAGAAAAGAGCATTCAGACGGACAGGACGAGCATGTTTTACCTGACGCAGAGCGGCATCGGCCTTTACGACGGAAGCACGCTGCGGATGCTCAGCCGCGACGCGCTGTATGAGACGATGCGCATGCGGATGGACGGGATGGACGGCACGGCGAGAAGCTGCGTGAACGAGCACATCTACTATCTGGCGCTGTGCGTGAAGGAAAACGAAGGCGACGTGCTGAGCGAAAACAACACGGTGATCGAGTACGACACGGAGCGCGGGACGTTTATGATTCGCAAGGGCATGCGCGTCAAGGACTTTTTCGCCGTCGGCGGGAAGGTGTATTTCACGCAGGCCGACGCGCCGTACGAGGTGCTCTCCTACGGCGACCCGGACAGCGGGAGCTATCTGGGCGTGCCGATGGAAAGCCTGTGGGAAACGCCGTGGCTCGATCTGGGCAAGGCCTACATGAAGCGGGACTTTGTGCTGCGCCTGACGGCGGACGCGGACGCGGACGACGTGCCGCTTGAGGTGACGATCCTCACCGAAAGGCGGGAGAAGACGCGCGTCGTGCTGCTCAAAAAGCGGCGGACGGATTACCGGGTGAAGATTCAGGTGAGCGGCGTGCGGATGAAGCTGAAACTGCACAGCCACGCCAAGGCGGCGGGATGGCGGATCTATGGCGGGGTGCAGGTGGAATATTCGCTGGATGAAGTATGACTCCTTCCGTCATCCCTTCGGGATGCCAACCTTCGGCGTTCTACATCGTCTGAATCCGCCACAGGCGGCGACGATGCAGGAACGTCCCTCTAAGAGGGAGGCAAGGAGCGGCTTTAAGAAATCTTGCAAAGGATTCGTATGAGCGCATAAAAGGGTTCCCTCTTTGAAGGAGGCAGGGGGCGGTTTTAAAAGAGTTTATAAAAAGTATGTATGAGTGCATAAAAGAGCTCCCTCTTTGAGGGAGCTGTCGAACGAAGTGAGACTGAGGGAGTTATATGGCATTTAAGCAGCCGAGGGTTCCGCAGGAGACAGGCGGGACGCTGGCGGGGTACGTGAAGAACATCGCGCTGTTTCTGCGCGATTTCTGTACGGCCAGCTGGAACGCGGACAGGCTCAAGGACGCGGAAATCGAGAAGATCAAAAAGCGTTTAGACGCGCTGGAAGGGAAGTGAGAACATGGCGCTGAGGGTATCTTCGATCACGGAGACGGATACAAGCTCGAAATCGGACAGCAAAAGCAAAGAGCACAGCCAAAGCCAGAGCAGGAGCGACAGCCAGAGCACAACCAAAAAGCTGCTGGACAGCGACCTGATGAACCAGATTCTCGGCGGTCTGGTGCGCAACATGACCGACGAGGAAATCAACCAGTTTGCGGAAAACCTGCTGCGGCCGCAGCTCAACGCGGCGCTGGAGGAAAGCCAACAGAACTATGAAACCACGAAGCTGAGCAAGGAGCAGGAACTTGAAAACCTTGCGGCCAGCCTGACGCGCGCCATCGACGAGCAGAACACGGCCTACCGCAAGAGCGCCGCAAACGTCGAAACGGCGGCGCTCGGTCGCGGCATGGGCAGAAGCAGCTACACGCTGCAAACGCTGGCCAACCAGGGCGACGCGCTGGCCAAGGCGGTGCGGCAGCTGACAGACGAGAACACGCGGCAGAGCGGGCAGATTCAGCAGCAGATCACGCAGGCGGCGCAGCAGAACAGCCAGACGCAGGGACGATTGAACACGGATTTCGCCAGTCAGCTGGCGGCGAAGGTGCAGGAACTGAAAGAAAACCAGCGCAAGGAATGGAACAGCAACTACCTGACGGCGATTTCTGCGGCGATGGGTCAGCAGACGACGGGCAGCCAGCAGACCAGCGGCACGACCGACACGACGGGCGAACAGCACACCGAGGGTTCGAGCCACTCGACGAGCGTCACCTATACCAACAGGGGCGGCGGCAGATCCAAAACATACGGTCAGACGCGATAAAGCACAGGAGGGCAGAATATGGCACGATTGGGACTGGGCAGAAAGAGAGAAGAGGAAGAACAGGCGCGGCAGGCGATGAGCGAGCAGGAAGCCGCCGTCGTCGAAGGGCGCGACTACGCCAAAAACACGGCGGCGGCGATGCAGGCGACGAAGCACCACGTTGTAGCCGAGCACCCGACGAACCCGTTTGAGCAGACGGCGAAAAAGACGGACGCGCAGATTATCGCGGACTATGACGCGGAAATGGCGGCGCGGGACGGCATGGCACCGGGCAACCCGAAAGCGGATACGGGCTACAACGATATCAGCGTCGATTTCTCTTCGATCAAGAGCAATGAACAGGCGGCCTATTTTGCCTCCACGCTTCGCGACGAACCGACGAAAGCGGAATTTCTCAAGGACTGGGCGAAATACAGCAAGCAGGACAGCGAAACGGTGCTCTCCGGCGCGGAAGATCTGCTGGGCACGCGCCTGTTTGCGCAGCCTGTCAGCGAGACGGGGAAGAACAAAGCCAAGGAAGCGGCGCTTGCGAAGACGCGCACGGACGCGATGCAGGAACTTTCGGGGCTGAACCTGATGGGGTTTGACGGGCAGAGCATCAACGTGAACACGGCCGACCCGGCGACGGTGGTGCGCGGCATCAACTCGATTGCGGACGACGATCTGCGCGCGAAGGGACAGAAGCTCTACAAAACGCTGACCGAGACGCCGGGCAGCCGCTTTTACGGCGAGAGCACGGACGGCGTAGGGGATTTTCTGGAAAGCGCGAATTTGACGAAGAGCGAATACAGGGAGAAGACGGACGACTATCAGAGCCTGTTTTACGGTGATGGGGCGCACAAGCAGGAGGACGCACAGAACTATCTGGACGCGCGGCAGGAGATCGAGGAAAGCGAATACAGCGCATACGCCAAAGCGCAGCTGACGGCGGCGCTGGACAAGGCCTATCAGGGGATTACGGGGACGGCGACGCCTTCCGCCAGCGCTGACGATACCGCGATTGAAGCGGATGACAGGGAGCAGGAAACCGAAGAAGGCGAAAAGAGTGGCTTTCTGGCCAAAGCGGGAGACGGGCTTTCGCAGTTTGTGAGCGGACTTTTTGGAAAAACCCCTGACGACGCGGCGCAGACGGACAAGGAGAAGCGCGGCGAAGCGCTGCACGAGGCACAGGCGGCCTATTACGACGAAACGCCCAAAGAGGTTCAAGGCCCTGTTCAGCAAAAGGAGATGACCCCGGAAGAGAAGATCATCTCTCAGGGCGGGATGAGCTTTGAGGAATGGAAGACGGCAACTCCTTCCGTCAGCTCTGCTGACAACCTTCGGCGTTTTGCATCGTCTGAATCCGCCACAGGCGGCGACGATGCAGGAAAGTCCCTCAAAGAGGGAGGCGATGCGTGCACGGATGAAGCTGATGCGGAAATTCAGAAGATGGAGGCGCAGACCGTCGGGGAAGCGGCAGGGGCGCTGCTCAGCGGCGAGTATGACAGCATCGAGGGCGCGGGCAAGGACGAGCTGGACAGAATGCTGGAGGGAAGCGCCTACGCCCGGCGGATGATCGGCACGCTGACCGAAGAAGACAGCAGGCGCGTGCTGGTCGGCAACGACATGGCCGAAATGGTGACCTATGGAAGCATCGCTGCGCAGGGACAGAAAATCAAGACGCTGTACGACGCGATGCAGAGCGATTCGTTCCCGGCGGAATTGCGCGGCGACGTATTGGCGCAGATGGTCGCATGGGCTTCTCAGGCGGAAAAGATGGAGCAGGCGGGCACGCTGGGCGGCGACACAGAGCTGCCGCTGATGGAGCGCCTGCTGACCACGGACAAACAGGCCATGGACGAGCTTGAGAGCATCTATGCGGCGCGGGACGAGCTGCTTGCCGACAAGGCGGAGATGCGAAGGGCACGCGAGGAAGAAAACGCACAGGCGCTCAGCGACGCGCGGGAAGCGGCGCTGAATGGGACGGCGAGCGAAGAACAACTGACGCTGGTGCGCGAGAACGCACAGGCAGATCAGGACGAGTTGAACGCGGACATGGGCTATGTCGGGCGGCTGGCGGCGGTGGACGACTATTTCAGGCCGGGCGCGGGCAAAAACGCGGTCAGTCCCTTTGAGGCAGGCAGCGTAAAGCTGAACCTCGATGCGCAGGGCGTGACGGATACGGCGGCATATGAAAGCGCGCTGAACGGGCAGATGGGCGTGCTGCTGGAGGAAGACGCCCAAACTGCTCATGCCCTCGGACTGACGCTGGATGAATACTACCAGAAAACGGGCGGGCTTGACATGGACGCGCTCTGCGAACGGGCAGCAAGCCGGATCAGCCGACAGGGCGCGAGCATCACGGAGGAAGAAATGACGGCGCTTGAAGCGCCGTTTGGGCAGGGCGTCGGCGCAGGCTACACGCTGGGGGCAGGCATTCGGGCAGGCGGCGAACAATGGTATCTGGACTTTAAGGACAGCCTGTACGTGGGTTATTCTCAGATCATGGTGACGCGCAACGCGTCGCGGATTCAGAACCGATATCAGAACGAATACGGCGCATATGGCCGGACGCAATACAAAAAGGACATTCAGGCGGCGCTTGACAGCGGAACGCTGGACGAGAACTACGCCGAGGCGCTCAAAAAAGCGCTGGCCAGCGCGGCGGACGTGTATCAGCTGGGCATCGACCCGCTGGATTTTGAAGGGGATTTTCTCAAAAACAGCGCGGAAGCCCGACGCGACATCGCCACGCTGAAGGGATACATGCGCGAAAACGCGACGCAGGACGAATACAAATGGTTCGGGCGCGTGGAGAGCATGACCTACAATGCGGTATCGGCAGGCGTATCGACGGCCGCCACGCTGCTTACAGGCAACAACCTTGCGGGATTCGCGACGGGTTACAGCGTCGTCGGGTTTAAAAACAATTTTGACGAATACCTGCAAAAGGGATACAGCATCAATGCCGCCAAGCATCTGGCGGCGGTGGACACGGGCATTGAATGCGCGGTGAACATCGGCACGAGGGACAAGATCATCGGCCAGCTCACGGGTATGAGCACGCTCAGCGAAGCGGCGAAAAACGTCATCGTGCGCAACCCGGCGGGCGCATGCAAGGGGCTTGCAGCCATTCGGGCGTTCGGCAAAGCGTTTATTCAGAATGAATTTGACGAAGTCGTACACGATGAATTTTTCGAGGGGCTGGGCGCAAACTGGACGGACAATGCGCTGGGCGAAATCTATCGCAAGCTGGATGCCGGCGAAGAGATCACGTTTACGGACGGGCTAAAACTGGCGCTGAACATGTTGAACCCCCAAAATCTCGACGTGAAAGTCGCGGCGGAGGGCGTGGTCAGCGGCGCAGTGGAAAACGCCATCGGCGCGGTGATGTTTTCGCTTTCCGGCGCGACGGGCGCGGCGGTCGGTTCGCTGAGGGGCGTGCAGGCAGCTCACGATCTGATGAGTGGCAAGCGCGACGACGTGCAGCAGGTCATTAAAGAAGTCACCGAAACGCTGGGCGACGAGCAGGCCTGCGCGCTGCTTGACAGCTACGCCGAACAGCAGAAGGAAAGCCAGGCGACCGCCGAGGAACTGGTCAGCGGCAAAGACGAGCATGGAAGCCTCAGCGCGGCGCGGCACGCCCAGGCGGACGCACAGCGCCACGAAGGGAAAGCGCAGGAAGCCGCGCGGACGATGGAAGCGACGGCGCAGATCATCGAGGAAAAGCAGACGGCGATTGAAAACGGCGAAGGGGACGCGCTGGCGGCACAGGAACTGAGCGACGCGGCGATGGCCTATGCGAAAGCGAAGAAGGACTACGCCGAACAGACGGCGATGGCTGAGCACCGCAAGGACGACGCGGACACGGCCATTGACCGCCGGGTGCAGGACGCCCGGCAGGAAGCGCGGCAGGCGATCAGGCGCGAACAGGAAGCGGCCAGAGAGGCGCTGAGCGAAGACCGGCAGGCGCGGGCAGCGGGAATCGACAGCGAGCTGGAGGCGCTCAACGCCCAGGACGAAGCGCTGCAAAACGAATTCACCGAGGCGCTGAGCGGGCTAAGCGACGCGCAGGAAATGGGGATGGACGAGGACACCATCGCCCAGCTGATGGCGCGCACAGACGAAATTGCCGAACGGATGGCGGCGCTGGAGGAAGCGCGGGAGCGGCTGAGCAACCCGGAAGCCTATTCCACCCAAGAAGAGGCCGCACAGACAGAGCCGACCGAACAGGACACGCAGACCGAACAGGCTGCACAGAACGGGCAGGCCGCGCAGAGCGCACAGGCAGAGCCGAACGTACAGATTGCACCGAACGCACAGGATGCGCAGACCATGCAGGCCGCGCAGACCGAACAGATTGTGCAGAGTGCACCACAGAACGCGCAGACCGAGGAAACCGCGCAGACGGCAGGCAGCCAATACAGCGTGGGCACGGTCGGACGGGAAGCGGGACAGAGCGGCGTGGACGCGGGCGGACTGAAAAACCCGGTATTCCAGAAATTCGCGAGCGTGATTTACAAAAACCACGGCACGGAAATCGTCGTCGCCAACCTGATGGACGGCGCGAAGAGCGCCTACGACCCGCGAACGAACCGGCTGTATATTTCCAGCAAGCTGGGCACGGGCACGGCGATGCGCGAGGCGCTGGTACACGAGCTGATGCACAGCGTGGAAGGAAGCCGCGGCTATGAAGCCTACAAGCAGGCGGCGATGCAGGCGGCCTATCACGGCAACAGGGCCGATATGCAGCACGACATCGAGCGGATTCAGGAAGTCTACGGCGCGGTTTACGAGCGCGAGGGGCGCACGCTGACGGAAACGGACGTGCAAAAGGAGCTTGTCACCCGCGCGACGGAGAAGGTGATCGAGCAGCTTGCAGGCTGGACGAAGACGGGCGGCGAGACGCAGATCTACGACCTGCTGGGCGAAAAGCAGCGTTTCGGCGTGCGGCTCTACAACCAGCTGACGCAGTTTATCGCCAAGCGGAAGGCGAAGAAAAACGGCACGCTGGAGGCGTATAACGAGCTGGTCAGGGCGCGGGACGCGCTCAAAGAGGCGCTTCAGGGGGCGAATAAGACACAGGCGGACGGCGGGACGCAGTACGCCATCACGCTGGACGAGAGCAACTGGCCGATGGTCAAGGCGGATCGCGAACTTGTGCTCAGCAAAGCCCCGAAGAAGTGGAACGACGAAATTCAGGCGTATATCAAAAAAACCATCCGCAAGGATGGCGATATGCAGATTCAAACGCTTGAAGGCGAAACGTTGACGATCAATGAAAAGAGCCAGTGGCACGCTGGAAGCCCCGTCGGTTATGAGAAAAGGGAAAACAACAAGGTTAAGCTGGACGAAGACCTGTACAGGGTCAAAATGAACGCTTCGGCACATCTGGACGAGGTTGCACAGGTCGGAACAGACAGGAATCCGGGGAAAGCGAATGTTTCTGACCACAACAAGCACGGCAGCTTTGCAAAAGACGGCTGGAGGTACTATAATGCGATTTTCGAGGATTACGATGGGCAAAGGTATTTGCTGAAATTCTCGGTTGCACAGGGCGATCAGGGGCATGTTGTCTACAACATCGGTAAGGTTCAGGAAATTGAAAAAAGCCACTCGCCCAGCGTATATGCTCCAACGGGGCGCGTCCCCGAAGGAGCTACTGGCACGAGTGGCAACACCAGTGTAGCACAAAGCGACACCAGCGTCAATCTTAATGACCAAAAAGAAAACCACTTGAGCAGCGTCAATGCTCCAACAGGGCGCGTCCCTGATGGAGCTACGACCGACAGCAGAGTGTCGGAAGTTCGCTCAAGTGGTAGCACCAGTGTAGCACAAAGCGCAACTGCCGTCAATCCCTATGATACGCAAAACGGGACGGAATATGCCCTCAACCTGAACCAGTTCGGCAACGAGCGCACCCGCGCGGCGGACAACCTCTACGACGAAATCCGCAAGGACATGGGCCAGAACGCGGGCATCAACCGCCGACAGGTGGAGGAAGCGAACCGCCAATATGAGACGCGGGGCGCGGAAGACCTCATCGCCGAGCTGAGCACGCGGGAGATGTGGACGGCGGACGACGTGGCACAGGCGGCCGTGCTCCGCAAGCGGGCGGAAAACGAAGGCCACCTGATGCAGGCGGCGATGACGGAGCAGATGTACAGGGAACGCATGACCCGCGCGGGCGCGGCGCTGCAAGCCGGAAGTATTTACAAAAAGCTGACGGCCAGCGGCGCAATGGCGGAGAGCCTGGACCGGGCGAACGCGGTCAACCGCAAGCGCGGCCTGACGGACGGCATGATTCCCATGGGCGACAGCGCGCCCGTGATGAACTGGCGGGAGCAGCGGCAGCGGGCGAAAACCAGCCTGCAATACGCCCTGATGACCGACGAGCAGCAGCAGACGGCGCAGGACTACGAGCGGATCATCTTCAAGCAGGCGCCGGAGAGCATCTACGACCTCTACGAGGCGGCATACGAGACGCAGAAGGCGGCGGAAAAGAAGCTGCACGTGGAGCAGATCAGCCGCGACAACCCGTGGGGACTGCCGATTGAAGACTGGAAGATGGAACTCATCGACCGCTACAAGCTGCGGGGGACAAAGCTGCCGGGCTACGACTACTTCAAGGCAAGCAAAAAGGAGCGGATGCTGGCGGCGATTCTGGCGACGCGAAGCAACGAGCGCGGCCACGGGCTGCTGACACTGTGCCAACAGCTTGAATTTATGGACGCGGGCTATGCGGTGGTGACGGAAGCGGATCTGAACTACATCACGGGCGAGATGGCAACATTCCAGATGCTGGAGGAAGGCAACGACGAGCCGCAGACGCCGGAAGGCAAGACAGCGATCCAGCGCATTTACAGCGCCCAGGCGAACACCATGCCCAACAGCCTGTGGGGCAAGTGGAACCACTACGGCTATGATTCCATGCTTTCCAGCCCGAAAACGTGGAACAAGAACGTGATGAGCAACATTCTGACCCGGCCGCTGGAACTGACAAGCGAGAAAATCGCCGAGTTTGCGGATAAACAGATCGCCAAAAAGACGGGCAACCGGACGACGGCGATGCCCAGCCGCGAGGGCAGGCGCGCTGGCAACGAAGCCTTTGCCGAGGAAATCGCCAACACGCTGACGGATTACCTGATTCGCGGCACGGACACGGGCCACTCAAGCAGCTTTGACTTGAACAACAACCGCCGCACCTACGACAACGCGTTTATGCAGACCTATCACGATTTTATCGCGATGGCCATGCAGCTGGGCGACCGCCCCTTCTGGGAGCAATGCTACGCGGAAGAGATGCGGGTGCTGGAGGAACTCGATACAAAGGCGGAGGAACTGCGGCGCACGGAAGACGGCAACGAGGAAGTGGTGCTGCGGAAGATGAATCAGAAGGAGCGCGAGGAAGAGGCCGCGCGCAGAGCCACCGAGCGCGTGTTTCAGGAAGACAACGTGCTGATTAACGGCATCAACTATGTGCGCGGCAGAAGCAGGGCGGCGGATCTGGTGATTACCTCGCTGATGCCCTTCCTCAAGACGCCGACGAACGTCGCCATCCGCGCGATGCAGTACAGCCCGATGGGCCTTGCGTATACGGTGGTGAAAAACGGGCTGATCGACGCGAAGACGAACAACGGGCTGGGCTTTGATCAGCGCAAGTTCGTGATGAATCTGGGACGCGGGCTGACGGGCACGGGTCTGATGGTCGCGGGCATGGCGCTTTCGGGCGCGGGGTTGATCAAGCCCGGCCGCGAGGACGAGGACGACAGCCGGCTTTCGGCCATCCAGAAGAGCAGCGGCAAGAGCTACGGCATGTATTTTGATGTGTTCGGAACGGAAATCCCGGTGGATTTCGCCTTTCCGGCGGTCAGCCCGATGATCATCGGCGCGGAAGTGGCGCAGACCATCGCGGCACATGCGGACAGCGAAGACGGCGTGGCGCTGGCGCTGGACGTGACCAAGGCGATGGCTGCGGCTTCGCTCGACCAGCTCTGCGACAACTCGATGCTGCAAGGCGTTTCGAGCATCTTCCGGGGATACAAGGACAACGCGCAGATTGTGACCTCCGTGCTGGAGGGGATGACGGAGAACACGGCCAGCAGGCTGACGCCGGCTTCCATCCGCGCGGTGGCGAAATACACGGACCCGTATGTGCGCGACACGAAGAGCCAGAACGGCATTCGGGAACTGCTCAACGCGCAAATCATTCAGAACTGGCCGATTCTGCGGCAGACGCTGCCCAAGGCGCAGACCCTCACGGGCGAGGACATGCTGCAAACGGGCGCGAACAGCTGGGGCAAGGACCAGCAAAACGCGGCGCTGCACTTCCTCAACAGTTTTATCACGCCGTGGACGGCGGGAAGCGAGACGCGGGACGAAAAGCTCGACGAACTGGTTGAGCTGGCCTATTCGACGGGCGAGACGAGCTTTCTGCCGGGCACGCTGGTGGACGGAAACAAATACAGCGTGACGATCAACAAGACGCTGGCCAAGACGCTTAAAATCGGCCGGGTGGGCGTAGGCCAATACGAAAGCGTGACGCTGCGCCTGACGGACGAGGAAAAGCGCTGGGCGAACAGCGCCTATGCGGACGCGCTCTGGAACGGAAGCGGCAGAGGCGTGACCGGGCTGCGGAAGCTGATGGACAGCCGCAAGTGGCAGAGAATGAACGACGAGGCGAAGATGACCGCCGTGAAGGAAGAAGCGGCGAAGGCGAAGAAGGCGGTGCTGGAGGAAATGGTGAGGAGGAGGTGATGGAACGCCCCGGACGATTGCCCTGCGGGGCACGTCCGGGGGATGGGGTGACGAGGAAACGATTAGAAAAAAATGAATATTCAAACGTCGCTTTGCGTTGCAGGCGGCGTTTGTTTTTTTGGGACTATGAAGCGGGCGGGTGTGCTAGAGTGTACATAAAGAAAACGGAGGGTTCACGATGATTGAAGCGAGTTTTGAGCAGGCCACGCACAAGAGCGCGGCAATCGGCGGGATTTATCAATACGACACGGGTCAGCGGCTGCGGATGCACGGGCTGCCCACGCCGGAAGAATTGGCGGAAATGGACGATTTTCTGGTCGGCGACGCAGTGACGGTGCAGGCGCAATACGGCTACATCGGGGACAGCCAGACGGAAACGCGGCTGGCGGCTTTCGATGCGCAGACGGGCTGCTGGGAAGCGGAGATTCCGGACGCGTATCTGACCAGAAGCAGCGCGGTCAAGGTCTTTGTCTATGTGAGCTACGGCGCGACGGAGGACGAAGTGCGGGCGAAGACCTGCTACGAGGGGAGTTTCACCCCGATCAGCCGCCCTGCGCCGGGGTCTCAGGTCACGCCGAGCCAGGGGAACGCGTGGGACGCGCTGGTGGCGGAAATCAACCTGACGCTCTCGAAGATGAACACGGCGATTTCGGAGACGAACGCGGCGGCGGAGAACGCGCTGGAGGCGACGAAGGCGGTGAACACGCAGACGGATCACCTATCGAAGATGACGGTGCAGGCCGCGACACGCAACTACGGGAGCGGAAGCACGGCGACGCTGACCGACGACGGGACGAAGAAGGTGCTGACGCTGGGACTTGAGCGCGGGCCGAAGGGCGACAGGGGGGACAAAGGGGACAAGGGCGACACGGGCGCGACGGGCGCAACCGGGCCGCAAGGGCCGAAAGGCCCGGCGGGGGTGACGTTTACCCTGAGCGGCACCGTGCTTTACATCACGACGACGTGAACTCCTTCCACCGCCTGCGGGCGGTTCGTTCGGCATCGTCTGAATCCGCCACCGGCGGCGACGACACCGAACGTCCCTCAAGGAGGGAGGCAGGAGACGGAAGGAAAGGCGTTGGCAGGATAAAAAGGACGTGAGAAATTGGCAAAGAAAATTCCGAAATTCAGCTATACGGGGCAATGCTCCACGGGAAGCGACGACACCTACTGGTACATCTTTCTGACGACCTCCGGCACGCTGACCTTTGAGTATGCGAAAGCGGGCGTAGACGTGGGCTGCGTGGGCGGCGGCGGGTCGAGCGCCTGCATTCGGCAGGCCGGAAACCCGGCGGGCGGAAGCGGCGGAGGCGGCGGCTATCTGGCCAGCGGCAAAGCCGCCATAGAGGCGAAAAAGGGTTACGCCGTCACGGTTGGCGCGGGCGGCGGAGCGCCTGCCGCATGGGCGGCGGGCAACGACGGCGGGACGACCTCTGCCCTCGGCATTTCGGCGGCAGGCGGAAAAGGCGCGGGAAAAATGGGCTGGAAGGACAGCGGCACGCCGGGCGCGGGCACGGGTGCAGGCGGACGGGGCGGCAGCGAGGTCGGCGCGTCGCCAATGGAAGGCGGCGACGGCGGCTATGTGCTGGGTTTCGGCCCCTACGGCGGCGGCGGTGGCGGCGGCGGCGGAACCTGGATCGGCGGCGCGAAGGGCGG